>LFRM01262122.1_pt1 | contig 50147 bp, 65 predicted proteins | sample 618341 | NCBI WGS metagenome assembly LFRM01 (sample SAMN03654438, study PRJNA283298) | anaerobic digester metagenome | isolation source: pool of bioreactors CSTR01a, CSTR02a, and CSTR03a thermophilic anaerobic... | place: Denmark: Kgs. Lyngby | collected 2014-05-21 | reverse complement strand
ATCCTCAACCAATTACTGGACAACTACGAGATCGCCGCAGAAGACCAGATTCCCACCTGCCAGGACACCGGCATGGCGGTGCTGTTTGTGGAGATGGGGCAGGATGTGCACATCGAAGGCGGCAATTACGAGGAAGCGCTTAACGCGGGCGTGCGCGAAGCGTACGAAAAAGGTTACTTCCGCAAGTCAGTCGTGGGCGAGCCGCTTTTTGATCGTGTCAACACCAAGGACAATACGCCGGCTGTCATCCACACGCGCATCGTTCCGGGTAATAAGGTGCATATTTTGGCTACCGCCAAAGGTTTTGGCAGCGAGAATATGAGCGCGCTGAAAATGCTGGTTCCCGCCGACGGTCTGGACGGCGTGGTGCAGTTTGTTTTGGATACTGTCAAAATCGCGGGCCCAAATCCCTGCCCGCCCATTGTGCTGGGAATTGGCATTGGCGGAACGTTTGAACACGCTGCCATTATGGCAAAAAAGGCCACCGCCCGCAGCCTCACGGAAGATCATCCTGACCCGCGCTATGCGGCGCTGGAGAAGGATCTGTTGGAAAAGATCAACGCGCTGGGCATTGGCCCCGGGGGGACCGGTGGCACTACGACCGCGCTAAAGGTAAATGTGGATTACGCGCCTACGCACATTGCGGGTCTTCCCGTTGCCGTCAACATCTGCTGCCACGCCGCGCGCCACAAGGCCGTCACTTTGTGAGAAAGGATAAGTATATGAGTACCATCACTGTTCAACTGCCTCTTGACGAAAAAGTCGTGAGGGAACTGCGCGCCGGGGACTCGGTCCTTTTAAGCGGCGTCCTGTACACCGCGCGCGATGCCGCGCACAAGCGAATGATTGAACTGATAGACAAAGGCGAAGAACTGCCTATCGATGTAAAGGGCCAGGTCATTTACTATGTCGGCCCTGCCCCTGCGAGCCCCGGCCATACTGTCGGGCCGGCGGGTCCTACCACGAGTTACCGGATGGATGCCTACACGCCGCAGCTGCTCGATTTGGGGTTGAAAGGCATGATCGGCAAGGGCAAACGCTCCGAAAATGTCATCGATAGCATGAAAAAAAACGGCGCGGTCTATTTTGGCGCAACCGGCGGCGCAGCGGCACTGATTGCCAGATCGATCGTTAAATCTGAGGTGGTTGCGTATCCGGACCTGGGTTCAGAAGCCATCCACCGATTTGAGATCAAGGACTTCCCTGCCATCGTTCTGATCGATTCACAAGGCACCAACCTGTATGAAACGGGCCCCGCTCTATACAAGAAAAACGATCTGTGATAAGATGAGCAAACTTTGCGGGAAAGGGGGGTTGCGCATGAATCAGAAGCGCGGCATGCGTGTGCTGACGCTGATGCTTTGTGCCATCCTCCTTCTTCCCGCCATTTCAGTTCGTGCCAGTGACGAATACAGCAGTACCAATCCCGGCGATTTGTCCTCGGACCATCTGCGGGCAGAATCCGCCGTACTGATTGAAGCCAATACCGGCAATGTTGTCTTTGAAAAGAATGCCGACGTGGTGCGCTACCCTGCGTCAACCACCAAGATACTGACGTTGCTGCTGGGCATTACCATGGTGGATCCCGACATGATCGTCGTGGCAACGCCCTCCAGTGTCAGCATTCCGGAGGATGCGTCAAGCATTTCCCTGGAAATTGGACAGGAAGTTAAGTGGAGTGATCTTCTTAAAGCCACGATGGTTGCTTCCGGAAACGACGGAGCCAATCTGATTGCGGAGACTGTGTCGGGTTCCCAGGAAGCTTTCGCGGCACTCATGAACGAAGCCGCGTACAACTTTGGCGCGACCAGCACACATTTTTCCAACGCGCATGGCCTTTATGACGATTACCACGTCACCACTGCGCGCGATATGGCGATCATCGCCAGGGAAGCAATGAAAAATGACGTGTTTCGTGAGATAGCTGCGCTTAGCCGATTTACTCTTCCCCGCAACAACATGAATGGGGGCCGGAGCTTCACGGCGCGTGACAGTATTTTCAAAGTGCTGTCGGAAGACGCGGACGAAGCGGCCTACTTCTATGAGCACGCAACCGGCATCAAAACCGGCTACGTTTCACAGGCAGGCTATTGCTATGTAGGTTCTGCATACAAGGACGGGATTGAGTTGATCTCCGTCGTTTTCCAGAGCAGCAGCTATCGCCGCGCCTTCACGGATACCATCAGGCTCATGGACTACGGCTTTAGCCAATATGTGAGTATCAGCGTAGAGCAAATCTACCGGGAAAACCCCAAGGTTATAGATATTTCGGGTTTTGCCCTGGACGACCCGGATCTGGGCCGCCTGGCACTGGACATACGCAAGATGGAATTCGCGGCGGATGACAATCTGGTTTCTATGGCCAGCCAGCCTGACGCCCACATGAAGGTGTATAACACCCGCACGCAGTTCCAATTTACCAGAATACTGGAAGCCCCCGTCAACGCCGGCGAAACAGTCGGCATCATGACCTATACGCCCGAAGATGGCAGCCCCCCGGTAACATATGAATTGATAGCCGGTCGCACGATTGAGAGGCGGGAAGCGCTGGCGCCGACGCTTGCGGAGATCAGGCAGTATGCAGACACCGATCCCAATCCCTTTCCCCCCTTCTCCGTTGAGTTTTTGATCATCATTCTACTGCCCGTCATAGCGGTTGCCGTGCTGGCCGCCATCTTCTACAGGCTTCTTACAATGAAGCGCAAACCGAAGCTTAAGCAGAAAAACAAGTATAAAACGCGTTTTTACAGGTAATATGGTGAATGCCAAACGGCGCCGAGCATCCAGCTCAGCGCCGCTTTTGTTCGTCTCAGGGTCATTTATGTCCTGCCGGTATTTCTCTCATACAGAAGCCGCAAACCTTTGAGTGTCAGCAGACTGTCGATTTTGTCGATCACCTTTGTTTCGGATGCGATCAAGTGTGCGAAACCCCCGGTGGCGATGACCGTGGCGGCCTTTTCTCCCACTTCCTCGCGCATACGTTCCACCAGATATTCCACCTGCCCCACGTAGCCGTAAATGACGCCAGACTGAAGGTTCGAAACCGTGCTGCGTCCCACAACCTTGGGCGGCTTGATCAGTTCGTAGTGCGGCAGCTTTGCCGTGCCCGTCACCAACGCTTCGCTGGCGATGCGAATGCCCGGACAGATGCATCCGCCCAAAAAAGCGCCATCCCTGTCCACAACGCCAAACGAAGTAGCCGTTCCGAAATCGATGCTGATGCAAGGCCCTCCCCAGATAGTATAGGCAGCAATGGCGTTACAGATGCGGTCACTGCCCAAGTCCCCCGGATTGTCATACTTGATATCAATGCCGATATCAATGCCCGGGTTCACAAATAGGGGTTCAATGCCAAAAAAATCCCGGCACATGTGGTCAAGGGTATAGTTGACAGTGGGCACAACGGAGGAAATGATAATACCATCCACGATGGGCATCTTGATATGTTCATGCCGAAACATTTGCTCCATCTTGATCCCATACTCATCGCTGGTGGACGATCTGTCTGTGGCGATGCGCCAATAGTGCGGCATCTTTTCGCCGTTAAACAGGGCAGATTTAATGTTTGTGTTGCCGATATCCATAGCGAGTAGCATGCTTTGGCCCCCTATTCCCTTTTTGCGCCGAATGAAAAGCTGGACTTGCTTACGGCAAGCACAATTGGCAGTGTAACCAGTGCTGCCACGAGTGCTTCCGGTACGCCCGCAAACAAAACGATAGACCCAAGCGTGACCAGCAACGCAGCATGATCCAACCCGATGAGGACATAAAAAAGAAGCATGCAGCCCAGATACAAAAAAGTGTTGGTGAACGAACCCGCCAACACCGACAGCGTTATGGCGCGCTTTTGGCTTCCTGCTTTGAGTCTGTTATGGAGCGCATGGGCGACGATCGGGATCAAAAGGCGCGGCAGAAAACACATGATTGCAACATACAGAACGTTCGCCAAGAGGATAGGCGCCACCAACGGTGACGGTGCGCGCAGCGCGGTATAAAAACTGACCGCGCCAAAGCTGAACCCCAAGATGAGACCGCTGCGCACGCCCAAAAGCAGCGTACCGGCGATAACCGGAATGCACAGCAGGGTTACGTAAATGGGCCCCACATTGATGAGTCCAAGCGGAGTAAGACCCATAATGACAACGATCGCGACAAAGATAGCGGTGACCGTCATTTTCCGAAGATCCTTGATCATGTGTCTCCTTTTCTTGGCCCACGCTCGACGTGTGATCGACCCGCAAAATACCGCCCTTATACTCAGCGATTATAGCAAAGTATCCGGCGTATTGTCAAAAGAGGTTCATTGAAAAACAGGACAGCGCGATCGCGCTGTCCTGTTTTGTTAATTGGGGTTTAGTTACTAACGGGAGCTTCAACAGGTACTACTTCAGTGGGAGCAACAACTTCCTCTGACGGGGCAGGTTCCGTGGACGGTTCTTCCACTGCCTCCGCCACGGTGATGCGTCCTTCGGCAGCTACGTTGATGACGCCCAAACGCACAATGTGCTGCGTAAATGCTTCATCCAGCGTGCCGCGGTATTGCAGGATGGGGCTGTTCTTCAACATCTCATAACCGTCGCCGCCTGCTGCTGTGAAGTCATTGGTTGCCATCGTGTAAGTCTTGACCGGATCCACCGGTTCGCCACCAACTTCCATGGATACAATGCGGCTGCCCACTTCCTTGGCCGGGTCAAACACGAATTTGGCTCCGCTGATCTGCGGGAAACCACCGTTTGTTTCCGGGTATAACCTGACGCCATGCTCCATGGCGGCAAGCAGCTGTTCGCCTGTTACTTCAATGATGACAACGCTGTTGCCAAACGGGAATACTTCCACAACGTCACGTTGTGTTATATCGCCCGCCGGAATGGATTTCCGAATACCGCCGCCATTAGTGAAGGCAAGGTCAGCTTCCGTATACAACCTGAGCGCATCAGTCGCCAAGTTGCCAAGGTTTGTTTCACCGCTACGGTTAGTTTCGCGTTCGCCGTCCAGGTCCACTTCTGTGACGCCAATGACCGTATTAAGTATTTCGTCCTGTCCCACCTTGATTTCATCAATGAATGCCTTGACTTCTTCATCGGGCATTACTGCGGATGCTTCTTCAAAGGTTATGGGATCACTTTCCGCCGTTACGCTGCCATCAGGTAGAATGGTCAACGTGACTTGTCCGATATTTTTCAAGTAATCGCCTGTGCTGACAATCAGCGCGCCATCCGCAACTTGCGCGATCTCATCGGGCAGGGTGTGGCTGTGGCCGTCAATAACGAGGTCTACGCCGGGAATTTGTGCCAGCACACTGCTATTGGGCGTGTACGCATCATCAGCGCCCCAATGCGCCAGCAGTATGATCGCATCGCTCTTCTCATCCACTTGTGCGATAACATCAGTCAATACGTCATAATCGTTGAAAGTGAGCGCCTTGATCATTTCCGGATGTATTGCGGTTGTCATCTGCGGGTTAGCTATGCCGACCACTGCAACGACTTTGTCACCCGCATCCAACAAGGCAAAGGGCGTAAAAGCGTTCTCGCCATTTTCCAGCATGATATTGGCATTGACCAGAGGGAACGCCATCTCTTTTTCCAGTTCCTTCAGGCGGTCAAAGCCGTAATTGAAATCGTGGTTGCCGGGTTCCATCGCGTCATAGCCCAGCATGTTCAATAGTTTAACTACGCTGAGTCCCTTCTCCAAATTGGAGAAAGCCATACCGTGCAGAGTGTCGCCAACGTCCAGCAACAGGACGGGGCCATGCCGCTCCGCGTCCCTGACGATGGTCGCCAGCTTGGCGTAACCAATTTGATCCGTATCGTTGCCTTCCACGCGGCTGTGCACGTCATTGGTGTGGAAAATGGTGATTGCGACAGCCTCTGCGGGCTCTTCCGTCACCATAGGGACTAAAGTTGCTTTTGCCGCAGGCTCTGCGGGGGTCGGCACGGCCATCGCCAGAGCGTCCGCCGTCGCCTTCAGATCCTCATATTGTGTGGATAGCGCTTCTGCGGACTGCACGGCCGCGTCCTTTTCTTGGGTCAGGGCCGCGACGCTCTGTTTTAGTTCATCCAATTGTTTCAGAGCCAGTTCATTCTCAGCTTTCAGGGCCTCAAGCGCCTCGGAGGCAGCTTGTTCGTCTTCGCCCGGTGACAAAGAGGCTGCCTGCAAGGACAGCTCTTCGTATTTTGCGGCCGCCTCCTCTGCGTTCTTGACAGCCTCATCGCGTTGCTGCGCCAACTGATCCACATTCTGCTTCAGCGTTTCGAGTTCCGCCAGCGCCTGCTCTTTTTCAGCTTTCAGCGCAGCCAGCTCTTCAGGTGACTCCCGCTCGGAGACAACAGCTGATTGGCTCTGCAGTTCCAATTCTTCCGCTTGTTTGGATAATTCTTCATACTTTTGCGTCAAATCCGTGGACGCTGCCACAGCCGCGTCTTTCTCCAAGGTCAATTGCTCAACGTTGCCTTGCAAGGTGACCAGTTCCTGCATGGCCTGTTCTTTTTCGGCCTGCAAAGCGGCCAGCGCTTGCTGCGCGGCTTGGTTGTCCGCAGTCAAAACATTACTGGCGTCGGTCAATGCTCCCAGCTCTTGAAGCGCTTGGTCGCGCTCTTCCTGAAGGGCGGTAACCTGTTCCGCCTTGGCCATTAGCTCATCATACTGCTGCTGAAGAGTCTCCTTCTCAGAAGACACGGTATCCAAATTAGCTTGCACGGCCGCAATCACTTCATCGTTTGCGGCTTTTTCTTTTGTGAGGGTCTCCAGTTGTGCTTCAATGGCGTTTCTATCGGTGGTCAGGGTGTTCCTCTGCCCCACCAGTACGCCTATGGCAATTACCGCGATAACCAGTAGTACGGCCAGCACAATAGTCAGTTTCTTCATAGCTTTTCTCCCCTTTTTGTTATAGTTCACCAATCCACGCCAGCAATTTGACTTCGTCAAAACCGATAATGGTTCTTTGGCCGTCGCGGATAAGTGGGGTAACCAGGAATTCCGGTCGTTCCATAAGATAGCTTAGTATCACATCATGGTCAGTAGTGTAAGCAATGGGATGTTCCTTTACCTTTGGGTTATTAAAATCGATCAACTCTTTTACGGCAGCTTGTTGGGCAAAGAGCAATAGCTCCCGCTTGCCAAGCTGATGTCTTCTGAGATCTACGGTTTGGATCTTGATGCCGCGCTCCGTGAAAAACCGGAGCGCCTTTTGTACTTCGAAATTCTTCTTATATTGATAAACCTGGATGTTCATTCGGCAACGTCGGCACTTTCATCAACAAAAGGAAGCGTCAGCCTGTTTTGGCCATCCGACCAAAGGTGATCCAACCGGTAGTATTCCCTATCCTCTTGATGGAAGATATGAACGATGATATTGTTATAGTCCATAACAATCCAACGTCCGTCACTTGCACCTTCGATGCGGCGCAGGTCCATTCCGATCATACCCAGTTTTTCGTCCAAATAATCGGCCAATGCCTTCACCTGCAAGGCGTTATACCCCGAAGCAATGACTAGATAGTCCGTCAACACGGTCAGGTGCGCCACATTCAATACGGTGATGCCCTGGGCCTTTCTTTCATACAGTAATCGCGCGATGTCTATTGCAGTGCCTTTATCTTTCATGTGACCCCTCCTTTGCAAAATATTATACCATAACACTTTGGCTTAAGTCATCTATTACGGCCTGTGATTGAAGAGAATAGGAGCGTCCGTGCGACAAAAGGTGTTGTTTGGTGGATAAGAGACACATGAGCGCGGCCGCACGCAGGTCTTCCAGCGCCATTGTGCGTATATCATCAAGGCCGCTGATCCTGCTGCGGCGCGGCTCAATCGCGTCTGCGACAAAAATGCACAGTTCCAGCATCGACATCTTGGGCCTGCCCATTGTATGGTAACGCACCGCGTTCAGAATATCAGGATCATGCACATTAAACGTAGTCTGCGTCAAGAAAGCCCCAACGATGCCATGGAGCAATGCGGCGCTGGCCAATATTTCCGCGTTATCTGTGAGTCTATGCTTAAGCGCAATTTTTCTAAGCTCCGGAAGGGGCATATCCTTGGCGCAATCGTGCAATATACCCGCAACGCCCGCCTTTTGCATGCAAACGCCATGAACGCGTGCCAGATAAACGGCTGTTTCCCTAACCGAAACGGTATGCGCCAAACGATCGATACCCAGCCCGCCTTTCAGCCTCGCTAAATAGTCCGGTTGATAAAGCCCGTTGGCGGCGATATACTCCGCCACATCGGGCAAAAGCATCTCCGGCGCGTCATTTAGCAACCTGATTTGCGCCCTGACAAGTTCAGCGGCGATAAAGACACCCGTGTCCCCGGCAATGTGTGTGCCCGCACCCAGCGCCCTGACTGATTTTTCCAGATCAAGAGGATTGCGGCCGTCGCGCGGACAAACGATCAATTCGCAGAGGGAAAAAAGCTCGTTTAAATGTGGCCAAAGGGCAATACCCTGCAAGCGATCAGCACCGATTATGAAAAATATGCGTGCTCCCTTATTAAGGTTCTTAACGCCGCGAACAATATTGAGCAATGCAAAGCTTTCGGTCTTGAGGTTCAAATCAGGCATCGACAGATTTCCTGATCCGTCGATCGCTTTTTGCACCATATTGCGACGGTGCTTAATGGATGCCGACGGAGCGCGGTGTTCAGGCTTGGGAAGCGGCACAAAAACCACTTCATCCAAAGGAACGGTATCAATCAGACTCTGCGTGATACGCAGATGCCCTAAATGGATCGGGTCAAACGCGCCCGTCAATATGCCAATGCTCCTCACGCAAACATCCTTTCAACTTATGTCTGTCCTGATTATACAATAGATTCTGCGAATTGCAAAGCTGAGGAAGCGCTGATAGTAATCTCAGTGTACCACCCCCCGCAAAAGCACAAAAAAACAGCCGAACATGTCGGCTGCAGTTTTTGGATGCTCAGATCAGTTCAATGATGCACATTTCGGCCGCATCCCCCCGGCGGGGTCCTAAACGGTAAATGCGTGTGTAGCCACCCGATGAATTCTTTTCTTCGTTGCGCGTACGATACTTGGGACCGTACTCACGAAAAAGCTTCTCAACCACGGGGTGACGATTGTCCTTCGTGCGCTCCTTGTATTCTGACTTGCTTTCGTCGCTTTGCTTGATTTCCTGAAAATCGTACAAATATGCCATCATCAGGCGACGCGCATGCAGCTTGCTGGGGGCGTCATTGACGACATCTACAGAGACGATCTGCCCTTTTTCGTTGTGAAATTCTTTTTTGGCAGGCACGCTCTTGTCATACTCGTGCACAGCCATGGTCACCATCTTTTCCGCAATTCTGCGAACTTCCTTGGCACGGGTCACGGTCGTTTCAATCCGTCCATGCCAAAGCAGGCTGGTAACCTGGTTGCGCAGCAGCGCTTTGCGCTGGTCTGACGTGAGGCCAAGTTTACGTTGTGCCATGGGATTTTCCTCCTTCGCCCGCGAATGGGCTGATTATTCGTCGGTTTTACGCAGGGAAAGACCCAGGACAGCCAGCTTCTGGCCGACTTCTTCAAGGCTCTTCTTTCCAAGGTTGCGTACCTTCATCATGTCTTCTACGCTTTTCTCAACCAATTCGCCTACCGTGTTGATACCGGCACGTTTCAGGCAGTTGAACGCGCGCACAGACAAATCCAATTCCTCGATGGTCATGTCCAAATTCTTGCCCGCAGGGCTTGCTTCCGGCTCCTGAGCCATTTGCTGGGTAGGTTCATCCGTCAAGCGAGTGAAAATGGACAGCTGTTCGGTGAGGATCTTCGCCGCCATACCGATGGCTTCCTCCGGATTGATACTGCCATTGGTCCACACGTCAAGGACCAGTTTGTCATAGTCAGTGGCTTGGCCGACACGCGTATCCTCCACAACATAGTTCATTTTACGAACCGGCGTGTAGATGGAATCAACCGGGATAACACCTATGGGCATCGGATTTTGCTTGTTACGGTCGGCCGAAACATACCCGCGGCCTTTGTCCAGCGTCATCCACATATGCAGTTTGGCGCCCTTGCTTAGGGTCGCAATATGCAAATCAGGATTTACGATTTCCACATCGCTGTCCACCCTGATATCAGCGGCGGTCACGACACCTGGCCCCACGGCACTGATTTCCAGCATCTTGGGCTGATCGGAAAAAAGCTTCACAGACAGACCCTTCAAGTTGAGAATGATCTCTGTCGTGTCCTCTTTTACGCCGGGAATGGTAGAAAACTCATGCTGCACTTCTTCGATATTGATACTGGTTACGGCCGCACCGGGCAACGAGCTGAGCAACACGCGACGCAAAGCATTGCCTAATGTGTGGCCAAAACCGCGCTCCAATGGTTCAACAACAAAGCGACCAAAGTGTTCGCCTTCGTTCAATTCTGTGCGCTCGATACGCGGACTTTCGATTTCTGCAATCACGGCTTATTCTCCTCCTCAATAGTGGTCAATCCTGCAGAATTGCGGGACGGGTTAACGGGAGTAGAATTCAACGATCATGTTCTCCTGTAAGCTGAAATCAATGTCATCGCGGGCAGGCAATGCTTCAACCGTGGCTGTCAGCTGATCCGCATTGACGGCGAGCCACTTGGGCAGAATGCGCGGGCTGCCCTCACGCACGGCTTTGAAGTGGACCATGTCTTTGCTGCGCGAGCGAACCGTGAGAACATCTCCGCTCTTGACGGTGTAGGACGGAATGTCGACTTTCTTGTCGTTGACAAGGAAGTGACCGTGATTGACATACTGACGAGCCTGCGCCCTGGAGGCGGCCATGCCCGAGCGGTAAACCACATTATCCAACCTGCGTTCCAACAATTGCAGGAGATTTTCACCGGTAACACCCTTCATGGTGGTCGCGCGGTCGTAGGTGCGTTTGAATTGCGTCTCGAGGACGCCATAAGCGCGGCGCGTCTTCTGCTTTTCACGCAGCTGAGTGCCATATTCGCTCATTTTTCGTTGACGGGCCTGACCATGTTGGCCGGGCGGTGTGGGACGTTTGCCGACGGCGCACTTCTGAGAGAAACACTTTTCACCCTTCAAGAAGAGCTTGGTGCCCTCGCGACGGCATTGACGGCAAGCGGCGCTTGTATATCGTGCCATATAGACGGAACCTCCTTGTTATACTCTTCTGCGTTTGGGCGGACGGCATCCGTTGTGCGGGATGGGCGTCACATCTTTGATCATCGTAACTTCCAGACCGGCAGTCTGTAAAGAGCGGATAGCGGCTTCACGCCCAGACCCCGGCCCCTTAACTAAGACATCCACCGTGCGAAGCCCGAACTCAGTTGCAGCTTTCGCTGCTGTCTCGGCGGCCATCTGCGCCGCAAAGGGCGTGGACTTCTTGTTGCCGCGAAAACCCATGCCACCCGCAGAAGCCCAGCTAAGCGCGTTGCCCGCTGTGTCTGTGATGGTAACAATAGTATTGTTGAATGAAGAACGAATATGCACAACACCGCGCTCGACGAGCTTTTTCTCGCGGCGCTTACGTGATACCTTCTTCAAGCTAGCTTTAGCCATCTAATTCTTTCCTCCGTGCCCTGTGGGCATTCGTTATTCAGCGGCCCTTACTTTGTTGCTTTTTTGCTGCCGGCAACCTGTTTCTTGGGCCCCTTGCGCGTGCGAGCATTCTGCTTGGTGTTCTGTCCCCTGACGGGCAATGAACGGCGGTGGCGAACGCCACGATAACTGCCGATTTCCACCAAACGCTTTATATTGAGCGATACTTCACGGCGGAGGTCACCCTCTACCTTGATGTGATGTTCAATGTAATCACGCAATTTGCTGATATCGATTTCGGAGAGGTCCTTAACGCGCGTATCAACATCGACTTCGGTTTCGGCAAGGATTTTCTTGGCCGTTGTGGGCCCGATGCCGAAAATATAAGTCAATCCGATTTCGACGCGCTTTTCCTTGGGCAGGTCAACACCCGCTATACGTGCCATGTGTAGGAAACACCTCCAAATTGATCTGGTTGAAACAACCTAGTTCCGGTTAGAAGACAACCCGGATATGTATGATAAAATCGTATGGTCCCAGCGCACGCCGGGCAGCCGCCCATACGATTCACCATCAGAATGATTAGCCCTGCTTCTGCTTATGCTTGGGATTCTCACAGAGGACCATGACGTGGCCTTTCCGTTTGATTATCTTGCACTTCTCGCACATGGGCTTGACCGACGGACGAACTTTCATTTCGTTCCCCTCCTTGATGATGAGTGTACTTCTGAGCGCGGCGTCAGTTTTTACTGCGCCACGTGATCCGGCCGCGAGTGAGGTCATACGGGGAAAGCTCTATTGTGACCTTGTCGCCGGGGTAAATTCGGATAAAATGCATGCGCATTTTTCCGGAGATATGCGCCATGATACGGTGCCCGTTTGCGAGCTCCACTTGAAACATGGCGTTTGGCAAGGCTTCTACGACCTTTCCTTCGATTTCGATGACATCATCTTTGGACAAAAATTACGGCCTCCTTTGGCTCCATTAGGACATGCTTCGGCAATTGCTATCAGGGCTTTTCTCACATCGCTGTCTTTGAGAACCTTTTGCTCATACAGTGAGATGATTTCCGGCAATTCGTAACCGACAGTCATTAAGTGTTTACGACGTTTTTTCTTTGGATGATCAACAGGATGGGTCCTGCCATCGGTTATCCAGACAAAATCGGCGTCCATTTCATATAATACCACACAGAGCCTGCCTTTGTCACGTCCCATTTGAGGAATTGCCACAATTCCTTGCCTAACAGGTGGCTTCAATCGTCGCCTCCTGATGCCGGAACATAACTTGCCCAGTCAAAATCCGGCAGTGTGAGTATTTCGGGCAGGCCGTCTGTGACCGCGATGGTGTGTTCATAGTGGGCGCACACTGAGCCATCCCGTGTTACCACGGTCCACCCATCACTCAATTGCACTACATTATAGTCTCCCATGGCAATCATCGGCTCAATGGCCATCGTCATGCCGCTGCGCAGTCGGACGCCGCGTCCCTTTTCGCCATAGTTGGGCACACTCGGGTCTTCATGCATGCTTCTTCCGATTCCATGCCCTGTAAGGCTGCGAATGACTCCATAGCCGTTTTTCTCTGCCAGCTCCTGCACGGCTGCCCCGACATCGCCCACGCGTGCACCGTCGACCGCTTGGCGTGCTCCTTCAAAAAAACATTTCTGGGTGACTTCGATCAGTTTCTGTTTTTCAGGACTGATGTCGCCGATACCCACGGTAAACGCGCTGTCTGCTTGCCAACCATCCAACACAAGGCCGCAATCCACACTTAGAATACTGCCTTCCTGAAGGATCTCATCGTCAGAGGGGATGCCATGCACTACTTTGTCATCCACCGAGGCGCAAATTGATTTAGGGAACCCGTGGTAATTGAGGAATGACGGTTCGGCGTGATTACGCCTGATAAGTTCCTCCGCATAAGCATCCAGCGCTGCCGTAGTCATTCCTGGCTTCACGGCTCCGCGAAGCTTCTGCATGACGTCATACAGGAGATGACCGGCCTCGCGCATTTTTTCAACCTGCTTGAAATTCTTGAGCGTTATCATTCCTTAGCCGCGTTTTCCAGTGCCTGCATGAGGGTCCGACGGTTGTCTTCCACAGTTCCTTCCATGGCGATAGATAGGAACTTACCGCTTTTGAGGTAATACGCTATGAGAGGTTCGGTTTGCGTATGGTAGACATTGAGACGATTGCGTACGGTGTCTTCCTTGTCATCGTGGCGATGGACCAACACCGCGCCGCATTGGGGACATACTTCTTCACTGCCCAATCCGGCCGCGCTGAACGTGCCGTGACCGTGAGGGCATACACGACGGTCGGCCAATCTGCGCATGATAATTTCATCGCTGAGTTCAAAGTTGACTACGGTGTCTATGTCGGCGATGGCGCCAAGCGCTTCCGCCTGCGCCACCGTGCGGGGGAAGCCATCCAGTATATAGCCATTTCTGCAATCAGGCTGATGTAAACGCTCTTTTACCATACCGATAACAATGTCATCGGGCACCAGTTCACCCTTGTCCACATAGGACTTCGCCGCGATGCCCAGAGGCGTGCCTTCGCGCATGTGACGGCGCAGCATATCACCCGTGGAGATCTGCGGGATCCCCAGAGCTTTCTCAACGGCAGTCGCCATGGTTCCTTTGCCTGAACCTGGAGGCCCCAGGAAAATCAAATTCATTATAAACCTCGTGATCCGCCCCGCCGTATAGGCGGGGTCGGAATAATAGCAACGGGCTATCTTAGAGGAAGCCCTTGTAGTTGCGCATAACCATCTGCGCTTCCAACTGCCGCATGGTTTCCATGGACACGCTGACCGCGATCAGGATGGAGGAAGCAGCGTATGGGATCTGCACGCTCTGCCACACATACAGAAGAGACGGCACAGTGGCCAGCAAGGCCAGCACAATGGCAGCGAACAGCGTCAGCCGTTTACTGGTACGCGCCAGGAAATCCGTGGTATTCTTGCCCGAACGGATGCCCGGGATGGTGCCACCCTGCTGGTTGATATTTTTGGAAATATCCTGCGGGTTAAAGCTGATGGATTGATAAAAATAGGTGAACGCCACAATGAGCAGCGCCGTAACGCCAAGATACAGCGGCGACGTTTGGCCCATGTAAGTCTGCCACCATTGGTAGGCCCCCGAATTGGTGCCGAACATAGCAATAATCGTACCCGGGAACGCCATGAAGGAATATGCGAAAATGAGGGGCAAAACGCCAACTGACATAACCTTGATCGGGATATGCGTGCTTTGGCCGCCATACATCTTGCGTCCGACAACGCGCTTGGCGTATTGAACGGGGATGCGCCTTTCGCCAAGATCCACAAAGGTGACAGCGACGATAATTCCTATAGTGAACAAGATCAGGATCACAAACTGCACCACCGTTGTGGCACCCGTTTGAATGCCCAAAATGTCCAGGAAAGCCGTCAGGATGCCATTGAACAAGTTGGAGATGATGCCGGCGAAAATCAGCAGGGAAATGCCGTTGCCGATACCGTTGGCCGTCACTCTTTCACCGATCCACATAGCCAACGCAGTACCGCCAGCCATCGTCATACCGATGGTCAACATACCAAAGAGGCTGTTGTATTCAGGCTTCAAAACGTTGGTTTGACCGGCGCCCATGGATGCAGACTGCAGTCCGGCGATGATACCGATGGATTGAAGCACGGCAAAACCGATAGTGGCATAACGGGTAATTTTGTTGATCTTCTGCTTGCCTTCTTCGCCGCCTTCCTTGGCGAGCCTTTCCAACGCAGGAATGGCAATAGTAAGCAGCTGCATGATAATACTGGCGTTTATGTAGGGCGTGATACCCATCGCCATGACCGTCATCTGTTGAAAGGCATTACCGGTCATCATGTTGACCAGGTTCAGGACGTCAAACTGTTGAGACACTTCCGCTACCACGCTTGCGTTGATGCCAGGGGCGGGAATCATGCTCACCAAGCGATAGACCAGCAGCATCATGAAAGTATACAACAGTTTTTTGCGAACTTCAGGTACCTTCCATGCGTTACGTAACGTATCCCACATTTTATACCTCCTCAGCTTTTCCGCCAGCAGCCTCGATCTTCTCTTTGGCGGAAGCAGTGAACTTGGTCACTTGGACGGTGAGTTTCTTGGTGATTTCACCGCCGCCGAGGATTTTTACGCCGTCCTTTACTTGCTTGACAATTCCGGCTTCTTTAAGTGCGTCGATCGAGACAACATCTCCGTCTTTAAACCTGTCCAACTGAGACAAGTTGAGAGTGGCATACTGCTTGGAATAGATGTTGACAAAGCCCATTTTGGGCAATCGACGCTGCAATGGCATCTGGCCGCCTTCAAATCCAGGCCCTTTACCGCCGCCTGAGCGCGCTTTGGCACCTTTGTGACCTTTGCCAGAGGTCTTGCCAAGCCCGGATCCTACGCCTCGGCCAAGGCGCTTCGGAGCAGTCGTGGAACCCGCTTGGGGTTTCAACTCGTGCAGTTTCATGAGGGCGTCCTCCTTATTCGTTGATTTCTTCGACTTTCACCATGTGCTTCACCACGAAGATCTGCCCCCGAACGGCAGGAATATCTTCTCTTATAACGCTCTGGCTGATCTTGCGCAATCCCAGCGCTTTCACCGTATCGATCTGCTTTTGAAGGCGGCCAATGGGTGATTTTAGCAATGTAACTTTAAGCTTCATCGTTTACCTCCTCAGAGCATTATTTCGTCAACGGTTTTGCCGCGCATTTGCGCAACCAATTCCGCAGGGCGAAGGAGCTTAAGCCCTTCTACCGTGGCCTTGACGGTATTGATCGGGTTAGCGGTTCCATAGCTCTTGGTGCGAATATCACGCACGCCGGCCAATTCCAGTACCGCACGGGCAGCGCCTCCGGCAATCACGCCGGCACCTTCTTCGGCAGGCAGCAAGATAACCTTACTGGTACCAAAGTAGCCGATCGCCTCGTGCGGGATAGTGGTACCAACGACAGGCACATTGATAAGATGTTTTTTTGCATCCTCTATGGCCTTGCGAATCGCTTCAGGTATTTCCACCGCTTTGCCGCTGCCTGCGCCCACGCGCCCTGCGCCGTCACCCACGACCACCAGCGCCGCAAAGCGCATATTGCGGCCGCCCTTAACGGTCTTGCTGACGCGGTTGATAGATACGAGCTTCTCTTTAAACTCTTTGTCCATTTCTTCTCTGCGAGCCATGCGTTAAAATCCTCCCCTCAAAATTTGAGTCCGGCTTCACGCGCGCCATCGGCCAAGGAGGAAACACGTCCCATGTAGACGTACCCGCCACGGTCGAAAACCACGTTGGTGATGCCTGCCTGGAGCGCACGCTCCGCAACGGTCTTTCCGACGAGCNNGTATCATCGATAACCTGGGCATAGATGAATTTATTGCTGCGGAAAACATTAAGACGGGGCATCTGGGGTGTGCCGCTCATCTTTTTGCGTACGCGGGCGTGACGGATGACACGCACTTCATTTCGGTCGCGCTTATTAAACATTTGCGTTCACTCCCTTCATTTACTTGCCGGCCTTGCCTTCCTTGCGGCGGATATGCTCACCCTTGTACTTGATGCCCTTGCCCAAGTACGGTTCCGGCTTGCGGATGGCGCGGATATCTGCGGCCAAGTTGCCGACAACTTGTTTGTTGATGCCCTTAACGATTATGGTGGTAGGGGCGGGTGTTTCAAAAGTGATATCGTCGGGCGCTTCCACAATGACGGGATTGGAATATCCGGCGTTGACGGTAAGCTTTTTGCCTTCCGCCTGCGCGCGATAGCCCGTGCCGACGATCTCCAGAGTCTTTTCAAAGCCGGTCGTTACGCCCACCACCAGGTTGTTGATCAACGAACGATACAACCCATGCAGGGACTTGTGGGGTTTAGAGTCGCTGGGACGCTCCACGGTGAGAACGCCCTCTTCTTGCTTAATCGCAAAATCGCGATGCACTTTTTGAGATAGCGTGCCTTTGGGGCCTTTTACGGTAACGACGTTTTCCTTGTCCACCGTCACTGTCACGCCCGCGGGCACTTGGATCGGAAGTTTTCCGATACGAGACATAATAGCACCTCCAATGCGTGATCAGATTACCAGATATAGGCCATGACTTCTCCGCCCAAATTCTCTTTACGAGCGGCGCGGTCCGTCATAAGTCCCTTGGATGTCGAGATAATGGCAATTCCCAGTCCGCCCAACACCTTAGGCAGGTCTGACACGTCTGCATAAACGCGCAAACCGGGTTTGGAAATCCGCTTGAGACCCGCGATAACGGGCTGTGACTTGCCACTGAGATACTTGATAGTCAACTTGATTTGTCCCTGCACACCATCCTCGATTTTCTCGTAGCCCTTGATGTAGCCTTCATCATAAAGAATCTTGGCAATGGCTTTCTTGGTGTTGCTTGCGGGAATCATCACCGTGTCATGCTTGGCGACCTGAGCGTTGCGGATTCTGGTCAGCATATCGGCGATAGGATCATTCATAATCATAACAGAACCTCTCTTTCCGTTTTACTGCTTACCAGCTGGCCTTGCGCACGCCGGGGATCTGTCCTTTGTAGGCCAGTTCCCTAAAGCAGATGCGGCAGAGACCGTAGCGACGAAGTACCGAATGCGGGCGGCCGCAAATGCGGCAACGCGTATACGCCTGGGTGGAGAACCTGGCCGGACGCTTTTGTTTGACTTTCATACTCGTTTTTGCCATTGTTCAATCCTCCCTTACTGAGCGAAAGGCATGCCCAGTAAACTGAGCAATTCTTTGGCTTCTTCGTCGGTTTTTGCGGTAGTTACGAAGATCATCTCCATGCCGCGGATCTTTTCCACCTTGTCATAATCAATCTCGGGGAAGATCAGCTGTTCTTTGATGCCCAGAGCATAGTTGCCGCGGCCATCAAAGGCTTTGTTGGAGACGCCGCGAAAGTCGCGCACGCGTGGTAATGCCACGCTGACGAGCCTGTCAAAAAACTCCTCCATGCGTTTTCCGCGCAAGGTGACTTTGGCGCCGACATTCATGCCTTCGCGCACTTTGAAGTTTGCGATGGACTTCTTCGCCTTGGTCACCATAGGTTTCTGACCGGAAATCTGCGCGAGCTCCGCGACAGCGTTATCCAGCATCTTGGCATTTTCTTTGCAATCACCCAGGCCGATATTTATGATGATCTTGGACAGGCCGGGGATTTCCATAACATTCTTATAACCGAACTTCTGCTGCAAGGCAGGGACAGCTTCAGCTATATACTTTTCCTTCAGACGTGTGGCCATATAAACTGCTCCTCCTTATCAGTCAATCTGTTCGCCGCATTTTTTGCATACGCGGTTTTTCTTGCCATCGGGCATGATTTTGACGCCCGCACGGGATGGTTTCCCGCACTTCTGACAAATCAGCATAACATTGCTGGCGCTAATGGCAGATTCCTTGCGGATGATGCCGCCGGGCTGTCCTTGTGCACGGGATTTCTGGTGCTTTGAAACCATCGCGACGCCTTCAACGATGACTTTTCCCGTCTTAGGGCTGGCATTGATTACTTTACCCTTGACGCCCTTGTCCTTGCCGGTGATGACAATGACTTCATCCTTGGTTTTTACGTGTAATTTCATTGTCCTCTCTCCTTACAGCACTTCAGGCGCTAAGGATACGATTTTCATGTAATCCTTTTCACGCAATTCGCGGGCAACCGGTCCAAAGATGCGGGTACCGCGAGGCTGCTTCTGATCGTTGATGATGACTGCGGCGTTATCGTCAAAAGCGATATAGCTGCCATCGGGGCGACGGTTCTTTTTGTGAACCCGGACGATAACGGCTTTAACCACTTCGCCCTTTTTCACTTGGCCACCCGGCGTGGCAGTTTTCACAGTGGCGACGATAATATCGCCGATGGATCCTGAGCGACGGAACGAGCCGCCTAGCACTCGGATGCACATGATTTCCTTCGCGCCGGAATTATCGGCTACTTTTAGCCGCGTTTGTGGCTGAATCATAGAGGTTCCTCCTTTATAGATTCCCCATCATGTCGCGTATTGCAGCGCATGAGAGGTTGTCCACGATTTACTTCGCTTTCTGGATGATCTCCACAACGCGCCAGCACTTGTCCTTGCTGATCGGGCGGGTTTCCATCACTTTTACGGTATCCCCGATACCGCAGGCATTCTGCTCATCGTGCGCCTTGAACTTGCTGGTGCGCTTCATGATTTTGCCGTACAGTGGATGCTGTACGCGGCGATTGACGGACACGACGACGGTCTTGTCCATTTTGTCGCTGACGACGACGCCAACGCGTGTTTTGCGTAGTCCTCTATCTTCTGACATTGAATAGCCTCCTTTCACGGTTATCGGGCAGCCTTATTACCGGCTTGTGCTTGCACGGTCAATGCACGTGCGATATCGTGCTTAACCTGGGAAATTTGCATGGTATTCTCCAATTGACCGGTAGCAAGTTTGAAACGCAGGTTAAACAGCTCACTTTTCAGATCGGCTATCTTTTGGGTCAATTCCTTGGAGTTCATAGCTGTGAATTCGCTGGCCGTCATTAGGACTCACCTCCGACATCAACGGGACTCTGTTGCGCCCTGGAAATTATCTTGGTGCGCAGGGGCAGTTTGCTGGCGGCCAGGCGGAGTGCCTCTTTGGCAACTGCTTCGTCTACGCCGCCAACTTCGAACATGACACGACCGGGCTTAACAACAGCTACCCAGTACTCCGGCGATCCTTTGCCGGAACCCATGCGGGTTTCTGCGGGCTTGGCCGTCACCGGCTTATCAGGAAAAATCTTGATCCAGACTTGACCGCCGCGCTTGGTGTAACGGGTCAGCGCGATACGGGCCGCTTCGATCTGTTGGCTGGTGACCCAGCTGGGGTCTTCCGCCACCAAACCATATTCGCCATAGGCGATGAAATTACCGCGGTGCGCCTTGCCCTTCATGCGCCCGCGAAATACCTTGCGGCGTTTGACTCTTTTAGGCATCAACATGGTTATTTGCCTCCTTCAATGCGGGCGGGAGTCTTTTTAGCCTGAGGGAGGATCTGACCTTTGTAGATCCAAACCTTGACACCCAGACGCCCATAAGTGGTCTTAGCTTCGGCAAAGCCGTAGTCGATGTTGGCACGCAATGTCTGCAGCGGAATGGAGCCCTCATGATAATGTTCGCTCCGCGCGATATCCGCGCCTCCCAAACGGCCGGCAACACCGGCCTTGATGCCTTTGACGCCAGCCCTCATGGAACGTTGTATGCTCTGTTTCATGGCGCGGCGGAACGAAATGCGCTTTTCCAATTGCTGCGCGATATTCTCCGCCACCAATTGGGCGTCCGTGTCAGGGTTCTTGATCTCCAGCACGTTGATGACAACGGGATGGCCCAATTCCTTCTCCACGAAGGTCTTCAGATCTTCAATGCCCTTGCCGCCCCGGCCGATGATCATGCCGGGCCTGCCGGTGTAAATATTGATGGTCATGCGTGCGGCGCTGCGTTCGATGTCGATACGGCTGACGCCGGTTGCATAGTATTTTTCTTTCAGAAGCTTACGGATCTTGTTGTCCTCGAACAGGTAATCCGCAAAATTCTTCTTGTCGGCGAACCAGCGTGTGCTCCAATCAAATATCACACCAACGCGGGCGCCATGGGGGTTAACTTTCTGACCCATTCCGAAACCTCCTCACTTATCGTACGTCCAGCACAACGCTGATGTGGCTTGTGCGGCGGAGCCAAGGGGATGCGCTGCCCTTGCTGCGGGCTACAAAACGCTTGAGTGTTGGACCCGGATTGGCGTAAACTTCCGCGACGTACAGGCTGTTTTGGTCCAAGTCCTGGTTGTTGACGGCGTTGGCAATGGCGCTGTTAAGCAATTTCAGCACGACCGGTGACGCCGCCTTGGGAGTAAATGTGAGGATTGCTTTTGCATCTTCGACGCTCTTGCCGCGAATCAGGTCGATCACAGGGATGACCTTGCGAGAGGAGATGCGCACATGCTTCACATGAGCGTGGGGGCGTTTGTCGCGATTCTCATCATGCGCGATGCCCTTATTGCGGGTGTTAAGTGCCATAAAGCTTCGTTATCTCCTTTCGCTTATCTGCCGGCGCTCTTGCTGCCGGCGTGGCCGCGGTAAGTGCGCGTGGGAGCAAACTCACCCAGTTTATGGCCGACCATGTCCTCGGTAACGTATACCGGCACATGCTTGCGGCCGTCATGCACGGCAATGGTGTGGCCCACAAATTCCGGGAAGATGGTGGAACAACGGGACCAAGTTTTTAGGACAGTCTTCTTATTTGCTTTATTGAGTTCAACTATGCGCTTCAGAAGCACTTCGCTGACAAAGGGTCCTTTTTTGATTGAGCGGCTCATGAATGTCTGCCTCCTTTCATCCTTATCGCGGTTACTTTCCGGCCCGCTTGACAATCATCTTGTTAGAGTACTTCTTATGCTTGCGGGTTTTGTAACCAAGCGCAGGCTTGCCCCAAGGGGTAACGGGTGAGGGCAAACCGATGGGCGATTTTCCTTCGCCACCACCGTGGGGATGGTCCACCGGGTTCATGACGACGCCGCGAACAGTGGGACGAATGCCCATATGGCGCTTGCGTCCGGCTTTGCCGATTCGGACATTCTCATGGTCGACGTTGCCGACGGTGCCGATGGTGGCACGCGCGTTGACGGGTACCCTGCGAACTTCCCCGGAGGGCAAGCGCACTTGCGCGTACTTGCCTTCTTTCGCCATCAATTGGGCAAAGGTTCCGGCTGAGCGCACGATCTGCCCGCCGCTGCCCGCCCGCAGCTCGATGTTGTGTATCAGCGTACCCACGGGGATGAACGAGACGGGCAGCGAGTTGCCGACGATGATGTCGGCGGTGTCGGAAGATACCACTTTGTCACCGACTTTAAGACCCACCGGCGCCAAAATATAACGCTTTTCACCATCCGCGTAGTGCAGCAGTGCAATAAACGCGGAGCGGTTTGGGTCATACTCAATGGTAGCGACTTTGGCAGGCACTTCGAACTTGTCACGCTTGAAATCTATGAGGCGGTACTTCTGCTTGTTGCCGCCGCCCTGATGACGGACGGTGATCTTGCCCTGTTTGTTGCGGCCGGCATTCTTCTTGATGGGAGAAAGCAGCGACTTTTCGGGCTTGTTGGTGGTGATCTCCTCATACGTCAGCACGGACATGTGTCTGCGTGCGGGCGACGTAGGTCTGTAAACACGAATTGGCATTTGCTTTTCCTCCCTTAGATCATGCCTTCGAAGAACTCAATGGGCTTGGAATTCTCCGTCAGCTTTACGTATGCTTTTTTCACTTCGGGGGTACGGCCGCTGGTGCGGCCCTGCCGTTTGATTTTGCCCATAGTGCGAAGGGTATTGACCTTCTCCACCTTGATGTCCTTAAAAACGGCCTCCAGAGCCTGCTTGATCTCAATTTTGTTGGCATGGATATCCACTTCGAAAACATACTGCTTGTCGGCGATACCATCGTAGCCTTTTTCGGTCAATACAGGCCGCAGAATGATGTCATGAGGGTCTTTCATTATGCGTACACCTCCTGGATGCCGCTGATGGCGGCCTTAGTGACAATAAGCTTGTCCGCACGCAAGACGTCGTACACGTTGATCGTGTTAACGTACGCTCCGGACAAATTCTGGATATTGCGGGTCGCTCGTTGCAGCATTTCGTCGCGGCCGGGCAGCACGAGCAGTGCGCTCTTTTCAATGCCCAAATCCTTGAGCATATTGACTGCCAATTTCGTCTTGGCTTCTTTAAGCGCGATCTCGTCAACTACGATGAGGCTGCCATCTTTGAGCTTGCTGGACAAAGCGCTCTTGAGAGCCAGACGGCGAACTTTGCGCGGCACGTTCACCACATAATCACGCGGCTGCGGCGCGAATACAACGCCGCCGTGACGGAATTGCGGGGCGCGGTTGCCATGGTGGCGCGCATTGCCGGTCCCCTTTTGACGATAAATCTTCCGTCCGCCGCCGCGAACCATGCCGCGGGTCAGTGCACTTTGTGTGCCTTGACGCTTCGCCGCAAGGATGGAGCGGACAACCAGATGCATGGCGGCAACGTTGGGCTCGATACCGAAGATGTCTTCGCTCAGCTCGAGTTGGCCTGCGGCCTTGCCCTGCATGTTAACCATTTGAATAGTCGGCATGACTTACTTCCTCCTTAACTTAGGCTTTGCTTGCGTTGCGCACAAGCAGCAGGCCGTTCTTGGGGCCGGGCACTGCGCCCCTGACCAGCAGAAGGTTGCGCTCGGCGTCCACTTCGATAACTTCGATATTTTGGATGGTCACCCGTTCCACGCCCCAGTGACCGGGCATGTGTCTGCCCTTGAACACTCTTGACGGGTCGGAGTTTGCACTGAGTGAACCCACGCCGCGATGATACTTGGAGCCATGCGTCATGGGACCGCGATGTTGATTCCACAGCCGAATGCTGCCGGTAAAGCCGTGACCCTTGCTGGTGCCGGTGATATCGAGCTTTTCGCCTGCCGCGAACTGAGAAACGGACAGAGTCTGCCCCACCTCGTAGGAAGCGATATCCTCCAAACGGAATTCGCGCAAATGGCGGGCGGGCGCAGTGTCGGCCTTCTTAAAATGCCCTTGGGTGGGCTTGTTGACCAGTTTCTTGACCCTGTTTTCGGCGTAGGGGTCAAAACTCAGCTGGACAGATTCATAGCCATCGGTTTCCTGCGTCTTTTTCTGCACCACGGTGCAAGGGCCGGCCATAATAACGGTTACGGGTACCAGGCGGCCGTCCGGCAGGAATTTCTGGGTCATGCCCAGCTTTTTCCCTAAAATTGCTTTTTTCATGATGTTCCTCCTGCCTTACAGTTTGATTTCTATCTCGACGCCGGCGGGCAGATCCAGCTTCATCATGGCGTCAACAGTCTTGGCGTTTGGGCTATGTACATCGATCAGGCGCTTGTGCGTCCTGCGCTCGAATTGTTCACGGCTATCCTTATACTTGTGCGGAGCACGCAAAATGGTGATGATTTCCTTTTCGGTGGGCAGCGGAATGGGCCCGGAAACGCGTGCACCGGTACGCTTGGCAGTTTCTACGATACGTTCGGCGGACTTGTCGATGAGGTTATGCTCGTAAGACTTAAGTTTGATGCGGATTTTTTGGTTGGCCATGGGAGTTCCTCCTTTTAATTAGCGTCTCATGTGTGCTTTACAGAGCTTTGCCGACGCAGACGGCAGATGCCCCTCCGGCGCTTCGCAGGCTTGGTCTTGCCTTGCGTTTGAGCCCGTCGCCCGATTGTGCGGGCTGGTCTGCGATAATTACCCGCCCAGGCCGGGGCGGCAACCTATCACTTCATCCCATAAACAGACAGCCGTATAAGTATATAGGCATCGAATTAAAAAAGCAAGAAGAATTTGTCATTTCCTTCTTGCTTTTCTGCCTTTATTTTCGCGGCAGCATGGCAGGGTATGCCTTCTTGATGGTCTTGCCGCGCGCCCTCATGTACACGCCCACGGGTGTATCATTCTCACAGCCCGGGATGATAATCAATAGGCTTTGGCGAAGTACATTACTTTGGAGGCCTTTTTCCCGCAACACACGCAGGTATGCCCTATCGGCGACTGATCAAAAGGCATGTTGCGGCTGGTTGCGCCAGTCTCTTCCTTAATGACATCTTCGCAGGCTCTCTCCCCGCACCACATCGCCCTGGCATATCCGCAGCTGACTTGCTGTGTCAGTTCCTCCATGCCAAAAACGTCCTTGGTGTGCTCAAGCTTGAACTGATCGGCACTGGCGTACATGTTTTGTTGGATATCCTCCAGCACCTCATGCACCTTTTGTGCCAAATCATCCAGCGGCAGCGTAAATTTCTCATTGGTGTCGCGCCGGGCGCAGGCAGCAACGCCGTTTTCCACGTCCCTTGGTCCAATTTCGATACGCAGCGGGACCCCTTTTAGCTCCCATTCGTTAAACTTCCAACCGGGGGACACATTGTCCCGATCATCCAGCTTGACGCGAATGCCGGCCGCTTTCAAGCTCGTGAATGCTTCTTCGCACTTCTCCATAACACCGCCCTTATGCGCGGCGATAGGCAACATGACGGCCTGAAAAGGCGCGATGAGCGGCGGCAGCTTGAGCCCCCGCTCATCCCCGTGGGTCATGATAACGGCACCGATGAGCCTGGTGGACATTCCCCAGCTGGTTTCGTGGCAGTATTTCAGCGTACCGTCCTTATCCAGGTATCTGATTTCAAACGGTTCGGAAAAGTTGGTACCGAAATTATGCGTCGTACCGGCTTGCAGCGCTTTGCCGTCCTGCATCATAGCTTCTACAGAATAAGTGGCACGCGCACCCGCAAACTTTTCCTTGTCACTCTTTTGTCCCGAAAAAACGGGGATCGACAGGACATTGCTGCAAAACTCCCGATAGACATCCAGCATCAGCAAGGTTTCCTCCTGTGCCTCCTCAGGGAGGGCATGCACGGTATGGCCTTCCTGCCACCAAAATTCGCTGGTGCGCAGGAAAGGGCGTGTGGTCTTCTCCCACCGCATCACAGAACACCATTGGTTGTATTTCATTGGCAGATCGCGCCAGGACTGCACCCATTTGGAAAACATGGTGCAGAACATGGTTTCGCTGGTTGGGCGAATGGCCAACCGTTCCTGCAATTGCTCGTTCCCGCCATGGGTGACCCACGCCACTTCCGGCGCGAAACCTTCCACGTGTTCCGCTTCCTTCAGGAGCAGGCTTTCCGGGATCAGCATGGGCATAGCCACATTTTCGTGGCCCGTTTCCTTGAAGCGGGCATCAAGTTCGTCGTGGATAAGTTCCCAAATGCGGTTACCGTAGGGGCGCAGTGCCATACAGCCGCGTACGGGCGTGTAGTCCATCAAATCGGTTTGCGTTACTACATCTGTGTACCACTGCGAAAAGTCTTCATCCCGCGCCGTGATGTGCTGCACGAATACCTGTTTCTTTTCTTTTGCCATGCTTTCCTCCTAAAATAACAGACCCTCTATCCCTGCAGGGACGAAGGGTCTTCTTCGCGGTACCACCTTGCTTGGCGCTTTTGCGCCCGCTTGAATCCTTAACGCGGAAAACGGCGGGAATTAGCCGCAGCTTGAGGGCGGGTCGGTTTCCATGCGCGCTTTCAGCCTGGACGCGCTCTCTGGTGACGGGAAACCCTTTCCCCTTCATCGCCTGTTGTCTTGGCAGTATACAGGATTCAAGCAGTTCATGCAAGCAATTTCGCTTGCATTTCATCAGGAGCTATGCTATGATGCTTCCGCTGTCAAAAATGAGCTGAGTTTCAGGGCGTGTGCTCTGTGTGAAGGCAGGGAGGTGTATCAAGTGGGAAAGTATTGTGAAGTTTGTGAAAAAGGTACAATGAATGGTCACAAGGTGAGCCACTCCAATCGCAAAAGCAACAAGTTGTGGGCACCCAACATTCAGAACGTCCGCGTCGTGATAAACGGTGCGCCCAAGCGCATTGGCGTTTGTACGCGCTGTCTGCGCAGCGGCAACGTTGTCCGCGCCCTGCCGAAAATTACGGCGGAGACTGTGGAAGCCTGACACACGGGACAAAAACTACCGCTCCCTTACGGAGGCGGTTTTTTTTGCGCTTATTTCTTGCGCCTGGCGTCTCCCAACAGCGCCCCGAACTCCTCCATTCTTTCCAGTACATAGCCGCATCCTGCGGCAACACACTCCTGCGGGTCATCTGCTGTGAAACAGGGAAGTTTGATGTCATCGGAGATGACTTCCTGCAGGCCTTTGAGCATAGCGCCGCCACCGGTGAGCATGATGCCGTTGTCAAACACGTCGTTGGCCAGTTCCGGCGGCAGCCGCTCGATAACGCCACGGATGCCCTCCAGCATGGTTCGCATGGGATCTTCCATGGCTTCAGTCACTTCATTGCGCGTAATATCAATCTGTTTGGGCAGACCGCTTACCAGGTTTCGTCCGGCAATGGGCAAAGAGATGTCCGCGTCTCCAAAGTTGCGTGCAGTGCCGATGGCGCATTTTATGTCTTCGGCCGTGCGCGTGCCGATCAGCAAATTATGTTTTAGGCGCACGTAGCGAATGATAGCATCTGAAAAGGCATCCCCGCCCACGATTTCCGTGTTCTCAGTCATGATTTCACCCGATGCAATAGCCGCAACATGGCTGTTGGCGCCGCCAATGTCGATGATCATATGGCCCACATGCGGCATTACGTTGATACCGCTGCCTACCGCTGCCGCCAAAGGCCTTGAGAGCAACTGCGTACGGCGTACGCCCGCTTCAAGCATGCCCAGGATGAGCTGCCGTTTTTCCAGCTCGTTGGCCGTGCTGGATATTGAAAGTACCGCGCGGGGGCGCGAAAAAACGCGCTTGCCGATAACCATGACGACAAAATGATTAAGCATAATACCCAGCATATCAAAATCCCGAATGGCGCCCGACTGCAAAGGACGTACTACTTCAATGTTGTTGGGCTCTCGGCCCATCATTTTGTATGCTTCGATCCCTATAGCAATTACGCTGCGCGATTCATGATCCACCGCCAATACGGAGGGCTCGTTAAGCACGATGCCCTTGCCGCGGGCATAGACCAGAATATTGCTGGACCCCAAGTCTATGCCGATATCCTCTATGGCCGCCATATCGTTTCTCCTTCTTGTCCCTAGAAAAAGTCCCCTAAATGGGCTCCACCGCCTCTTTATCACCACTTCACTGCCGCAATGGTAGCATAATCTTTAAGATAATGCCACCTTGGCAGTTATCGGGCCATTACACCTGCGATGACGCCGCCCACAGCGTTCTGTTGCCCAATACATCAATGATCATGAGCGCAACAGTGCCCCTGAGCAGCGGAACTTTGAGCGTTTTTGGAAGATCCGGACTTTGCTTAGTGCGCACACCGCTTGCATATACCTGGAACTCCTCATTGTTCAGTAGTCCCGCATACCACTGATCTACCGCATCCAGCGACACAATGCGCTTCCCGGCGGGTTCCATCACCGCATTGTCAAACGCATCGCCGGAAACTGTGTATGCGTTGAGGCTGACATCATAGAACCCGATGCCGGCAAGTACGGCAGCGTCCACCATCGCCGTGACGCTTGACAGGGGTGAGTCAACCTCCACGCAGGCATCTTTCAGACGCTTGCGTGTAACGGAAAGCGCATGAATGCAGTCGTCCATCCCCAAAAAGCGACGGTTGTTGTCCGCTGCCGATACCAATGCCGTACCCGAACCACACATGAAATCCGCCACCAAATCGTTTTTGCGTGTAGAACAGCGAATGATCCTGTCCAGCAGCGCCTGCGGTTTCTGAGTGGCGTAGCCGGTTCGCTGCGGATCCTTCTGCTGCATTTGGCTGACATCGGCCCAGACGTCATCGGGGTAGGAAGGTTCATCGTCGTAGTAAATGTACACACGACCGCCCGAGCGAATGGTTCTGTAATGCCGGCCCTGTTCGTCTACGTTGCGCTTCATGTGGTTGGTATGGTCCTTTTTGCGGCGGCACGGCACCTGTGATATGTCAAAATAGCGATCCTGCGATTTGCCGTAAAGAAAGATGGTATCGTGCTTGCGGCTGAAATAACGTTTGGATCGCCCGCCCGTTTGATAGCTCCAGACGATTTCGTTGACGAAATTGTCTTCACCAAAAACGTCATCACAAATAAGCCGTGCATGCGCATTGGCCCGGTAATCCATATGAAGGAAAAAAGAGCCTTCGTTCGTGAGAAGACGGTGCGCGAGGATGATCGCCCCTCGCAGGAACTTGAGATAGACCGCCTTGGAATCTCCCGAGAAATCGTCATAGGTCGGCAAAATGAGGGTGCGTCCCTTACCGCTCCAGCCATCCCGACCTACGCGCATTCTGAATGTGAATCTGTCGCCCGTGTAGTAGGGCGGATCCAGATACACGCATTGCACTTGCCCGTAATACTCGGACAAGTCCTGAACCAGCGCATCGCCCAGCATGAGGTTTCCGCGGGGACCATCGGCGAAGGTGATCTCCTTGCGGCACGATGCCCTGCGCCAGATCACTCTTCCCCCTTTTCGGCATGAAGCTGCCGATATGCATCCAAATGAAGCGTCAAACCCGAAACAAAATCGCGGTTTTCTTGCGTCAACATCAGCGCGCGGGATGCTGATACAGCCGCATCAACAAACGTTTGCTTGAGGCCCGCGATACCGTACTCCATCAAGGGACACACGGGCCATGCCCTGACATCCATGGCAATGCCGCCGGTTTTTCCGCGCCAATAAGGGATCAGTGGGAAAAAACGGCACGCGAGCGGGCGCTTAATTCTACTGCATGTGCCCTCGCAAGACAGCAGTAAAGCACCCGGCACTGCGCTGCTTTGTGAAATGCTGAACCCTGCGGGCATAACAGAATACAGCTCTTCTTCCCGCGGAAAAAGCAACATGCCGCTGCCCGCTTCGCCACTCCTACAGCATGCGCTGTCACAGTAGCTGCCGCAGTCGCTCTTAAGAGGCGTATGTACTTCTAAACAAAGGCGCGCCTTCAGTACCGCAGCCAAGGTTTGCATGAGCCGCCCCCTCCCGTCATTTGGGCACAATTGTAGCATGCTTTGGTTGACTTGACAAGATTTGGGGCGTCCTGTATCCTCTTGTTGCCATGGTCATAAAGGAGGATATACATGCGTTTCCCAGTCCCGGGACCGATTTTGGAAGCCATCAATCGCCTGAACGACGGTGGGCACGAGGCCTATTTGGTCGGGGGCTGTGTTCGGGACGACTATTTGGGCATCCGGCCCAACGATTACGACATTTGCACTTCCGCCTATCCTGAGCAAACCAAAGCTTGCTTCAGTAATGAAAAGACTATCGATACGGGCATTCGGCACGGCACGCTGACAGTCTTGCTTGATGGGAACAGCATCGAAATTACTACCTTCCGCACCGATGGACCCTATCTGGACCGCCGGCGGCCGGATCACGTTTTTTTCACACTCTCTCTGGCGGAGGATTTGGAGCGCCGAGACTTCACGATGAACGCCATGGCGTGGCACCCTTCGTCAGGCATCGTTGATCTGTTTGGAGGCCGCGAAGACTGCGACAACAAACTGATACGCTGTGTGGGCAGTCCGGCAAAGCGCTTCAATGAGGATGCGTTGCGCATCCTGCGCGCCCTTCGCTTTGCCAGCGTGCTGGATTTTGCCATCGAGTCATACGCATTGGCCGCCATGGACGAAAGAAAAAGCAGCGTCAAGAGAGTCAGCATCGAAAGGATCACGACGGAACTCAATTTGCTATTGACGGGATTGAACCCGGCCGGCGTTATCCGGCAGTGCCCGCGCATCCTTTTTGAAGTGCTGCCGCTATTGGAGCCCATGTATCATTGCCCGCAGCGTTCCGTGTTTCATTGCTATGATTTGTGGGAACACACCTTACACGCGCTGAAAGATACGCCGCCTGATCTATCCGTGCGCTGGGCGGCGCTTCTGCATGATGTCGGCAAGCCCGATGCGATCACCTATGACGCGGATGGCACGACGCATTTCCGCGGACATCAGGCGATCAGCACACGCATTGCGGGAAAGATCCTTACCGAACTTAAGCAGCCAACCGCCGTCATCAAGGAGATTACGCAGCTGGTAAAATACCATGACGAACGTATTGGGCCTGATAATCTGCAGCAATGGCTGTGTAAATTGGGACAACCATTATTTGGCAAACTGATGCTGCTTCAACGGGCCGATATGGGCTCACATGCCCCACACGTCGCCGTCAAGGTCAAGGATATTGACGCTTTGGCCGAGCGGGCGCAGGAAATGGCGCGCAGCGGCGCATGCCTGAGCCTTAGTGACCTTGCGGTGGACGGCCGCCTCTTGGTGGAGCATGGATTTAGCAGCGGGCCCTTTCTTGGGGAGACACTGCAGTACCTCTTGCAGCGCGTGATCAGCGGTTTTGAAAAGAACGACCGGGAAGCTCTTCTGTCCCTCGCCGTCAAAAGACTCAGCGAACACCGGCAAGGCCGCCATTAACAAAACCACCGCGTCATACAGTGGTTTTGTTATTGCGAGGACTTAAGGTTTACTCCGGCCAATCACCGTTATTCTTCTGAAAGAACGGAGCGTCCTTTACCGTCTCATAGTGGTCTTTGAGCAAGGCTTCTTCACGGGTATCCAGGGGGGTGCTGAAGCACGCATCCACATGCTCCACCATAAAACTCAAGCATTCGAAATTGCCGGGCGGCACCAGCACATCAGGACCAAGACGCTGCAAGGCATATTTCATTGCGGCGATCCTGAGCGCTTCCGCGCCCGCATCAATGGGTTTGCACCAGGATTTGGGGTAGCCGCCCGTGCGGTCATCGCCCTCCTGCCAAGCGCGCTCCACCAAGGCCTTTATCCCAAGATATCCAAAGCTCTGATCCTCTTTGGCCGTCTTCATTTGTGTAGCGATCCCCTGCCCCATGTGCAGCATCCAGTTGGTGGGAAACATCACGGTATCAAAGGGATACATTGACAGGCAGTTGAGCGCGGCCGTCTCGCTGTGCGCGGTGATGCCCACTTTTCGGATAACGCCCTTTTCTTTGAGGTCACGCAGCAATTCCATCACACCGCCAGGACCAAACGCCAATTCTACATCCTGTGGCGTGGTCAGAGCGTGCATCTGATATACGTCAAAATAATCTGTTTTCAGCAATTCCATCGAACGCGAGAGTTCCTTTTCGGCATTGACGCGCAGCCTTTCCATGGTCTTGCATGCCAAATATACGTTTTTGCGATAAGGCTCGAGGGATGGGCCAAGCTTTTCTTCCGCATCACCGTAGCTCGGTGCGACGTCAAAGTAATTAACTCCGCGCTCGATCGCCCACGCTACATAGCGGTCAGAGGCGTTTTGTCCGTCCTTCATGGAGATAACACCGCCATATACCACGGGCGATATTTCGTATCCCGTCTTTCCCAGGGTTCTCAATTTCATATATTGTACCTCCCTATCGCAAAAGCAACTTACGACCGCGCGAGATTATTCTTCCGGGACGAGCAGACCTAAGTTGCCATCTCTCCTCAAATACAGCACATGCGTTTGTTCCGTTTCGGTATCGATGTATACGAAGAAGTTGTGTCCAAGCAATTCCATCTGCATGATGGCGTCTTCCACATGCATGGGCCGCACCGTGTAGGTCTTATTGCGAACGATCTGACGTTCCGCCGTTTCGGACGGCTCCAATGCTTCGATGAATTCCGGCACGTCTTCCATATTGAAGTCTTGGCGCAGTCGCTTGTCAAGCTTGGTGCGGTGACGAAGAATTTGCTTCTCCAATTTGGCCAAAGCCTTGTCGATAGCCATGAATAGATTATCTTCGCTGGATGCTTCGGCACGGATCGCAAAGCCGTTCATGGGTACAGTGATTTCCACAACGCGCTGGTTCTTCTCTTTGCGAAGGCGGACGAACATTTCTGTATCCTGTTTGAGATACCTGCTCATGGTGGAGGCTTTCTTGAGGATACGATTGGAAATGGCGGGCGAAACCGTCATGCCCTTGGCTGTAATGGTTGTCTTCATGGAAACAGCTCCTCTCTGAGTACATCTACTTACCTTATTGTACCATTTCGCCGTCTATGGATGCAATCCTGCCGGGCCTTATTGTTTCCAATCATGCGGCATTATGCTATAATCAGCCTGCAAACAAACCCGTGAAACGGCCCACCGCAAGGTGGTCTGTATTTCTGTCCTTCTTAAGGAGGAACGATTGAAAAGTAATTCCAACTTGTCCACAGCACGCAATGCGAAAGACGGCGTTCAGATCGTCTTGGGATGTGTCTTGGGAGCACTGGCTTATCCGCTTTTTTTGGTGCCCAATAACATCGCGCCCGGCGGTGTCACAGGCTTAGCTACCATTCTCAACTATCTATCCGGTTGGCCGGTGGGAATCACGAGCCTTGTGATGAACATACCCATATTTGTTTTCGGCTATCGTTTCATGGGCAAACATTTCGTTGGGCGCACCCTGGCTGCCACGTTTCTCTTTTCCCTCTTGATCGACCTGATGAAAGTCGAACCCATGACGGATGACCCGATGATGGCGGCCATCTTTGGCGGTGCGCTGCTGGGCATCGGCTTGGCTTTCATTATGCGGGGCGGCGCAACCACTGGCGGCACCGACATGCTTGCTCGCATGCTGCACAGGCATGTTTCATTCATTTCGGTGGGAGCGTTTCTATTTGCGTTCGATGTAGCCGTCGTCACACTCGCCGGTTTCACGATGAGTGTGGAGCATGCTATGAACGCCATGATCGCCGTCTACATCACTTCCAAAGTGCTGGACACAGTTCTGGCCGGCATTGGCACTGATAAGGCGTGCTATATCATTTCAATAGAGCATGAAAAGATCGTCCGACGCGTGCTGGATGAATTGGAGCGCGGCGTTACCCTTCTGGACGCCAAAGGCGGGTATTCCGGAGAGAACGTCCATTTGATTTTGTGTGTGGTGAGCCGGATGCAGGTCACCGCCATTAAAAGCATCGTCAAGCAAGAAGATCCGGACGCGTTTATCTTCATTACGGAAGCGCACGAAACGTTGGGCGAAGGCTTCCACGACTTAAGCACCGAACACCTTTGACATAGGAGGTATCAATGTACCAATCCTTATACCGCACATGGCGGCCCCGTACATTCTCAGATATGGTGGGTCAGGACGCTATCGTACGCACGCTGCGCAATCAGACCATCTCCGGCCATACCGCGCACGCGTATCTGTTTTGCGGCAGTCGAGGCACAGGCAAGACCAGCGCGGCCCGTATCATGGCCATGGCTATCAATTGCCAATCCCCCGACCAAGGCGATCCTTGCCTTATCTGTGAAAGCTGCAAAACCATCCTGGCAGAACAATCCCTGGATGTTTTCGAAATGGACGCGGCCAGCAACAGCCGGGTAGAGGAGATCCGCGAGATGCTGGAAAAAGTCAACTACCCGCCGCAGTTCGCAAAATTCAAAGTATATATCATCGACGAAGTGCATATGCTGTCCAACGCTGCCTTTAACGCTCTGCTCAAAACGCTGGAAGAACCGCCGGACTACATGGTTTTTATACTGGCAACCACGGAACCGCAAAAGCTCCCCGCCACCATCCTTTCGCGCTGCCAGCGCTTCGATTTTGGGCGCATTTCCGAAGAAGCCATTATCGGACGCCTCAAGATGGCACTGCAAAACGACCAACAGGCGGATGAAGCAGCGCTGGAAATGATTGCTGCCGCCGCAGAAGGAAGTATGCGCGACGCGTGGAGCCTTATGGACATCTGTTTGCAGGATGGACAATACCTGACGGGCGAACGCGTGCAAAACGCATTGGGCGCTGTCAACCGTGCTTTCATGCTGGATTTCCTGGATGCGCTGAGTATTAAAGACGCGGCAAAAGCCATGCAGCTCATACGCCAACTGATGAAGGAAGGCAAGGATGTGTTGGTTTTCCTGCGGGATTTGGCGAGAATGATAAGAGAAGTGATTGCAGCGGGGCTGGGTGCCAGCCCCACGAGGGATACAACAGAAGAAGACAGGCAACGCATGCAAAGCCGTGCTTCAGCTTTCTCATTGCCCCAATTGACAACGCTGATGGATATGTGCATGCGTGCAGAAGCGGACGCGCGCTGGGCGTCGTCTCAACGCACGGTGTTGGAGGTGTTTGCGCTAAAAGCTTGCCAGCCCCCGGAAGCCAACGACGCATCTGGTTTGCAGGAGCGTGTGGCGATCTTGGAAAGAGAAGTTGATCGACTGGCTTCTCCGGGCGCGATCACACAGGCAGAACCGGCAAAAGCATCAAAGCCTAAACCGGTTCCTGCTGCGGAAGACTCTCCCGCGAAAGAGGAGACACCTGCACCCGTACGCACGGTGGTCTCCGCTTCGTCGCCTACCCCTCCATCAGGAACGACACTGCCCAAGGACGTATGGAACCGCATGCTTGGCAGGGTCAAAAAAGAATTGACATCGTGCTACGGCATCATCCAGCAAGGGCAGTTCGGAGGCTTCAGGGATGGCGCTTTTCGCCTTTCCTATGATGATGAACACGCGTTTTTTGTTACCTTCATGAATGACCCCGCGCGCAAGTCTGCTGTGGAAAAGATCCTTACGGAGGAAATGGGCGCGCCTGCAGTATTCGAAGCCATTCGCCAGGATACAAGTTTACGCGAAAGAAGCAAAGAGCAGCTTGCGCTGGATGATATTGAAAAACTAAGCGCATTGGTGGGCCGGGAAAACCTGATCGTGCAAGATAAATAGCCATTGCGTCAAAAGTATGTATTCTATGTTAAGATATGATATACTGTAGACGTAACCGTATACCTTTATCCCAAGGAAGGAACCCCGAATGAGCGAAAACCGTAACCGGTATTCCAGCGCGCCGCTGCAAAACTTGAAGCAGGCAGAAAAAAAGGCCAAAACGACAGCCAAAGCGCCCCAGCGCGTGCCCGGCGGTGCGCCAAGCGCGGGTCCAATGGTTCGCAGTTTTACGGGACTGCAGTTGATGTTGATGATCATACTGCCGGTTTTGTTCGTCATATCCTTATTTGTGAAAAACAATACCCTGTATCTGGCATTCGCGGGGGCTTCGGTCATCTGCCTGATGATCATGTGGCTGCTGAACGCGTTTATGCCCAACGCGCGTGCCACCCTGACCATCATCCATATAGCGTTGGTATTGGTGGCTCTGTTTGCTGTGCTGATCAGTCCGCCTGCCGCCCTTCCGGAAGACAAGACGGGCGCCAATGACCTCCAGTCCATTTTTTCGCAGGATACGTCCGCCAGTATGGTGGCAATGCTAAACCAGCAACAACAGGAAGGCGCGGCTGAAGCAACGCCAAACCTGGGAAACGCTTCGTTCGCGCAGCAACGCCTCGAACAATTCATGAGCGCTTGGGCAAACATGGATTATGCTGCCATGGCCGGCTACTGCATCCCCGCGTGGTTTTCTGCGCAGGACGATCCGGAAACACAGATGTTTCATATCCGAGCCAACCGGTCCATTATCAGTTATGACGTTTTGGATGTCACCGGCAGCGATCAAGATCAGATGCGCACCATCAACATGAATGTCGTGATCGACAAAAGCAATGGTACCACTCCCAAAACGCACCGTTTTCAGGTACTTATGGCGCGGGTCAATAATGAATGGTATGTGGACCCCAATTCGTTAGGGTCCCTGGGCGTCATCCAAACAGAGGAAGAGATCGCGGCGCAAGTCATCGCGACCATCGTCCCTACGCCTACACCCGATCCCCGAATGCTGCTTTACTATAATCCGCAAGGCGGCAAGCTCTATCACGCGGACGCCAATTGCACGAGCCTAAAACCCGAGTTTCTGCCGATGACCGCATCCTTCTATTATTCGGATATCAATGTCGGCAGTTTTGTGAATCTCAGTGCCTGCGGGACTTGCGGCGCGCCCGGGCGCTAAGGAGGAATATGCGCTATCATCTTGACACCATCCCGCTCTGGGAAGCCTTCGAACTCAACGGCGCGTGCCCGCTTTGTGCCCTGAGAAGCAAAACGGAGCATATGCTGGTTGACCGTTTTCTGGGTGCGTCCGTCATGGAACCGGACACACGCATAAGTGTGAATGTCAGCGGTTTTTGTGCCAGGCACCACAAGATGCTGTATGCAAAGGAAAATAGGCTGGGACACGCGCTGATGCTGCAATCACGTATGGACAGCGTGCGGGAACAGGTAGAAAAAACGTTCGATTTGGCCGAAAATGGCAAGAGCAGAGCTCTGTTCCGGCGCGATGGAGACAATGGCGCCTCCGCGGCGCTAAAAATGGCGCAAATGCACGATAGCTGCGTGCTGTGCGAAAGTCTGGATGAAACGATGGCACGCTACGCCTATACCCTGCTGCATCTGTTCAAAAGTGACGGGAAATTCAGGGACACCTTCAAGCGATCCAAAGGGCTGTGCCTGAAGGATGTACCGCTGGTGCTGGGTATGGCGGGGCATGTTCTCTCCGGAAAAGCGCTGGGCGATTTTGTCTCCGTTCTGCGTGAAAAAACACTGGAAACCTTGGACAAGAACAAGCAAGATATCGACTGGTTCACCCTTAAGCATGACTATCGCAACGCGGATGAACCCTGGAAAGACAGCCGGGATGCCCCCATGCGCGCGGTCAACTATCTGCGGGGCTGGTCTTTGGGAGACGACCCCTGGCCGAAGTAGAACACGTCTCACAGAAAATGAAGGTGGGTATGCGGAGCAGGTTTTTTTTCTTTGTTATCCTGGGGTTACTCTTGATGTGTTTGTCCCCCGCCGGCGCGCGTGGGGACAGCGTCGTGCCTTCTTTTGTGCCGCAGGGCGGAAGTGCATCCCAACAAAGCGCGGTGCTGTACTTTCGCTATGGTGCCGAGCCCTATCTGGGGCGGGAAAACCGCACCGTTTTTTTTAACCCGGGCACCGCGTTTGAGAAAGCTTTGCTGCAATCCTTGCTGGAAGGCCCGGGTTCCGTATATCCGCACTTGGAACCGATGTTTCCATTGGGTACGGAGATACTTGCCACGCACGCGCAGGGGGATATGTTATTTGTCACGTTCAACGAGAGACTGCTGGATGCCTATCCGGATGAAAAGTCATTATCGAGCGCGGCTTATCGCGAAAAAGAAGGCCGTTTGAAGCGGGAATTGGCGATGGCGGCGCTTTCTTGCACCATCACGGAGAATACGCCCTACGCGTATGTACAGGTGCTTGTATTGGGCAAGACACGCGCCACTACCTCTATGCGCCTGTCAGAGCGCTACTACCTGAAAGATTCAGACGCTCTTCCCCCGCCTCTTTCCCGCGCGGAACATAGAATTCTGACACCGCAGAGCGCGGCAGCACTCTTGTGTGACTATTGGCTTGGATTGGATCTGAGCAGCATGGCCGGGCTTCTCGTTTCCGCGGGTCAGGCGACCGACTTGCCTGAGCGGATTCCGCTCTTGACACACTATACGCTCTCTTCGGGTACGGTTTCACCCGATGGGCAAAACGCGATCGTATTGGCGGATTTCACACTGCAATCCCCAGATGGCAATACACATGAACGAATAGGCTGGCCCCTGCGTTTGCGTTACATGCAAGGCATCTGGCTGATAGAATCTGAATCTTTGCAGACACTTTGGGGGGCGGCGCAATGAAAAGCAAGCGGCCGCGCATTTTTTGCATCCTCGGATCCGTCGCGCTGCTTGCCACGGCGTGTGCCCCCGCTGTGCCCAACAACAGCGGCGCACCCGCCGTCACACTGCCCCCCGCACTGGGCAAGTTTCAATCCCCTATCGGAGATGAACAGCGCAATGCGATTGAAACCGTGCTTCTATATCTGCCAGAGAATGGCACCGGACAATTAAAGGCGCTTCCCGTGTCCATCGCTTTGCCGCCAAACCGACACCCAGCCGAAACAGCGGTACAGCGGCTATTCTCTTTTTCAGGCAATGGCTCAGCAGCGCCCTTGGTGACCGGCGGTCAACTCGAATTATTTACGGGCAGCAGCGCAGAAATATCCGGCGGTACGGCTACGATCAACCTGAGCGCAGCCGCGTTGGCGCTGGACGCGCAGCAGCTCGCCTCGGTCAGCCGCGCCATTACCAACACCCTGTGCCAGTGGCAGGACATAAAATTCGTTAATATTCTTGTAGCGGGCCAGCACCCGGGCATCGATATTGCGGCGACGCTGCCCATGGGCAGCTTGCGCAGTACCGCCAATGAGGAACCCCTGTGGGATATTCCTGCGGGCGAAGAGCGTTTTTCCTCCGTGGCCACGCTCTATTACCCGGCTCCGCTTGGGAAAGGCGTGCTGGCGGAAGCACGCGCCGTCACCTTTTCTGGGCGAACACTTCCGGAGATGGCGACAGACCTGCTCACGGCGCTGTCAGCTGCACCCGTCAGTTTGACCAATGTTCCCAGGATACCCAGCCTTGAACAGCTTTTGGCGTCAGACATTGTTGTTTCAGACGCCACCACAGGTGGCGGCAGAATCGTTCAGTTGCACTTCACCCAAGCCGCCAACGAAATGTTTATCAACGCAGGCATTCCCCGTTCCGTCATGATGGCGTCGCTGGTACTCACGCTGACCACCTTCATGCCCAATACCAGCGGCATTTCCGTCCAAATCGGCTCAGAAATCATCACTGCCCTGGTGCCCACGGGCATATTTGGCGCCCCGGGCCGGGAAATCCTTTTTGAAGACGGCATCATGCGCCGTTCGCAGTTCAGCAGTTTTCTTCTGGAATTATCACCTATCTATTTCGCAGGCAATGAGGGTTCTTTGACGCGTGTCCTGCGTCCCCTCCCCTACTACCAGGCGCATCACGCACGATCGCTATTGGCGCAGATGATTTTGGGGCCCGGCGCTTCAGAGGCTGTTTTGGGTCTTAAGCGTACGCTGCCGGGCAGCATTACGGACGCTGATCTTGTGGGTTTTGCAAGAGAGGGCGATACGCTGTTGCTCAATTTTTCGGCCGCATTCCTGGAAAGCTGCCGTGGCCTTACACCCGAACAAGAAAAACTGTTAATCTACAGCATTGTGAACGGTATGTGTGAAATGCGGGGCATCCGACGCGTGCGTTTCTTTATTGCCGGTCAGCAGCCTGAAACGCTCTCCGGCTCGCTCTACTTGCCGGGAGAGTTTCTGCCGCAATGGGAAATGCTTCGATAGATCTATTTGTCAGCCCTTGTGAAGGGGAAGTTCAATAATGAATGTGGTGCCCTTGCCTTCCTCGCTCTCGGCACGAATAGTACCGGAATGCAAGGTAACCAATTGGTGCACGATGGACAACCCAAGACCGGTGCCGCCTGCTTCACGCGCGCGTGCTTTGTCCACACGGTAAAAGCGTTCATACACGTGCGCCAGCGCGTCTTTGGAGATCCCAGGACCGTTATCCTTAACGACAAACGCGGCGTCTTTACCGCTTCGGGTGAGGCTGACGTGGATCTCTCCGCCTTGCTGCGTATACTTAACTGCATTTTCCATAATGTTATAGGCCACCTGCTCCAGCTTAGAGCGGTCGGCATACATGTCACAGCTATCTTCGATGGATAGCATGACTTGCTGCTGTCTTTGCTGAACAAGTGGCTGCAGCCTGTGCGCGGCTTCTTTGACAACGGCGGCCAGGCTCATGCGTTCTCGGTTCAGCTTCATGGTGTGTACATCCGCCTGCACCAAAGTTAATAGATCCGACACGATCGCGGAAAGCCTATCGATCTCTTTATTGACATCACCCAAAAACTCGGTCCTGAGCGCTTCTTCCATATCAGGCTGATATATTAGCGATTCTATCATAATTTTCATAGTGGAAAGCGGCGTTTTGAGCTCATGGCTGGCATTGGAGACAAATTGGTTACGCGACTGATCGAAGGATTCGAGTTTTTCGCTCATGCTGTTGAAAGCCTGCGCCATGTGCTTGATTTCGCCGCTGCCTTTCTCAGGTACGCGGGCAGAAAAATCCCCCTTGCCCATCCGCTGTATCCCGCGTGTAAGCTCCGCCATAGGATTGGTGAGAATGCCGGAAAAAACCATGCCTGTCAGTATGGCCGCCGTGGCCACCGCCACGAAAATGATGACCATGTTGTCTTGAAGTACATACAAATTTGTCATCATTTCATTGACAGATGATACCAGCACCATAACGCCGATGACCTGCGAAGCATGTACGATGCCCGCTGTCCCCATGGATACCCAGCCTTCAGTGTCCCTGCCCAGGGCAAGCGCGCCGGGTGTATCCACCGTTCTGCCGTCCAGCGAATGAATGCCGTAATCAGCCGAGCGCCCTTGCACCAAAATAGAGGCGACTTCTCTGTTTTTCAGCCTCATGCCGTTCATTTCCATGAAGGAATCGCTTTGCACTTTCCCGTCGCTGTCCAGCAGCAGTACGCGTCCTCCCAACTCGTTTCCTGCCTGCGTAAGCATACGGCTGAGTTCCCTCGTATCGGCGGCGTGCAAGGCGGGGGCGGCCTGAACAGCCCATTTTTCAAGGCCCGCGCGATCTTGCCGGATGCGCTGCTCAAAGAGGTAATCGCCCAGCATGTTGGTGAGCGTCCCCGCCATGACGACAAAGGACAGCCCTATGATCAATAAAAAAGCCAGCAGGATTTTCCATCGAATGCTGGCAAAAGGGTTAATCGTTGCGATCGGTGAAATAGTAGCCCACTCCCCACTTAGTGAAGATGAATTCCGGCTGCGTCGGGTTGCGCTCAATTTTTTCGCGCAGCCTTCTGATGTGTACATCCACCGTTCTGGCATCGCCTGCATAATCATTTTTCCAGACCGCGTCCAGCATCTCTTCCCGCGTGAATACGCGCCCGCGCTGGTTCAGGAACAGCTGAAGCAGGTCAAATTCCTTCGCGGTCAGCCGCACTTCTTTGCCCGAAAGAGTAACCGAGCGATTAATGACGTTCACTTCCAAATCGCGTACCTTAAAAACATTCGCTTCTTCGGCGGAAACGTTCTGATTAGCACGGCGCAAAATGGTCTTGATACGCATCTTGACTTCAAGAATGTTAAAGGGCTTGGTCATATAATCATCCGCGCCGTACTCCAGCCCCAGGATCTTATCCATGTCCTCGCCCTTGGCGGTCAACATGATGATAGGGACATTGCTTGTTTCGCGGATGCGCTGACAAACCGTAATGCCGTCAATTTTGGGCAGCATGACATCCAGCAGTATCAGGTCCACCTTTTGAGACTGGAAAACGGACAGCGCTTCTTCGCCGTCCGACGCCGTCAGCGTCTCATAGCCATCCTTGTCCAGGGTATATTTCAAGCCCTTGATGATCAAAGGCTCGTCGTCTACTAGCAGGATTCTCGTAGGCAATGATATCATCCCTTCCCAAAACGTGTCGTTCGTGTTTATTCTTTTACATTGTACACCGGGAATGCAAGAAAAATCAAGCGAATTCGCAACACTTAGTCACAAAACGGACATAAACCATCGTGCTGTCAGTAAAGACCGCGCAGATCTCCCCGTTCCACCGCGGCTTGCACGCTCAGCCACGTGGCAGCCGTATCAAATCGTGCGTCGTGCATGTCATTGCCGGCGCCAAACCATGCCATGGCGCTGCCACGAATGGTCTCTTCCGAGATGTCGTAATAGGCGAACAGCTCTTCCAGTTTGGGCGGCTTGGGCCGCCCGATAGCCACTTTGCGCGCCATGTTCATGATGCCTGTGGCATGATTCATCGTGCAGAATGTGTTGGTCTTTTGAAGCTTCAAATTGCAGCGATCAAATTCCACACGCAAATATCGATCATCAAAGGCAACATTATGGCCGATCAACAGATTTGCGCGGCGGAAATCATCGAAAATGCTCTGGGCGTCGTCCTCAAAGTACCGCCCGCCGGACAGCTCTTCCAGCATGTCCATGCTCAAGCCGTGCACCTCTTGTGAGCCTTCGCTCATTTCGTCTACGCTGAAAAAGTAATTCTTGCCCGTCACCTGCCCGTCATCCACACAAAGATAAGACAATTGGCATATTTGACCGGGCGTCAGCGACGTGGCTTCAGTGTCAAACACAATAATTCGCATACTTATGTCCTGTCTCCAATTCCTGTTCTTCCTTTTGCCTCAAAGAAGACGCCCCGTCCGGCAGATGCCGCGGGGCGACTTTTAAAATCCAAGGGGCTTAACTATCCTGCACGTCTTCTTCCGGTTCGTCTTCGTCGGACTCATCGTCGTCCGTCTCGGGGAACAGCGGCTGATGACAGGACGGGCAGCGGTAGTCTTCTTCAAGATCAAAGTCCGCTACATCAAAGCGCGTCAGGTAACCGCAATGCGGGCACTCATATTCAACGATGCCGGAATCCTCATCATCATCGTCTTCGTCATCATCATCGCCGCCGCAGCAAGCGCAGTGATCATCGTCGTCGTCTTCATCTTCTTCATCGCTTAGAAGCTCCACGACATCAGCCAAATCCTCATCAATTTCCTCAACGTAATCACTGAGTTCATCATGCTGTTCTTGCAGTTCGTCCAGTTCGTCAGCGACAGCCTCAAGGGTTTCAATGATTTTTAGCAGGAGCTTATGCTCCGCCGTGTCCTCTTTCAGTTCCATGCCTTGGGCCAGGCCTTGAAGGAAAGCGACGCGCTCGGATAAATGACTCATGGTTGTTCTCCTTTCATATTTCGCAATAGCTGGGTCTGTTAAGCACGGGACAGGTACTCTCCCGACCGGGTATCGATCGTCAAAATATCGCCTATGTTGATAAACAGGGGTACCATCAGTGTAAAACCGGTTTCCAGGGTGGCGGGCTTATAGGCATTGGACGTCGTATCTCCCCTGAAGCCGGGCTCCGTTTCAATGACCTCCAGGTCAACAAAATTAGGCGCTTCCACAGAAAAGGCTTCGCCCTTGAAAAAGCGAATGCTGACGTTGGTGTTTTCCTTTACGAACTTGATGGCTTCTTCCACTTGGACAAGGTTGAGAGGCATTTGCTCGAACGTCTCGGGGTCCATGAAGTAGTACAGGTTGCCATCGTTGTAGAGGTATTGCATATCCTTGGTTTCAACAATTGCGCGGGGCATTTTGTCGGTAGGGTTGAATGTTCGTTCAATAACGGCGCCGGTCATGATGTTCTTTATCTTGGTGCGCACAAAAGCCGCGCCCTTGCCAGGCTTGACGTGCTGAAAATCAACGATGTTCCAGACGCCGCCGTCCATCTCAAATGTGATGCCCTTTCTGAAATCGCCCGCTGTGATCATATGGTTTCCTCCAGTAGATTTAGTATCATATCATGCGACGAAGGTCGTCACAGTATAAGCAATTCGCGCGGTGCCTTAACGAGTGATTGGGTACCATGCTGGGTGATGACGCAGGTGTTTTCGATGCGCACACCGCCAATACCCGGAATGTATATGCCGGGTTCCACCGTGACAACGTGCCCCTTGGCCAAAATTGCATCGCAGCTTTGGTTGAGGTTCGGCGTTTCGTGAATATCAATTCCGACGCTGTGTCCCAGCCCGTGCCCGAAATTCCCACCGAAGCCCTTATCCCCAATCATCTTTCGCGCGATCGCGTCAATATCACGACACATTTTTCCGGGCGCCAACGCGTCCTGGCAAGCCATCTGTGCATGCAGCACAATATCGTAAACATCCTTCATTTGCGAAGAAGGGTTACCCACGGCGACCGTACGTGTCATATCGGCGCAGTATCCGCCGTACTTGGCACCAAAATCAAGGGTGATCATATCACCTTTTTTGATCCTTCTGTCGCCGGGCACGGCGTGCGGCAGGGAGCCATTTTCACCGGACGCAACGATCGAGCTGAATGCCAAATCCTGCGCGCCCAATTCCAGCATACGAAAATCCAGCTTAAGCCGGATGTCTTTCTCGGTCATGCCTTCCGCAATTATGGCGCAGACGAAGTCAAACGCTTCCACGGATATGGCACACGCCCTCGCCATGACCTTGAGTTCTTTTTCATCCTTGATGCTGCGCAGTTTTTCGGGTTGATTGTCAAGGGATGAAAACTGAACTGCCGGGCTTGCGTCCCGCATAGCAGCCAATTGCTTGACAGCAACAAAGTCATCTTCATAGTACGCAAGGCGGATGCCCTGCCGGTTCAAAAGTTCCGCGGCGACAGCAATGTGTGCTTTGTCTTTGTTGGTTTCTTGAATCAAAAAACCTGGCGATTGCCGGTCAGCCTGCTCGGTGTAACGAAAATCGGTAATAATGGCAGAAAACTCCCGGCACAAAAAAAGCATGCCTTCACCGGTAAAAGCACTCAGATAAAAGATGTTGGAAGGCTTATGGACGATGACAGCCTCATCAGTACTCAGGTTTGTCAACTCCAAGAGCCTCGATATCCTGTCCATGTTGCCTCCTTAATGCCTTAACCACACGTATTCTAACACAAACCCGCTGTATTGACTACTGCTGCGCCGAAATTTGCCCCTGCCAGAATTATGCTGATACGCATTTGCGCCACTCTTTCAGCATACTTTGTGCGTCTTCTGCCATGCTCCCGCGGCTTTCGCAAATAACGACCGGCGAATATGCCCTCTCGCATAGGAGCGGAGCAAGATGCTCAAACCTTGGGCCAAAATCCGCATCCGCAAATGTCCGGTGGCGCTTCTCTCCGCCGGGGCCATATTCCACAGTAGAAAAATGGATATGCATGTTTCGCGCGCGGTGCAGCCCCAGTTCCTTTTCGGCCTGATCAAGCACGTGCGCGAAATCCTCCGTCTTATTGAGTTGCCCGCCGCCTATCGCGTGCAGATGCGCAAAATCAACACAGGGTATGAGTTGTTCATGCATGGCGCACATGGACAGAATCTCATCCAACGTACCAATTTGCCCCGGCTTTCCCATGGTTTCGATGCACAGTGAGACGTTACGGCCCAAGTCGTCAAGGCGTAAAAAGACTTCCTTCAATCCCTGAACACTCCTTGAAAACGCTACACTTCTAACCATTTTGAGCACAGAACCTACATGCACGACCAGGCGCCGTCCACCCATCCACTCAAGGCGCTGCGCCGCATCCAGGATCCAGTTGATACTTTTTTCTCTAATGTCGGTGTCAGGGTTGGCCAGGGAAACATAATAAGGCGCGTGGGCGCTGACGGCTATACCATGCTGCCGCGACTCTTTTTCAATCAGTGCCGCGTATTCTTCAGTCATCTTGACGCCACGCCCGAAAGAGTATTCAAAAGCAGAGAGCTTCTTTTTGGCCAGCCACGCAAATGCCTGCCAGGTGTGTTTGTACCCTTCCGAATAGAAGGTTTCGGAATTGCCGGACGGGCCAAAAAGCGGCGTCATCCGAACTGTCATTGGTTACCGCTTTGTTTGTCAAATGCTTCCCACAAGGGAGCATAGATGCGCACCGCTTGCTCGTGCTCTTCCAGACTGCGTGAGAAATGAAGCTCGCCGGTATCGGGATTCTTGCTGCAAAAATAGAGATAGCCTTGACTGAGGAATTCCTCCTCAGGATACAGCGCCGCCAATATGGCATCCGGTGAGGGACTGCAGATGGGTCCTACCGGCAGGCCTTTGTTGCGGTAGGTATTAAACAGGGACTGCACCGAAAGGTCGGCGTTTGTCAGCACCATGCGCTTAGTGTTCAAAACGTATTTGATGGTGACGTCACTGCCAAGTGTCATGTTTTTTCTGAGTCTGCCGTGGAATACAGCACTGACCTTCGCAAAATCGGCAGTCTTTGCTTCTTTTTCGATCATAGAGGCAAGGCTGATGACTTCGTCCATCGTCATGCCCAATTCCGTCGCGCGCTCGTGCAAAGGCTCCTTAAATACCGCTTCGGTCTGGGACAACAGCTTCTTAATTATATCGCTTTCATCAGCGGACACGTACACTTCGTAGGTATCGGCCGCCAAGTAACCCTCCAAAACGTACTTCCTATCATTGGGGCTGCCTTGCTTCAAGACATCGGCAATGTAATAATAGGCGCTGAATTCAGTTCCGGTCCTGCACTTGCCAAGGAAAGCATCCGCCGAGGCGAGTACCTTTTCCTTCACCAGGTACGCAGCAATGTCTTCAACATTCCAGCCCGGAATGACAGTAATGGTGCGCACTATGGGTTGTCCGTCACCGGCTGCGAGGTTTTCCGCGATCTGTCGCACGGTCATAGCGCGGCTTAATTGATATTCCCCTGCCTGGATCTTCTGGCTGAACCCCAAAAAGTCCGCGTAGTATTTGAACAAGGAACTGCTGCGAACGATATTCTGCTTTTCCAGGTTGTTTGCCACCCGCGTTAAACTGTCGCCGCTGTTGACCACAAACACGATTTCGCGCGTATCAGCTGTGTCAACCGGGTCAATGAACTTTTCCTTCACTTTTCCTATACCGGTAGACAATATACCAATCACCAAGATGCCGGCACACACCAGCACTAATATGGGCCGCAAAGCCGCCCATAGACCGCTGTACCAGTAAAACCCGTATTCGCGCTCTTCCTTTAGTGTTTCTTCAGTATAATAATGCTTCCGTTGCTTTTTCACGGTACCTCTTATGACACCCCGGGAATATCATACCGGATGTCCGCGGCATCGGTCAGCAGCTTAAACACTTCGCCCATCATGCGCTGCAGTTGGAGCTCCGCCATTAAGTAGCGCGATGTGTCCGTGCCGCCATAGAGCAAAGATGAAATCTGCGAAAACCGCTGCATATCGTCCGCCGACACGCTGGTGCCCGCCATTGCACCCATTTGAATGGCGACCTGCATGCGCCTGTACTCCTTGACGAGTGCCATGGCGGAGTCGCTGTAATTCAGGGCTTCCTTTGCCGCGGCATACTCCCGGTACTCGGTTGAATCTGCAATTTGCTGAGCAAGCACTCTCGCTGCGTCCATTACCATTTTATCTTCTCCAAATCAAACTTGCGGGGCCGATTTCTCGGCCCCGCAAGTATAGCATAATCAACCCAAGTCGACAATCACGGGCAATATCATGGGGTTGCGCTTGATCTTCTCATAGATATAGCGGCGCAACTCATCTTTGATGCGGTTCTTGATGCTCGGCCAGTCGCCGCCCTCGATGCGGCTGTATGAATTGATAATGGTACGCACCACACCGCGGATACCTTCGATGAGGTCTTCATTCTCACGCACATAAACAAAGCCGCGGGAAATGACATCAGGTCCGGATATCAACTCACCGTTTGTCCGGTCAAACGCCATAGCCACAACAATAAGACCATCCTCTGATAGATGCTTTCGGTCGCGCAGCACCACATTGCCCACATCCCCTATACCAAGCCCGTCGATAAGCACGGCACCGTTGGGTACGATCCCCGCAAGGGATAAGCTGTCCTTGCTCATTTCTATCACCTGGCCGGCTTCGGGCAGAATGATGTTTTCGCGCGGCATACCCATGCTTTCAGCCAGTTCGGCATGCTGCCAAAGCATGCGATACTCGCCATGCACGGGAATGAAGTACTGAGGTTTGATCAGTGTGTGGTACAGCTTCAGTTCCTCCTGGCAAGCATGCCCGGAAACGTGGACCTCGTCCAGCGCTTCGTACACAACTTCAGCGCCCGAGCGATAAAGCTGGTTGATGACGCGGGACACAAACACTTCATTTCCGGGGATGGGTGTCGCGGACACAATGACCTTATCCGTCGGCTTGATTTGTAGTTTGCGGTGTTCGGCAAAAGCCATACGCGTTAAGCCCGCCATGGGCTCGCCCTGGCTCCCGGTAGTCAAAACCAGCAACTGATCGTCCCTGTAATTGTTGATGTCATCCATGGAGATCAAATTTTCACTTGCGATCGTCAGTTCGCCAAGCTCCATGGCCACGGTGCTGACGTTGATCATGCTGCGTCCAATGAAGCAGATCTTGCGTCCGTATTGTGCGGCAATGTCGACCACCTGCTGAACACGATTAACATTACTGGCAAACATAGCAATGATGACGCGTCCATGGGCCGTGCTGATCTGCTGACGGAACGTTTCCGCAACCCTGCGCTCAGACATGGTATAACCGGGACGCTCAACATTTGTGCTGTCACACAGCAGTGCCAGAACGCCTCTGTCGCCGATAGCCGCCAAGGTACTGATATCTGTCGGTTCGCCGTCAACGGGCGTGAAGTCGATTTTGAAGTCACCGGAAAAAACGACCGTCCCCGCGGGCGAAGTAATGGCAATAGAATAAGCCCCGGCGGTAGAATGATTGACTTTGATAAATTGAATGGTGAAGCACCCCACGTGGATGATTTCACGCGGCTCAACGGTGTTGAACTTGATACCGTGAATACTATGTTCTTTCAGTTTGTTCTCAATCAGCGCCAACGTCAGGCGGGAGCCGTAAAGCGGCGCCGGAGCACGGTCAAGCACGTAAGGCGTCGACCCGATGTGGTCTTCATGACCATGGGTAAACACATAAGCGCGCAGTTTGTCCTTGTTGGCGATCAAGTAGGAAACATCCGGGATGACCAAGTCGATCCCCAACATGTCGTCCTTGGGGAAGATGGAGCCGCAGTCAACGACAACCATGTCGTTTTCGCACTCCACTACTGTTAAGTTCTTCCCAATTTCATCCACGCCTCCCAGCGGGATGATTCTCAGTTTAGATGATTCAGGCACAATGTCCTCCTCTTTCCTTCTTTTCTGTCGTTATTTTTCGATGGAATTTATATCACATAAAAACACAAAATCACTCTGTCTTTTTATCATGTACCGAAATAATGCGGGGCTGCCATTTCTCTTGCTTTTGCAGCCAATGGTCAAATACGGATATGCCCACAAAAATGGCCGCCATACAGGCAACCCCAATGCCAAGGGAAACCAGCTGATTATCAGACAGCGCATTTCCCAACACGATGCCAAGTACCAAGCCGATCATGGGAATGGCATACATAACGAACGAAAGCGATAAAATGCGATTGTCCGGCATTAACACTTCCACTTCATCGCCTTCCTTGGCTTCCCCAAGCACCCGTACGGATGTTTGCCGCTGCTCACCCGAGCAGCCTGTGCATGTATCGCAAGACGCCAGGCGGTCAAAACAGACCACAGGCGTGTTTTCCTCTATTCGAACAACTTTTCCAGTCCTAATCATATTGATCCCTCACGTTACATGAACGCAGTATACTATATTGTGATGCACTTGTATACCCGTTTTCGAAACTTCACAAAAATATTCGCGCGGTTGCCAACAACGGCTGCCCGTGTCCGGCACTTCGCAATTGCGTGGCAAAACGTTCAAAAAAGCGTCCCACCTGGCTGTGGGACGCAGTGGAATCCGGCGGCGACCTACTCTCCCGGGCCGTTACCAGCCAAGTACCATCGGCGCTGA
>LFRM01152713.1_pt1 | contig 50525 bp, 48 predicted proteins | sample 618341 | NCBI WGS metagenome assembly LFRM01 (sample SAMN03654438, study PRJNA283298) | anaerobic digester metagenome | isolation source: pool of bioreactors CSTR01a, CSTR02a, and CSTR03a thermophilic anaerobic... | place: Denmark: Kgs. Lyngby | collected 2014-05-21 | reverse complement strand
TCTCCTTATACTTTTATATTTTGTTACGACCTTCCATAGCTTTTATTATAGTTAAGTCATCTGCATAATTCAAATGCCCCCCTACAGGTAATCCGTGGGCAATGCGTGAAACAATTATTTGGCTATTACTGGTTTGGCTAATTAATTTAGACAAATACAAAGATGTAGTATCCCCCTCAATTGTTAAATTAGTAGCAATGATGACTTCTTTTAAATCTGGACTATCTAATCTTTCTTCTAAACTTTTAATATTAATATCATCGGGTAAGATTCCTTTTGATGGAGATATCAGACCTTTCAAGACATGGTAAAGCCCATTATACCTTTCGGTTTTTTCCATAGCTATAACGTCTGTTACGCTTTCAACAACACAAATGATTGATTGGTCGCGACTTTCATCCTTACAAATTGAACAATGCTCACTTTCTGATAAATTTCCACATATAGAACAGTACATTGTTTTATCTTTTGCAACAATTATAGAGTCAGCTAATGCTTTAACTTCTTCATCATCCAACTCCAACAAATACAAAGCATATCTTTCTGCTGTTTTTTGTCCAACACTTGGAAGAGTTTGTAAATTACTTATTAACTCTTCTAATGATTTGGGATATACCATCATTTCACTCCTCTATAATAAATCCATCTTTACCAAATAAAGCTTCAGCTTTACTTAATAAACTATCTTTTTCAACTTTATCTTCTTCTTTTATTAATATAACTTCAATCTTTTCTGGTAAGTTGTTATCAGCTGCTCTCGTTTTAAATGATTCAATTAATTCCTGAGATGTTTCTACTGTAATAGCAAACACCCTCAACTCTTCGTTTAACTTATCTAGCAAAAAACTTGTTAAACCTGGCTGATTTACCTCACTATTTAAATCCGCTGCTAAACTAGCATGTTCAACCACAACGATGACATAATTATTCCCAATAGCCAAAATTGATGTATTACATAACTTATGAGCATATTTAGCAGAATCCACTTCGTTGCAATAATTAACTATTTTCTCCCACTCTGGCTGGATATTAATTCTTTTTTGTTTATCTGCAAAAGTTAGTAATGATAATAAAATTTCATTGTCAAAATTGCTATCATTATTATTTGGATTTTCCTCATTATTGTTTTTAAAGTTTTCTTGGTTTTGTAAATCTTTTGTTTGTTCTACTTTCAATGCAGGTACTATTTTTGGAATAACATCAAATTCTTCTTGAAACTTTTTATCTATGTAATCATTACTTGCTGCTTGGTGATCTTGTGGCCCGATACTCGGTTTTGATTTTACAACTGGTTTTTCTTCCCCATTATTTTTAGACATGGGTTTTTGAGCGCTAATCTCAATTGTTTTATTAAACTCACTATTTTTGGCAACACTTATCATTTTAATAAAACCTAATTCAAGATAAGAAACCAAGTCAGAAATATTCTTCTTTGCAGCATCTATATCCATTAAGATATCAATCATTGTCAGCAGTTGATCTGAATCTACAAGTTGTAAAATTTCCTCTACTTCATTTATATTTAAATCTTGAAGCAAGCTTTCAGATTTCGAGTAACTGTAAATAACTGTTTCTTTTAGTATATTAACTAGTTCAATATTAAATCTTTCCAAGTCATTTCCTTGATTACTAATTTTATCTAACATATTTAATGTTTCCAACATATTTTGATTAAAAATATTATAAAGTAATTCGATTTTCTCTTCTTTGGTAACAATTCCATAAATACGTCTTACGTCATCAACTGTGACTAACTCTGGTGAATATGCGACACTTTGCTCCAAGATACTTAAGCTATTTCTAACTCCACCATCAGCGAGGTTGCTTATTAATTTTATTGCTGCTGGATCATAGTCAATACTCTCACCTTTTAAAACTTTTAAGATATTATTATAAATGTCTTCTTCTTTTACACGAGTAAAGTCATATCTTTGGCATCTTGAAATAATTGTTGGTATAACTTTGTGTGGCTCTGTTGTTGCCAAGATAAATACTACATGTGCTGGTGGTTCTTCAAGAGTTTTCAACAAAGCGTTAAAAGCTCCAAGTGAAAGCATGTGAACTTCATCAATAATATATATTTTATATTTTCCTTTTAAAGGTGAATATTTAACTTTTTCAATTAAACTTCTTATTTCATCAACACCATTGTTACTGGCTGCATCTATTTCAACAACATCAGGATGAATATTATTTTTTGTATCTAGACAATTTGAACAATTGTCACAAATAATGGCATCGGGTGATTCACAGTTAATTGCTTTAGCAAATAATTTAGCAATACTTGTCTTACCATTTCCACTTGGTCCAGTAAATAAATATGCGTGGGCAAGCCGATTTTGAGTTAGTGCATTAGTTAGCGTTTTAACTATATGCTGTTGGCCTGCGATATCATCAAAAGTAGATGGTCGATATTTTCTATATAAAGCTGTATATGACATAGATATTCCTCCTCATTACATTATAACAAACTACTACTTATTATTCGTGAATAACTTGTCTATCTTTAATTCAGCCTCATGAAAAACTTCAATTTTACTATTATGAAATTGATTTGGATTATTTTTAGCAATAACGATTAACTTAGCAATCGCATTTCTAATTATAATCATTACATCATATAAATTTTCCTCATAAATTATTTCAATTGTCTTTTGTCTGATTAAAATCTTAGCAACCAACTCATATAAATCACTGTCAACTTCATTGTAATCAACATAGCTGTTAATTACTTTTATTTGTTCTTTGAACCATAAAGGACTAAATAATATTTCTTTAATAAACTTTATGAAATTATCAAATTTAATTATAACATCATCTTTTTGAAGCATAAAAAGCATTGAGAATAATACATGCCAGTCAAAGTCGACGTTCATTACATCAAGACAGTATTGTCCAAAGTTTTTTGTAAATAAGTCGCCATTACTTATTTCTTCATTTATTATTATTGGAACTGTAAAATCCATATCAGAATTCGAAAGTAAGTTTAACTGTTCAAAATAGTTCATCATAACAACTTGAGGTACTTCTGAGCGTACAAAGTCTTCAATATATATATACTGACTTAATAACGCACTGATTTTCTTTATATTTGCTTCAATATCAATTGTTTCTTTTAATTTTACCGAAAAAAGGTCGTTTATTGATTTTCCTAAAAACGGCTTAAAGTTTTCACCGTCCATACCTGTTACATTGTTGTCTATCTGTGTCATTTGACCATAAATTTTTGTTAATTGATAGTCAATTGTTTCTAGATTTGATTTTATTGAGGTCAACATCTCTTTTAAAAAGTTGTCAAAAAGTAAATAGTTATTATTCTTGTAAATAACTTCATGTTCAATCCCAGACCAAAACGTATTAATAAGCGATTTAATTTGCAGTTCAAAATTAACTTTCACACCATTTTGATAACAATAACCATCTATTCTATAATCATCAAAGCCATTTTTTTGTTTTTGAGGCTGGTCCATTTTCAAATTTAAATATATTGACGGATCTTTTTTTGCTTGGGAAAATTCGTTTTCGTCATCAACAAAACCTTCTTTGATCTTTTTCAAGAGTCTAACTTCATCCTCTTTAAATCGACATTCTAAAGTAACTCCCACTATATCGGAAAGATTTTCTATTATATCTTGACCTGACTCATATTCTAAATAATATTTCTTTCTGACAATTTTACTTTTTAACGAGTCTTCACTTTTAATTCTCGATGTGCTTCCTATGTATACTTCGCTATCAGATACAAGTGCAACCAAAAAATCAACTATATCTTTCTCGGCTTTTTCATAATGTTTTAAGTTTTTATTCAAAACTTGCACAGATTCTTCTACTATTTTAAATAGTTTCAATTTTAAAGAACCTCCTTTTATCTTTATCAAAATATGTTTCTGTTGTTTCAATGTCTTTGTGCATTTGCTTTATCAATTCACTTACACTTGCAAACTTCTTTTCACACCTTATATAGTGCAATATTTTAAAACTAACTTTTTGCCCGTATGTGTCCTGATTGTAATTGTGGACATATGACTCCACCGATTTATGCTCAACTGTGTTTATGGTTGGATTGTGGCCGATATTAATAGTAGACATATAGTTTTCACCTTTAATAGTTGATATTCCTACATATACACCATCTCTAGGCACTATTTTGTTTTTTTCTATAAGCAAATTTAGTGTTGGAAAGCCAATGGTTCTTCCTTTTTTCCTACCATGTTTAACAAAACCATTTAATTCATACTCATAACCAAGCATTTCGTTAACTAACTCTATTTCACCTTTTTGTAAACCTTCCTTAATCCTTGTAGAGCTTACTCTTTTATCTTTAAAATCTATATCTGAGACAACTGTTAAACCAAGATTTTCAATATTTTTTAGTGTTTCAACATTGCCACTGCCACGATACCCAAATCTAAAATCAGATCCGCAGACCAAGTGACTTACATTTAATGTCTTAATAATTCTGTTATAAAAATCTATTGGTTCCAGTTCTGATAATTCTTTACTAAATCTTAAAATTATCATAACTTCTATGCCTAAACTATTAGCTATTTTTTTTCTTTCTTCTATTGTCGATAATAAGTTTTCTGGCTTGTTTGCTAAAACTGATTCTGGTGACGGCGAAAAAGTAATAAGTGTTGCTTTCATATTATTCTTTTTTGCTTGCTTAATTGTTTCATCAACAAGTTTTTTATGTCCTTTATGCAAACCATCAAAAAACCCTATCGCTGCAACTAATGGGCCTGTCTTATATGCTATCCTGCTGTTTAAATCAAAATATATTGTTTTCATTTACCATAACCCTCTTTTTGATCTAAATAAATTGTCTTCAACTCTTTCATAAAACGCCATTATATTGCCTGAAACTTCTATTAAAACTAAATCGTGTGGTGTATCTATTTCTATTTTTCTGCCGTTTTCAATGTCAGATAAATCTAAGTATTCCACCTTAGGAAACTTGCTTAAGGCTTGTTGTGAACTAATAACTTTAAATTCATTGTTTTTTAATTGGTCAATTGTATTTGATTGTTCCAAGGTGAAATTACCTATTTTTGTTCTAATCAAGGATGTCATTGTTCCTACAGTGCCAAGTTTTTTTGCGATATCTAAACATAAGGTTCTTATGTACGTTCCCGAAGAACATGCCACTCTGATTTTTATTGTTTCTTTGTATTCTAATAACTCTATTTCGTAAATTTCTATTTCTCGCTGTGCAACCTCCACACTTTTTCCTTGGCGAGCCAATTCATATAATTTCTTTCCTTTGTGTTTTATTGCAGAATACATAGGTGGTGTCTGCATTTGTTTGCCTAAAAAACTTAAAATTGTTTTTTTGAAATCTGACTCTTTTGGTTTAGAAAATATTTCTTCCTTTAAAGTGGTTCCCCAAATGTCCAATGTGTCTGTTAATACCCCTAATTTCATCTCTAAAATGTATTCTTTGCTATCACTTTGCAAGTATTGAACTAGTTTTGTTGATTTACCGATAGCAATCATCATTAACCCTGTTGCATTAGGATCTAAAGTGCCTGTGTGTCCAACCCTTTTTTGATTAATTTGTCTTCTAACTATATTAACTAAATCATGCGAAGTCATATTTTGTTCTTTATTTAATAGTATTAGTCCATCCATATTTAGACTTACCTCCTAATTATAGCAAACGCTTCTTCCTATTCAATCTGAACTTCTCTTGTTTTTTAAAAAATCATCAATTATATTTCTGCTTTTTTCTTCTAATATTTTTGTTATTACCGTCATTTTGTGATTATGGTTGTTTTCGAAAATATGTTTAGAACTAATCACTGCACCTTGTTTGTTATCTAACGTACCAATAACAACTTTTTTAATTCTGGCTTGTACGATAGCACTTGCACACATTGCACAAGGTTCTAAAGTCACATACAAATCACATTCGCTCAGACGCCAATTTTTTAAATATTCAGACGCTTGATTAATTGCTAGTATTTCTGCATGAGCTGTCGCCTTTTGTTTTGTTTCTTTTAAGTTGTGCGCCTTGGCAATAACTTGATCTTTATAGACGATTATACAACCTACAGGCACCTCATCTAGATTATAGGCTTTTTTTGCCTCTTTAAGTGCTAAATGCATATATTTTGTATGTTTTTCTTCCAAGAAAACCACCTCTTTTAATTACTGTTCTTTTACATTGTAACACATCATTTATTAATTTTTTCCATTAAAAAAGGCACACACAAATAGAGGTTGAGTAAGGCTGCTTCCTTCCGGACCTGACCTGATTACAACGTATCTGTTGTGCCATAGTTATTATACAATATTTACAAAAAAAATCAAACAATTGTTACACGTGTAACATTATTTAGGTTTAATTATCTTTTGTCCACCCATATATGGCCTTAGTGCTTCTGGTATGTTTACAGAACCATCTTCATTAACATTGTTTTCAAAGAATGCAATTAACATTCTTGGCGGCGCCACAACTGTATTGTTTAATGTGTGCGGGTAATAATTTCCATCTTCAGAGTCAACTCTTATTTTAAGTCTTCTTGATTGTGCTTCTCCTAAGTTAGAAGCGCTACAAACTTCAAAATATTTATCTTGTCTTGGGCTATAAGCTTCTATATCTACACTTTTTACTTTTAAATCAGCTAGGTCTCCACTACAGCATTCAATTACTTGAACCGGTATATCTAATTGTAAAAACAGTTCTACAGAATACTTATATAATTTATCAAACCATTCTTTACTATCCTTAGGATCACATAATACAACCATTTCTTGTTTTTCAAATTGATGAACCCGGTATACTCCGCGCTCTTCGATGCCGTGAGCTCCAACTTCTTTTCTAAAGCAAGGAGAAAAACTTGTAATCGTTTGTGGTAGTTCAGCTGGATCAATAATTGAATCCATAAATTTTCCGATCGTAGAGTGTTCGCTTGTACCAATTAGGTATAAGTCTTCTCCCTCAATTTTGTACATCATACTGTCCATTTCTTCAAAACTCATCACGCCACTGACTACTTCACGACGGATCATATAAGGTGGTATGCAATACGTAAACCCTTTAGCTATCATAAACTCTCTGGCAAAGGCAAGAACTGCTGCATGAACCCTTGCAACATCCCCCATCAAATAGTAAAAGCCTGCGCCACTTGTCTTTCTTGCACTTTCTAAATCTAAACCACCCAGTCTTTGCATAATATCAGCATGGTATGGAATTTCAAAATCGACTTTTCTTGGTTTCCCGTGAACTTCTATTACGACGTTTTCTGTGTCGTCTTTACCTATTGGAACAGATTCATCCATCATGTTTGGGATTGTCATCATTATTTCTTTAAAACGTATTTGTTTTTCTTCTAAACCTGTTTCTAGTGTTTCAAGCTCATCCCCTAAATTTTTTACAGCGTTTTTCATCTTTTCTGCATCATCTTTCAAACCTTGTTGCATAAATTTTCCGATTTCCTTGCTTGAAATGTTTCTTTCTGCACGCATTTGATCGCCTCTTGTTTGGATGTTTCTCAATTCAATGTCTAAAGCTATAACCTCATCAACTAACGGTAGTCTCGCTTCTTGAAATTTCTTTTTAATGTTTTCCTTAACTTTATCCGGGTTTTCTCTTATAAACTTAATATCTAACATAATACCTCTCCTTTTTTGTAATAAAAAAAGATACCGTCAGGGACGATATCTCGTGTTGCCACCCTTTTTTATTGTTTCACGTGAAACAATCTCAAAGTTATAACGTTACTAACGGGTTTATACCATGCAAGATAGGAGATTTCGTTAGGTTAATGGATAACTTTCACCAAGCGCTACCTCTCTTAACATTAAATCTAACTACTTTTCTATCTTATTGCTATTAAAGTAAATTGTACAATACCATCCCTACTTGGTCAATTTAACCTGTTTAATCTTCACTAATCTCAGAATTTTCGATAATTTCTTTGTTTTTATCTTCTGAAACCTCTTCTTCAACAATAGTCTCTTCTAAAATAGCTACCGCTGATACTTTACTTCCTTCATTTAGATTAATTAATTTTACACCTTGCGTGTTTCTGCTGTATGTTCCAATATCTTCTACTGCAATTCTTATAATAATCCCATCATCTGATATTATTATCATTTCTTCATCGCCATTCACGGCTCTTACAGAAACTAAATTTCCATTTCTTTCGGTTAATTGAATAGATCTAACTCCCTTACCCCCACGTTTGGTCAAACGATAGTCTTCTAAAGGGGTTTTCTTCCCATAACCATTTTCTGTTATTGAAAGAATATATTTTCCTGCTTTATCTGTTGCCATTCCTACAACGTCTGAGCCATCTGTATTAAAACCAATAACTCCAAAAGCATTTCTTCCCATTGGTCTAGCGTCATTTTCGTCAAATCTAACAGCTTTTCCATTTGATCCGGCAATTATAATCTGGTTGTCGCCATCAGTGTGTCTTACAGCAACCAATTCATCGTCATCTCTTAAAGATATTGCGATTTTGCCAGTAAGCCTTATAGAATCAAACTCTTCAATATCGACTCTTTTTACTAGCCCAGATTTAGTAGCAAATACTAAGTATTTAACTTCCTCTTCTTTTGCAGAAAGTATAGTTGTAACTGTTTCGTTTTCATCCAAATCAATCAAGTTTACAATTGGTAAACCTTTTGATGTTCTATTTGATGAAGGAACTCGGTATCCTTTTATACGATAAACTTTACCTTTATTTGTAAATATCATTAAATAATCGTGAGTGGACATTTTAATAATGGAGTCAACAACATCATCGTCGTGCATTCCCATACCTTTTATTCCTCTGCCACCACGGTGTTGAAGTTTGTATGTGTCTTCACTAACACTTTTGATATAACCATTTGATGTTAATGTTACAAATATATCTTCAACCGGTATTAAATCTTCATCCTCCATATCAATTTCTGCATTAGAAATTTCACTTCTTCGTTTATCAGAGAATTTTTCTTTGATTTCTCCTAAATCGTGTTTAATAATTGCTTCAACGCGTTCACGGTTTGCTAAAATGTCTTTAAAATCTTCAATTTGAACAAGTAAGTCATCATGTTCTGATTCAATTCTGTCTCTTTGAAGGCCAGTTAATCTTCTTAACTGCATTTCTAAGATCGCTTTTGTTTGTCTTTCGCTTAATGAAAATTTATCACTCATCTTACTTTGGGCTTCTGCGTCATCATTTGAGGCTCTTATAATAGCAATAATCTCATCTATATGATCTAAAGCGATAATTAACCCTTCTAATATGTGGGCTCTTGCCAAAGCTCTGTTTAAATCAAATCTAGTCATTCTTTCAATTACTTCAATTTGATGTTGAATATAAAATTCTAACGTTTGCTTGATATTTAAAACCCTCGGCTCATTATTAACTAAAGCTAACATATTTACTCCAAAGGTAGATTGTAAGGCTGTCATGCGGTACAGTTGGTTTAAAATAACTTCTTCTTGTGTATCTCTTCTCAACTCAATTACTATTCTTATTCCATTACGATTGGATTCATCTCTTAAGTCTGTGATTCCCTCAATCGCTTTATCTCTGGCAAGTTGAGCAATTCTTTCTACTAAGCGTGCTTTATTAACTTGATAGGGAATTTCTGTTACAACTAAACGATTTCTTCCATTTTTCATTTCTTCAGTATGGATTTTAGCTCGCATTACAACTGATCCTCGTCCAGTTTCAAAAGCTTTTTTTATGCCAGAGCGACCTAAAATATAGCCGCCAGTTGGAAAGTCAGGACCAAAAATATAATTTTCCATTAAATCCAAAATTGTAATTTCTGGGTTTTCCATGATTGCGATTGTTGCATCGATAGTCTCACCTAAGTTGTGTGGTGGAATATTAGTTGCCATCCCAACAGCGATACCCGTTGTACCATTTACTATTAAATTTGGAAATCTTGATGGTAATACCGAAGGCTCTGTCTCTTCACCGTCATAGTTGTCCATAAAGTCTACCGTGTCTTTATTTAAGTCTCTTAGCATTTCCATAGAAATTTTTGACATTCTTGCTTCGGTATAACGCATTGCAGCTGCACCGTCACCATCAATTGATCCAAAATTACCATGACCATCAACTAATTCATATCTAAATGAGAAGTCTTGTGACATTCTAACCATAGATTCATAAATTGCAGAGTCACCGTGAGGGTGATACTTACCCATAACATCCCCAACAATTCTTGCAGATTTTTTATGTGGTTTATCGCTATACATTCCTAAATCATTCATAGTGTATAGGATTCTTCTATGAACTGGTTTTAAACCATCTCTAACATCAGGTAGAGCTCTTGAAACAATAACTGACATTGAATAGTCTAAAAAAGATTTTTTCATTTCCTGGGAAATATCACGTTGCAATATTTTTCCATGATTTATTGGTTCGTTTTTTTGGTTCATAATTTCCTCCTAAATATCTAAGTTTTCAACAAACTTAGAATTTTCCATTATATAATCTCTTCTTGGCGCAACTTCATCACCCATAAGCATATCGAATACTTGATCAGCTTGAATTGCATCATCGATTGTTACTTGGATTAGTGTTCTGCCATCTGGAGACATTGTTGTTTCCCATAATTGCTCAGGATTCATTTCTCCTAGACCTTTATACCTTTGCAGATTTACTTTGCCACCAAATTCTTCTCTAACTTGTTCCATTTCATCGTCTGAAAAGGCATATGCTTCTCTTCTTCCTTGGCTAACTTTATAAAGAGGAGGTTGAGCTATATAAACATAGCCCCCATCAATTATTGGTTTTAAAAATCTGAAGAAGAAAGTTAATAATAAAGTTCTAATATGCGCTCCGTCAACGTCAGCATCCGTCATTATAATAATTTTATGATATCTTAATTTAGCTAAATCCATTTCTTCACCAATACCTGTTCCAAAAGCTGTTAGCATTGATTTAATTTCATTGTTATCAAAAATTCGTGCTAGATTAGCTTTTTCTACGTTAAGTATTTTCCCTCGTAAAGGTAGTATTGCTTGGAATCTAGAATCTCTACCTTGTTTTGCACTTCCCCCGGCAGAATCCCCTTCCACTATATATATTTCACTCTCACTAGCGTCTTTACTTGAACAATCAGCTAATTTACCAGGAAGCGCCGAAATTTCTAAGGCTCCTTTTCTTCTTGTAATTTCTCTTGCTTTAGTTGCCGCAACTCTAGCTTTCGAAGCGATTTGAGCTTTTTCAATAATTATTTTTGCTTCATCAGGTCGTTCATATAAAAATCTGTTTAATTGGTCAGATAATATTCTTGAAACAATTCCTCTTACTTCAGAGTTACCTAGTTTTGTTTTTGTTTGTCCCTCATATTGAGGATTTGGATGTTTTATAGATATTACGGCTGTTAAACCTTCTCTAATATCATCACCAGTAAGGTTTTCTTCATCTTTTTTTAGAAAATTCTTTTCTCTTGCATAGCTATTAATTGTCCTGTTAAGAGCCATTCTAAAGCCTTCTTCATGAGTTCCACCTTCACCTGTATTAATATTGTTTGTAAAAGAATAAATTGTTGTTTGGTAAGTATCGTTGTATTGAATTGCAACTTCAACAACAATGTCTTCTTCCTCACCTTCTACATAAATAACCGAATCGTGAATTGGTGTTTTTGTTAAATTCAAAAATTGTACATAGTCTTTAATTCCGCCTTCATTATAAAAGACTACTTCTTCGACGTTTTCTTTAGATTTATCATTTAAAATTATTTTGATTCCTTTATTTAAAAAGGCCATTTGTTTTAATCGATTGTATAAAGTTTGATAATTAAAAGTGTGTGTTTCAGTAAAAACTGTTTTATCTGCTTTAAAAGTTACTTCAGTCCCTTGGCGGTGCTTTTCAGCTACATAAATTTCGACAAGCGGATTGACTATTTTACCACCATCTTCGAATCTTACAAAATAGACTTTATCATCCCTAAAAACTTTTACTTCTAAAAACTCTGATAAAGCATTAACAACTGCGGCTCCAACTCCGTGAAGACCACCAGATACTTTGTAGGCTCCCCCACCAAACTTACCTCCTGCATGAAGCACAGTAAATATAGTTTCTACTGCCGAAATGCCTGTTTTTTCATGCATGTCGATTGGCATCCCTCGACCATCATCAGTTACCGTTAGTGATTTATCCTTATTTATTGTAATAGATATTTCTTTTGCAAAACCAGCTAGCGCTTCGTCGATAGAGTTATCAATAATCTCCCACGCCAAGTGGTGTAGTCCAGTTTCAGATGTACTTCCTATATACATTCCAGGTCTTTTTCTAACGGCTTCTAACCCTTCTAAAACCTGAATATCGGTTGCTTCATATAAAACATTTCCTCTATTATCAGACATCAAAATCCTCCTTTTTAACAATATTACTATTGTTTATAATATATTTTGTTATATTTTTTTGATCAAACACTTTATAATTATCAGTTGCTGTTATAATTGTTTGAATGTCTTTTGGTATACTTTTAATTAATTTTTTTTGATGAATATCATCTAATTCAGATAATACATCATCTAAGAGTAATATTGGTTTTCTATTTGTTTTAGAAAGAATATATTCAATTAAAACAAATTTAATAGCTAATAAGGTCAATCTTGTTTGTCCTTGGGATAAATACTTAGATATTTCAACTCCGTTAGTGAAAAATTGATAATCATCTCGGTGAATTCCTTCATTAGTTATGCGGTTAAATTTATCTCGCTCTAAGTTATTTAAATATCTCACTTTTATCTCATCCTTGCTTAAATCACTTAAAGTAGAGATATAGTGCATTTCAATATTCAAATCATCATTATTAAGTTTATTGAGATGCTTATTAATATTTTCATTTATATATTTTGTTAAATAGTTTCTTTCTTTAATAATGTATAATTGTTTTTCTATTAGATTATTAGTTATTATTTCAAGCAAAATATTATCCGTTTTTTCTTCTTTGAGCAATCTATTTCGATCTTTTAATAAATTGTTAAATTCTTGAAAAATCAATGTATATTCTTTTGAAACTTTTCCTATTTCAACATCAAAAAAGTTTCTTCTAGCCCCAGGTGAATCATTAAATATTATTGTTTCATTTGGATAAAATAAAACAGTATTTAATTGACCTAAAATATCACTAGTTTTAGAAACTACATTGTTGTTTATTGAAAAGTATTTTCCTTGAGAGTGAATAACACACATTAGTTTTTCTTTTTTATCATTAAAATTTAAATTAACAATAATTCTTGAATATTCTTCACCAGTCATAATTAAAGTTTTGTCATCGCGACTGCGGTGTGATCTAATGTTTGAAATATAGTAAATTGACTCTAGTAAATTTGTCTTGCCTTGCCCATTTTTTCCAATAAAAACATTTATGTCTTTACTTAAATTTATTTTAAGTTCTTTATAGCTTCGAAAATTATTTAAATGAATATTATTTATCATCTTCAATAATTATTTCTTCACTATTTACTATAACAATATCTCCAGGATATAATTTTCTACCTCTTCTTCTTTCAATCTCTTTATTTACAGTCACATCTGTTTCATTGAGTAAGTATTTTATATCTCCACCTGACATTGCAATACCTGCAAATTTAAGTAATTGACCTAGGGTAATGTACTCTGTATTTATTTTCATTAACTCACTCCTTTTATTTCTATATACTATAGTATTATAGCATAAAACAGCATTTATTTCTATTCTAAGCCAAATAAAAAAAACTAATACTTAAGTATTAGTTTAGTAGTTTGTTCTTACTGGTAAAATTAAATGAGTACTAGAATGATTGTCTGTTTTTCTTACAATAAATGGTTTCATTTCTCCCTCAAAAGAAATTATCAATTCTGGTCCCTCTAAGGCCCTTATTGCCTCATATAAAAACTTACCACTAAATGAAATTTTTATTGGATGGCCATTGAAATTATAATTTGTTATTTCTTCGATTGAAGAACCTACTTCTTGTGATTGGCTTGAGACAATAAAATCAGATTCTGAAATTTGAAAATTCACTATAGATACACCATCAGCACTTTTTATAAAAGATGCACGATCAATGGCGTTTAAAAGATCTCTACTATCTATAGTTATAACCGTTTGATAATCATTAGGTATAAAACGGGCCGTATCTGGGAAAATTCCATCTATCAATCTATTTTGAATTACCATATCTTCAAAGTAAAACTGAACTTTCTTATCTGATACTGCTAAAGTTATATCACTATTTCTATCTATTATTCTCCCTATCTTAACTAGAGATGAGGCAGGAATAGTAAAATTAATATCATCTGAACAATTAATATCAATAAATTTTCTTGCTAAACGATTACTATCTGTGGCCGCAAAAGTTAATTGTGAATTTTCACAAGTTATATTTACACCTGTTAATATTGGTCTGTTTTCTCGATCACTAGCACAAAATGCCGTTTGAACTATTAGTTTTTGTAATTCATTGGAATTAATCGTAAATTCATTGCTTGGTTTACTAAAATCAATTAACGGGTAATCGGTATGATTCACGCCATTAATTTTAAACTCAGTATTTGTTCCACTAAATTTTGTTAACGAACCTTCGATAATTTCTACATCGATTTCGTTTGAATCTATTTTTCTAACTATGTCCAAAATATATCTAGCTTCAATAACAATTGATCCCTCTTTAAATATTTGTAAATTGTTTTCTTCATTTACTATTATTTTTTTTACAATTGACATATCAGAATCACTTGCGATTAATTCTATTTCTTCATTAAATACAGTTATCTTAATACCTGATAGTGCTGGTATTGGTGAACTAGCAGAAATAGCTCTACTGACTTTGTCTAAAGATTCATAAAATACTTTTTTTGATATCTTAAAATGCATTGAAATTTCCTCCTTTTATATACTTGTTTAAATACTAATAACAATAAGGGCTGTGGATAACGTGGACAAGTCCAAAATATCCTTTATATATAGTATATATTACCATTATTTCTTGTGAATAGAAAGTTAATTACTGTGTATAACTATTGATTTAATATTTTTCTTTCAATTTCATTTATTGCTACTTGATAACTAGATTCTTTCTTTAAAAGGTTTTGAATCTTGTCATAAGCACTTACAACTGTTGAGTGATCACGGCCCCCTATCTCTTCTCCTATTTTACTAAATGATATATCTAAATGTTTTCTGATTAAATACATTGAAATATGTCTTGCATTAACAATTATTCTTGTTCGATTCTTTGAATCTATTTGTTTTACTGTTAAACCATAATAATTGGCCACAGTATCTTTAATTGAATCTACACTTAATGTATCTCTTTCTCTGTTTGTATGATTATGAAAGGCTTTTGTGGCTACTTCCATAGTTATTCGATCATTGTCAGCAAAATTAATTGAATAAAATATTAAACGATTTAAAGCTCCTTCTAATTTCCTTACGTCTTTTGAAAAGTGTGTTGCCAAATAAGAAAGAACATCTTCATCAATGTTGTCAGGATTTATCATTTGTTGTTCAAGTTTTTTGTCTAAAATAGCTTTTGCGACTTCAAATTCTGGTGAATCAAGTCCAACGGATAATCCCGAATAGAAACGACTTATTAGTCTTTCTTCTAAACCTTTAATCTCGGTGGGATGTTTGTCACTTGTTAAAACTATTTGTTTTTTATTATTTACTAACTCATTAAAAATATAAAAGAATATTTCATGTGATTTATCTTTACCAGCTAAAAATTGGATGTCATCAACAAGTAAAATGTCCAAATTATACATATCTTGTTTAAACTCTTCAATTCTATTCATTTTAAAACTTTTTACAACTTTAGTTATAAAATCATTACTTGTTATGTAGAGTAATTTTTGGTCTTTTTTATTCTTTTTAGCATAATTACCTATTGAGTGTAAAAGATGTGTCTTTCCAAGTCCAGAATTACCAAATATAAAAAGTGGATTATAAAAATGACCAGGACTTAAAGCACTAGCCAAAGCCGCAGAGTGACTTTCACGATTACTATCTCCAACGACAAAATTGTCAAAAGTATATTGATTTTGAATGTTATCTTTAAAGTCAACATTTAATGGAAGCGTCATAAACTTATTAGTATCTTGCTGCTCAGCTTCAAGCAAAGTTTCTAATTCATCTTTGTTATATATTTCAACGCTATAAGTTTCTTCAAGGACAATAGCCGTTTTCTCTACAATAAGATCAATCATTTCCATAAAAACCATTTTTTGGAGATTATTTCCTACTTCTACTAAGACTTTTTTGTTATCAGTGATTTTATAAATGTCTGAATCCTTAAAATAAGTGTTAAAAACGATATCGTCTACACTTTTTTCAACTTCAGTTAAGATATCTTTCCATATCTTGTTTAAGTGACCATTAACCTTCTTCATATTAACACCTCATAATTAATTTCATTTTACAATAATAAGCATAAATGTTAAAGAACGAAATTATAAATAAAAACTTATCCACATGTTGACAACTTTATAACTACTTACTGCAAGGCTTTTAAAAGTTATCCCCAGTTATCCATAAAATAAAATGTTGACAACTTTTTAAAGTTTTCAAGAAAATATCAGAAAATAACAACAAAAAGATCATTTTACTATAAAATTCATTCATTAAACCTCATTTATATAAAGGAAAAAGATATTTACATAAAAACAAGTCCCAATATTGTTAAATTTTTAAATTATTTAAGCAATTAAGCTAAAATAAATCTAAAAAGAAAAGCTGTTGATAATTATTAAAAACCAAAAATAAATATGGGTATAACTCGTTGTGGATATTATGGAGAAACTAATGATATAGTTATCCACATGTTTATAAAAACATGCTATATAAACCTTTAAATATAAGGTTAAAACAAGTTAGAATAGTTATCCACACACCGTTGATAACAAATAAAATAAATAGTTAATAACTATATTAAAATTTATAGAGAAATCTAGTTTGAAATAAGCTTAGTATATTCTATCTACATAACTTGGGGGATAACTTAATTAGTTATTTAAAAACAACTTTAAAATAAAGTGAAAATAAACGTGATTAAAGCTCAGATTCATTGACTTATGCATAGTAGTTATGTATAATCATATAGCAATTACTTTTACGTATAAAACGTATTAGTAGTAGAAAAGTATAAAGACAAACAGAATTGGAGGTAACTTTATATGAAGAGAACTTATCAGCCAAGTAAAAGAAAAAGAAAAAATGTTCACGGCTTTAGAGCAAGAATGAGCACGCCAGCAGGGCGTAAAGTACTTGCCCGCCGTAGAAAAAAAGGCAGAAAGGTATTATCAGCATAAAAACTGTCACCTATTGGTGACTTTTTTTAAATATAAATATGAAAAAAAATCGTAGAATAAAAAGAGCTGATGAATTTCAAGAAATAATAAAAATACGTAAATCAGAATTAAATTCTAAATTTGTAGTTTATCATATACCAAAACGTGAAAATCAAACAAGAGTCGGAATTTCTGTTGGTAAAAAAATGGGTAACGCTGTGTTTAGAACAAAAGCTAAGCGTCAAATAAGAATGATGATGCAAGATATTTTTAAAAAATCATATTCATTTGATAGTATTGTAATTGTTAGATCAAAATATTTTGAGTCTAACTTTTCAGAAAATAAACAAGATTTAACAGAATTGTTTGATTTAATAGAAAAAAGGAGATATGAGCATGCAACAATTAAATAAAACTCAAAAGAGAATTCTATTTTTAATTTTGGGGTTAGTAGTATTAACAGGCTGTATCAGTAGGCCAGACCCGAATACACCAAGTGATTTTTATACACTTTCGACAAGCTTTAGCGATATTTGGGAGATAAGTAAATTTAACGCTATTTTTGTTTTCCCACTTACTTATGTAATTAACTTTGTTATTGAAGTATTAGACTGGGGAGTTGTATTAGGGATTGGGATTGCCACATTACTTGTAAACCTAGTAACTTTACCTATAATGTTATATTCACAAACGAATAGTGCAAAAATGCAATTAATTCAACCAGAAATTAACAAAATAAATAAAAAGTATGAAAATAGGACAGATCAACAATCTTCTATGCAAAAAGCGCAAGAAACACAAGCCTTATATAAAGAAAACAATATTAAGATGGGATGGACCTTAGTAGGTTCGCTACTGCCATTTCCACTTTTGATGGCTATGCTTTCTGCAGTATATCGTGCGAGTTCTCTATATGATAGTGCACATTTAGTTTTAGGCGCAAGTTTAAACGTTAAACCATTTGACGGTTTCAAAGCTGGACCTAATGGCTGGTTATATATAGTTATTGTATTATTAATGATAGCGACACAATTTTTAGCAATGAAGCTGCCACAATACTTAGCAAAACGTCGTTTAGAACAAGACCGCAGTTTTAAATCTTATGATAGTGTCCAAGCACAGCCAGCACCAGGTGCTGGAATGATGAACATGATGGTCTTTATGATGATCTTTATTGCAATCAGTACACCAACAACAATGTCAGTATATTACATGTTTTCATCGTTAATGATGATTTTAAGAAGTGTTATTGGTGACATTCTAGTTGGAAAAGATGGCTTGAAGAAAAGTTCAGGACGTGTTAGAAAATGAAAAAATATAGCGGCAATTCAATAGATGAAATAATCGATGTTGTTGCTTTAGAAAAAGGCATTGCTAAATCTTTGATATATTACAACATAGTCGAAGAACAAGCAGATCAAGTAACTTTAAATATATTTACAGATATTGATATAATTGATTTTATACAAGATTACATTGAAACATTCTTTAAAAACTTAGAACAAGAAGTTTATGTAGATATCAGATTTTCAGATGGTATGTATCGCGTCTTTGTAGATGCAAAAAATAACGCAGTTATCATTGGTAGGGCAGGTCAAACACTACAAGCATTAACAAATGTCGTTAGAGGAGCAACCAACGCTCACTTTAAAAAACATGTGAAAATTGTAATGGATGTTAATGACTACAAGGCTAATCGCTATGAAAAAGTAGAATCAATGGTTTATCGAATCGCTCGTGAAGTTCAAGATACAAAAGTTGATGCAACGCTAGACTTCATCCCAAGTGATGAGAGAAGAGTAGTTCATCACTACTTAAGTGGCATGGAAAATATTCAAACCAAAAGTATAGGTGAAGGAAAAAACCGTCGCTTAGTTATAACATTTAAAGAAGAAAATGAAGAAAACTAAAAAAGGCTAAAGCCTTTTTTAATTTGTAAACTATAGTAGAATATAGACAGGAGTGAGAAGATGAAGCTAATTGTAGGAATAGGTAATCCAGGTAAAGAATATGAAAATACAAGACATAATATAGGATATATGGCAGTTGAACAAATAGCGAGGCACCATAATGTAAAATTTGACCAAAACAAATTCAACAGTGTTTATACAATTTTTAGAATAAAAAATGAAAAAATTATTTTAATGAAGCCAGAAACTTATGTTAACTTATCAGGTAGCGCTGTTTTATCCATGATGAACTACTTTGGAATTGATAAAGAAGATATCTTAGTTATCTATGATGATACAGCTTTACCTTTAGCAAAAGTAAGAGTTAGATTTAAAGGTGGAGGTGGCGGGCACAATGGCCTTAGTAATATTATTGATTATTTAAAAACACAAGAGTTCAAAAGAATGCGTATTGGTATTGATTCTAATCCATTAATTGAAAAGAAAAACTGGGTCTTGGGTCGCTTTAATAAAGAAGACCAAAAGATTATCGATAAAACTATGCAGAGGTTAAAAGACGTACCAGCTGACTTTATTAATGAAAGTTTTAGTGATTTTATGAATAAATATAATAGCGAGCAATAAGATTATGCAAAAAATACTAAGATTTTTTACAGAATATGAACTAGTAGAGCAAATAGTTAATAAAAAAAGTGGTCAAGTTTTTTCGATCACTGAAGAAGCTGTTAGTCTAGCTAGTGCATACAACAAAGTAAAACAACAAATAATAATAGTGAAAGATAATTTGTATCATGCTGAACAACTATATGATTCTCTCAGTAATTTGAGTGAAGATGTCTATATTTATATGACAGAAGAGTCTAAAAGATTAGAGCATATAGCTAGTTCTCCTGAGTTTACAGCAAACAGATTATCTGTTTTAAACATGCTTATAAACAATGAAAAGGGAATTTACATTACACATACAGCAGCGCTATTAAGATATTTACCAAGTATTGAAGTTTTTAAACAATCAATTATCAATTTTAAAAAAAACGAAATAATAGATTATAAAAAACTCAAATCTAAACTTATTCAAGCTGGCTATAAATTTAGTAAGCGGGTTGACCAACCTTTAACATTTTCAATGCGTGGTGAAGTTGTTGATATATTCTCTATAAACTATAAACATCCGATCAGAATTGAATTCTTTGATGAACAAGTAGAAAGCATAAGATTTTTTGACCTAGATGACCAATTAACAATTGAATTTATAAATGAGGTAGAGATTATACCAGCTACAGACATTCTTTTTTCAGATTCTGAAAAAAAGATAATAATAGAGAAATTAAATAAAATTTTAGATAGAGAAAAAGACCATAAATTTTACGATAATTTAAAAAACAAAATTGCAAGAGATATCTCATATGTTGAAAACAGTGTTTTCGAGCAAGACCTTTACAATTATTACTCTTTATTAAGTAAAAATTGCAGTATTTTGGATTATGCCAAAGATGCATTAATTGTCGCTAGTGATAGAATAGGCATTGATGATAATGAAAAGATAATTATTTCAGAAACAATAGAGTATGCAAAAGAACAATATGAAATAGGGCGTAACACCTTAATATTTGATCTGTGGATTGACTCAAAACGTTTATTTGCAAAACACTACCACATTAATTTACAAAACACACTTGGCCAAAGCACTGATTACACAAAAATCCATGAAATAGATGTTGCTATTTCACAATTTGATTATGTTGTTGAAGATATAATAAATTATGCCAAAGATAATTGTGTAATTTTAGCTTTGAATGAGTCTGAACACAAAGAAATGTCTTTGTACTTCGATAAAAATAATATTAGTTATCAAAAAAAACTATCCAAAATTTCCAAAGGCATTTACTTAGTTAAACAACCTCTTTTCAAAGGCTTTTATTATAAAAATCTTTACGTTTACACAAGTAGCGAATTATTTAATACAAAAATAAATGTAACAAAATACTCTTCAAAATTTAATGAAAGCCAATCTCTGTCTCACTATGGCGAACTAGAGCGTGGTGATTTTATCGTACATAATACTTATGGAGTTGGAAAATACTTAGGCATTGAAACACGAGAGTTTAATAATTATAAACGAGATTTTTTAAAAATAGTTTATCGCAACAACGACTCACTGCATGTGCCATTACATCAATTCAACCTAGTTAGAAAATTTGTATCTAGAGAAGGTGTAGCACCAAGATTAAACAAACTTGGTACAGATGAATGGGAAAAAACTAAGAATAAGGTTAATGAAAGTGTAAATGAGCTAGCTGGACGGTTGGTTAAACTTTATAGCACAAGAAGTATTACAGCTGGTTATAAATTTGAATTAGATGAAAAAATTCAGAGAGAATTTAATAATGAAGTTGAATTCGTTTTAACTGATGATCAAGATAAGGCAGTTGTTGAAGTTTTTGAAGACATGCAATCAGAAGAAACAATGGATCGACTTTTAATTGGAGATGTCGGTTTTGGCAAAACTGAAGTTAGTATGCGCGCAGCCTTTTTAGCCGCATCAAATGGCAAGCAAGTGGCTTTTTTATGCCCAACAACGATTCTTTCAAGTCAGCACTATGAAACTTTTAAAAAACGATTTAGAAATTTTGCCATAAATATTAAGGTAATAAATCGCTTTGTAAGTATCGCCCAACAAAAAGAAATTATTAAAGAAGTTGCAGCAGGTAAAGTTGATATATTAATAGGTACCCACAGATTACTGTCAAAAGACGTTAAATTTGCTGACTTGGGACTTTTAATAATTGATGAGGAACAACGCTTTGGTGTAGGTCATAAAGAGCGAATCAAAGAATTTAAAACGAGTGTTGACGTGCTTTCACTAAGTGCAACGCCTATTCCAAGAACTTTGCAAATGTCTTTAATAGGGATAAGATCTATGTCGACATTAAGAGAAGCTCCAAAAAATAGAAAGCCTGTCCAAACATATGTAATTGAAAAAAATATAGCGACGATTAATCATGTAATAATGCGTGAACTTGCTAGGGGTGGACAAGCCTTTTATTTACATAATAATGTTAGTAATTTAGTAAATATTGCAAATAGATTGAAAGCAGATATTGAAGGTGTAAAAGTTGCAATTGTTCATGGTCAAATGAATCGTGAAGAAATCGAAGATGTAATGATCCGTTTTACCCTCAATGAATACAATGTTTTAGTTTGTACTACGATAATTGAAACAGGTATTGATATTCAAAATGCTAATACAATTATTATTGATAACGCAGATAATTTTGGCCTTTCGCAACTATATCAAATTAGAGGCCGTGTTGGTCGAAGTGATCGTGTTGCTTATGCCTATTTGATGTATCAACCACAAAAACAAATCACGGAAATAGCGGCCAAGCGTTTAAATACAATAAAAGAGTTTACTCAACTTGGAAGTGGTCATAAAATAGCTATGCGAGATTTGACAATAAGAGGAGCAGGAGACATGCTTGGTCCGCAACAATCAGGATTTATAGATACAGTTGGTATTGATATGTATATTGAAATGCTTAATGATGCAATTAAAAAAGAAAAAGGAATTAAAGTCGAAACTAAAAAAACAAATGCAATTAAAGTTGATGGAGCCGGACATATCCCTGAAAATTTTACAGAATTTGACTACGATAAGATAAGTCTGTATCAAGATATTGAAAAACAAGAAGATTTTGTAAGTTTAGAAAAACTTTATGAAGAAGTAAGTGATTATTATGGAAGTTTACCAAATGATATTGATTTACTATTTGAAAGAAAACGTCTCGAAATAATTTTAGATAATCCAAATGTTTATAAGTATCGTGAATTAGCGAAAAGTGCAGAAGTTATTTTTAGTAAAAAGTACTCACAGCAAGTAGATGGGGTTAAGTTATTCTCTGACATATCACAAATTAATCCAAAAATTAAACTTCAATTTAAAAACGAAAAAATCAGTCTAAAAATTGCCCGTGATAATAATTGGATTAATGATATAATAAGTGTGATAGAAAAGATTAAAATAGATGAGGTGCGATAATGAAAAGTTCAGGAATTAGCCGTCATATTGATGATTTAGGTAGAATTGTTATTCCAAGAGATATTCGTGAACACTTCCATGTTAATCCAGGTGATAGCTTTGAAGTGTTTATAGATGGAAATGACATAGTTTTAAGAAAACACTCACCAATCGACGGAAAGCTACAACATTTAGCTGCCATGTGTGAGGTTTTAGAGGAAGTTATGGAAACACAAGTAATGTTTTACTATGATGGTGTCTTTATAGATCCTAGAAGAACAGTATCAATAAAAGACATGCCAATTAAAACGACAACAGCTTTCAAAGATATATTAACAGAAACAAAGCCGGTATCTTTTAATGATGTTCAAATTTTTGTGGATAGCAGTGAAACACAAGCAGGCTACGCTTATCCAGTAATGAATGAAAGGAATATTTTAGGAGTCTTTGTAATCTTTAAACAATTAGCAAAATTAGATGAAAAAATGTTAAATGCTTTGAGCTTATATGAGCAGTTACTCTTAAAACAAATATAAAATGCGCTTAGATAAATTTTTAAAAGTATCTAGATTAATAAAAAGAAGAACCGTAGCTAAAGATTTAGCCAGCAGTGGCAGAATCTTAGTAAATGGTACTGTGGCCAAGCCTTCTACAAATCTAAAAATTAATGATATAATAATGATTACCTTTGGTAATCGCACTACTAGCTTTCAAGTTTTAGAATTAATCGAGCATGTTAGAAAAAACGATGCAGAAATTATGTATAAAATGATAGATACATCAATGAGATAGGAGTAAATATGGCAGATAAAAAAGTAAAAGTAAAAAGAAAACTTAGATTTAGTCCAGTACGACTATTTTTAAGTTTGATTGTTTTTTCAATTTCTGGCTACTTGCTATATAGCGTTAGTCAAGAAGTATTGAGTACAATTAAGCTAACTCAAGAGTTAGAGATATTTAATGAGCAATTAAGAATGATAGAAAATGAAACAAGAGATTTGCAAGAACGAAAAGAAAAATTACAAGATCCTGATTATATTAAATCATTTGCCCGAGGCGAATATTCAATTACTAAAGAGGGAGAACAAGTTTTTAGATTGCCATCGATAATTGAAAAAGACAACAATAAAAAAGGAAACTAAACTATTAACGCATGTTAATAGTTTTTATCCTAAGGAGGGGCTGCAATGTTTAGAAAGATCGAACATCGGGTGTTTAGAGATCCAATCCACGGATACATTCATGTAAAGCATCAAATTATTTGGGATTGTATAAATACCAAAGAGTTTCAAAGATTAAGAAGAATCAAGCAATTAGGCGCATCTTTTCAAGTGTACCCAACCGCGGAGCATTCACGTTTTTCACACTCCCTTGGAGTTTATGAAGTTACACGTAGAATGCTAAGTGAAGTTGAGGATTTAAACAATTCAATTTCAGACTATGATAAAACTTTAGTTCTTTTAGCAGCTTTATTGCATGATGTTGGCCATGGTCCATTTTCACATACCTTTGAAGCAGTCAGTAAAATCAGTCATGAAAAATATAGTGAAATGATAATCTTAGGTGACTCAGAAATTAATAAGATTTTAAAAAGGGTAGATGCAACTTTTCCAAAAGAAGTGGCAGCAATAATTAATCACACGCATCCCAACAAATTACTATCACAAATTGTATCAAGCCAACTTGATGCAGATCGGATGGATTATTTGCTGCGAGATGCCTACTTCACCGGCACAAGTTATGGATCATTTGATCTTAATCGAATTTTGCGAACTATGAAAGTTGTTAAAGATAAATTGGTCGTTAAAGAAAGTGGCGTTCATGCAGTTGAAGATTATATAATGGCTAGATATCACATGTATTGGAATGTCTATTTCCATGCTGTTTCCAGATCATATGAGGCAATTTTAACAAATCTCTTTAAAAGAATGGAATATTTAAAAGATGATGAAGTAATGGAACAATATCCATTATTGAAAGATTTTTTAAATGAAAAAGAGCCCAATATTGAATCTCATTTTCGACTAGATGAAGCATTAATGCTTTACTACTTTAATAAGATGCAAGATTCAACAGATTTTATTTTGAGTGATTTAGCTAAAAGGTTATTAAATAGAAAACTGTTTGGCTATCAAGATTATACAGGTGAAAAACAAGGCGATCAAATAAGGCAATTAGCAAAAGAAAAAGGTTACCCAGCGGAGTACTATGTAGTTGAAGACAAACTTGGCCAAACACCATATAGCCCTTATGGAAAAGACAGTTCATCTTTAATATATATTTTAAACAAGAAAAATGAAGTGGTTGAACTTTCAAATGTAAGTGAGATTGTAGCCGCGATTTCAGTTGGAAAAGAAAAAAGTGAAAGCAAAATCTTTTATCCAAAGGAAATAAATTTATAAAATAGCTAGGAGAAATTATGAATAAACAAGCACAACTAAACCGTAATGAAGTTAGATCTGCACTAAAAGAAAAAAGTGCCATGATTATATTTTCAGGAAACATATTAAAAAGCAGTGCTGATGGTCAACACCCATTTGTTGTTAATAGAAACTTTTATCATTTAACACAAATAAATGAGCCAAATTTAATGCTGCTTATAACTAATAATGAAGACATTTTATTTATCGAAGAAAGTGATGAAATGTTTGAAAAATGGATTGGAAAAAAGATTTCTAAAGAAAAGGCGACGTCAAAGTCAAATATACAAGACGTAAGATATTTAAAAGATTTTAACGTCAAAATATTAAAAGATTTTGAAAACATTTATTTAGATTTAGAAAAAGATCAAATAAATGATTATTTAAGTCTGGCGCTAAAATTTAAAGAAAAACATAATATAAATGCTATTGATGCGTATACAATAATTGCCCATTCACGTTCAGTAAAAAATGATGCTGAAATAAAGAAAATAGAAGAAGCTATTGAAACAACAAAAATTGGTTTAGAAAATATTATGAAGAGTCTTTCAATAAATAAAAAGGAATCATATTTTGAAGCACATTTTGATTTTGTTTTAAAAAGTAAAAACGTGTTGCACGCTTTTGACACTATTGCTGCAGCTGGGATCAATGCAACGACACTTCACTATGTTACAAATGATGAAATCGCAAAAGATAATGAGTTGATTCTTTTTGATTTAGGCGCAACCTCAGATTTATACTGTGCAGACATTTCTAGGACCTATCCAGTAAACGGTAAATTTACAGCTCGTCAAAAAGAGCTTTATCAAATGGTACTAGATGCTAATCAAATGGTAATTGATGCAATTAAGCCAGGAGTTACTATGGGTGAATTAAATGATATCGTAGTGAAGTTTTATGAAAAAAAATTAGTGGACTTAAACGTTATAAAAAACAAAGACCAAGTCAAAGACTACTACTTCCATGGTGTATCACACTCACTTGGCTTAGATACCCATGATGTTGGTTTAGATCGTAGTACTCCTTTAGTAAAAGGAAACCTTATTACAGTTGAGCCAGGAATCTATATAAAAGAAGAGGCTATTGGAATTAGAATTGAAGACAATATATTAGTTAGTGAAAACGGCAACGTTAACTTATCGAAAGATATCATTAAAACTATTGCCGACATTGAGGAGTTTATGTTAAATGTCAAAGAAAAATAAAGAGTATGTTGTGATAGTTGGAATTTTGTTGGCATTAATTACGGCTTATTTTGCAGTTACAATTTTAAATAAAAAAGATACTAGTGGTCAACAAATAGTTGAAGTACGGTTAAAAGACGAAGTTTTAATGAGTTTTGATATTGATATCGATGAAATATATACGATAGATGTTGAATTAGGTCACTTGCACATAGAAGTAAAAGACGGGAAGTACCGTGTATTTGATGTTGATTGTCCTGATAAAATCTGTGAAAAAGTAGGTTGGGTAAAAAAAGGTGATCCAACCTTAATCGTTTGCCTGCCGAATAATATTGTAATCGTTCAAATTTAGGCGAAAATCTATGTGTTAGAAAGAAGTTGATTAAATGAAGAAAAACGCATTTTTATTATTAATATTTTTAATCATATCTAAATTTCTTGGGATTATTCGAGAGCAATTTTTAATCTTTTATTATTCAACTGGCATTGTTGCAGATGCTTATGTTGCTGCTTCACAAATTCCAAATGTTATCTTTGCTTTTATTGCTGCTGGCTTAGTTTCTACTTTTATTCCAATTTATAGCCAAATAGTTAACAGGGAAGGCAAAGAGCGTGCTTATAAATATTTTGATAATATAATAAGTTTAGTATTTATGTCAACTTTAATTTTAACAGCTTTAGGGCTAGTTTTTGCAGAAGAGTTAGTAAGTTTTTTAAGAGGTGGCTTTAGTGGTGAGCAATATATTTTAACCGTTCGCCTGTTAAGAATTAGTCTTTTTGCAATGTTGGCAAATGGAGTCTATAGTATATTTAACGGCTTTCAACAATATAACAAAAGATTTTTAGTTGGTCCAATTGGTGGCTTTGTTATGAATTTTGTTGTTATTGCATCAATTGTTATTAGTGCAAAAACTGACCCTATAGTCTTAGCTTATGGTCTTGTACTTGCTTCTATTGCCCAGGTAATAATGACATATGCCGTTGCCCGCACAAAGAGTGATTATCGTTTTAAACCAACCATTGATTTAAAAGATCGATATTTAAAGCCAATGATAATTATGGCTTTGCCAATTATTTTTGGATCATCTATAGGTCAAATCAATGCGATGATTGACGGATCTTTTGCATCCAATTTAGCAATTGGTTCAACTTCAATCTTAAATTATTCATCGAAAATTAGTGGCGCAGTTTATGGTTTATTTGTTTCATCAATAACGACGGTCATGTATCCAACAATTATAAAACAGGCTGCAGCGGGAAGAATTGATGATTTAAAAAACACTATTGTTAAAATTTTAAATACAATTTCTATTATAATGGTACCAGCAACGGTTGGTTTAATTGTTTTGTCATATCCTGTTGTAAATATAATTTTTAATCGAGGTAAAGTAACAGACGCAGAAATTGTCTTAATTGCCTCAGTTTTAGTTTACACAGCAATTGGTTTGCTAGCTTTGAGTTTAAAAGACGTTATGGTTAGAGCATTTTATTCATTACATGACTCACTGACACCTGTTTTGAGCGGGGTTATTGGTGTTATTGTTAACGTTATTTTAAACGTTGTTTTAGTTCCAAAGATGGGTGTTTCGGGTTTAGCCCTAGCTACAAGTATTTCAGCTATTGTTGGTTTTTTGGTTCTTTATATTGGCTTAAACAGAAAAATTAATGGTATTCCATTTAAAAATTTGTTTACTACATTTCTAAAAGTTTCCCTTGCATCACTAGCGATGGGAATTGTTACATATTTTAGCTATAACATTATAATTAATTTAAACATCAATTATAAAATAGGGCTAATTGTTTCAGTTAGTTTATCTGGGTTGGTTTATGCAGCGATTTTATACTTTTTAAAGATTGAAGAATTTGATGATTTATGGGATATGGCATTTTCAAAAATAATTTCAATCATTAGAAAAAATAAATAAAATAAAAAATATTTTTAATAAAATATACTTGCATATAATTATTATGCTTATCAGGTCAAATAGCCAACGAAATTTATTTAAGCAGCTTAAACATAGCTACAAGCAAGTAATAGACTTTTTAAAGAAAAAGATCATTGTCATAATGACATGATGCTTTTACTTATATATATTTTATATTTAAGTCTTTTGCCATATCATTTTATAAAAATTTAAATGTATTTTTACAACTTGCCAAGATAATTTAGATGTCTAAAAAACATGAAAGAAGGAAAATATATGTTTCAAAATAAAGTGTTACTTATAACTGGCGGAACTGGATCTTTTGGTTTTGCTTTGGTAAGAAAATTTATTGAAAAAGATGTAAAGGAAATCAGGATATTGTCCAGAGACGAAAAAAAACAAGATGATATGCGTAAACACTTTAATGATAAAAGACTTAAATTTTATATTGGTGATGTTAGAGATCGCTCAAGTTTGACGCATGCCGTAAAGGGAAGCGACTACATTTTTCATGCGGCGGCGCTAAAGCAGGTACCAAGTTGTGAATTTTTCCCAATAGAAGCAGTCAAAACCAATATTTTGGGAACGGACAATGTCTTAGAAGAGGCTATATTGGCAAATGTTGAAAAAGTTGTTTGTTTATCTACAGATAAAGCTGCCTATCCAATCAATGCCATGGGTATTTCTAAAGCTATGATGGAGAAGACTTTTGTTGCCAAAGCTAGAATGAGCAATACAACAATTATTTGTGGAACAAGGCATGGAAATGTTATGGCGTCTAGAGGATCAGTAATACCGCTATTTTTTCAACAAATAAAGAATGGTCATTCACTTACTGTAACTAATCCCAATATGACAAGATTTTTAATGAGTTTAGATGAAGCAATTGACTTGGTTCTTTATGCATTTAAAAATGGCCAAGCCGGAGATATTTTTGTTCAAAAATCTCCAGCGAGTTCAATTGCTGACTTAGCCCAAGCAATAATCGAGCTGACTAACAACCAAACAGAAATAAAAATTATTGGAACGCGCCATGGGGAAAAGCTTTATGAAACACTATTAACAAAAGAAGAATATAATAAAGCCCAAGATTTAGGTAAATACTATAAAGTGCCTATGGATCAAAGAGATTTAAATTATGATAAATATTTTGTTACAGGCGATGAAGATTTTATTGATCAAGAATATAATTCACACAACACAAAGCAGTTAAATATTGAAGAAATTAAAGAAAAAATTATTAATCTATATGAAATACAAGAAGAATTGGAATTTTTTAACATAAAATAAATAAAAGGAGCACAAAATGAAAATTCTAATAACAGGTTCAAATGGCTTTGTTGGCAAAAACTTAGTTTCAACACTTGCTTATTTAGATGAATTTGAAATTTTAACCTTTAATCGAAATGATGCTATGAGTGTTTTAGATAGTCATACAAAAGAATGTGACTTTGTTGTTCATTTGGCTGGGGTAAATAGGTCTCAAAATCCTGCTGATTTTTATAATGGAAATGTTGTTTTAATTGAAAGGCTAGTGACTTTTTTAAAGAATAATAATAATAAAGCTCCTATCTTACTAACTAGTAGTATTCAAGTAGATATAGACAGTCATTATGGAAAAAGTAAAAAAGCTGCTGAAGAAATACTTGTTAAATACGGTGAAAAAGAAAACATAAAAATTATGATTTATCGTTTACCTAACTTATTTGGGAAATGGTCTCAACCCGATTACAATTCTGTAATCGCAACTTGGTGTTATCAGATCGCAAGAAATAAGAAAACAGAAATTTCAAATCCATATCAAAAACTAAAATTAGTATATATAGATGATTTAGTATCAGAAATAATTTTATCCATAAATAATAAGGGCAATATAATTTTTGACAATTATTATAATGTCAAGACTTCTTATGAATTGTCTTTAAGTGAAATTTATGAGGCATTATTGTCATTTAAAAATATTCGCCAAACAAAGTTTATACCTGATCTATCAAATCATTTTACAAACAATTTATATAATACTTATTTAAGTTATTTACCAATTGATGATTTTTCTTATGACTTAATAACTCATTTTGATAAACGTGGTAGTTTTACTGAATTTGTAAAATCTGACTATAGCGGTCAAGTCAGCATTAACATTTTTAAACCCAATCAAACAAAGGGCGATCATTGGCATAAATCCAAAAACGAAAAATTTGTTGTAGTTAAAGGTGTTGGCTTGATAAAGTTTCGGAATATTTTTAAAGATGAGATTGTTGAGTATAAAGTCAATGATAAAAAGTTAGAAGTTATTGAAGTGCCAGCTGGTTATACACATAATATAACAAATATAGGCAAAGAAGATATGATAGTTTTAATGTGGGTAAACAAGCACTATAAATCTGATGATCCAGACATTTTTTTTGAGTTAGTCGACAAGGAGCTTAAAATATGAAAAAACTAAAAGTAATGACAGTAGTTGGGACAAGGCCAGAAATAATTAGGCTATCTTGTGTCATTAAAAAGTTAGAATCAAGTGAAGCGATTGAGCATGTTTTAGTACACACAGGTCAAAACTATGACTATGAGTTAAATGAGATTTTTTTTAAAGAATTTAATATGAAAGAACCAGACTATTTTCTAAATGCTGCCCAAAGTAGCGCTATTGCTACTATTGGTCAAATTCTTATAAATATTGAGCCAATCATAGACCAAGTAAAGCCGGATGCTTTTTTAGTATTGGGTGATACAAATTCTAGTCTAAGTGCTATTGTCGCTAAAAGAAAACAAATTCCAATCTTTCATATGGAAGCAGGAAATCGCTGTTTTGACCAAAGAGTTCCAGAAGAGACTAATCGTAAAATTGTTGATCACATTTCTGATATAAACTTACCTTATAGTGATATTGCAAGAGACTACTTAATAGCTGAGGGTTTTCCAGCTGATCAAATTATTAAAATAGGAAGTCCGATGGCTGAAGTTTTAAATGCTAGAAAAATTGACATTGAAGCATCAAGCATTTTAAAAGCATTTAATTTAAAGCAAGATCATTATTTTGTTGTGTCAGCTCATCGAGAAGAAAATATTAATAATTTTAAAAACTTCTCAGATTTAATTGATAGTTTAAATGCAATAGCTGATCTATACAAGCTTCCAATTATTTTCAGCACACATCCACGCACACAAATAATGTTAGATAAAAAAGCAGCGCAGCTACATCCTTTAATTAAAATTATTAAGCCTCTAGGTTTTAATGATTATGTACATCTTCAAAAACATGCAAAAACTACCTTGAGTGATAGTGGAACTATTAGTGAAGAGTCTTCCATTTTAAAATTTAAAGCATTAAATTTAAGACAAGCGCATGAACGACCAGAAGCAATGGAAGAAGCTGCGGTTATGCTAGTAGGATTAAATAAAGATCGAATTCTTCAAGGGTTAAAAATTTTAGATAGTCAAGAAAACAAGTCTTTAAATTATGTAAAAGATTATTCAATTTCTAATGTTTCAGAAAAAGTCGTAAGAATAATAGTTTCATACACTGATTATGTTAATAGAAAAATATGGCGAAAAGCAAAGTAATTTTATTAACTAAATTAATGAAAATTAAAGAATCGGTTTAAAAAAATGTCTATTAAAAAATATGAAGTAAAGCAAGCTAAGCTTTTTTGCTAAGTGTAGCTTGCGTAAGTAAGTTTGCTTTTAAAAGGCAATTTTTAGCATGCACAAAATTTATTAAAGCCAATTATAATATATTAATAATAGAAAAACTTACCAAAAGCTTAAAAAGTAGAACACCTATTTATATTTCTTAAACACCATAAGCACAGTTAAATTTAATATGCTATAATCGAATAAAGGCTATTATTCATTATGTTTAATAAGCTTGTTTGTAGATAAAATATCTATCAAATAACATCTAGCTAAGTGAATTAGTTTAAACACTTGACTTAATCTTATATATGTATATAATCAAGGGGGAAAAAGGTATAAAATGAATAGACAAAATATTAAATTAAAGGTAAAACAAAACAATATATTAGAGGATATTGATCAAACGATTTTTTCTGGAATTGGGCAAATAGACTTAACTGATGATTACAAAATTTATTATAAAGAAGCCGATAAGACTTTAGTAAAATTGAAAATTAATGAAAAGCAAGGTGTCTTAACAAGAGACGGTGAAGTGCTTACGACAATAAATTTTCATTTAAGTCAGATAGACCAGTGTGAAGTCTCGACATCAGTAGGAAGTATATTTATGGATGTTAAAACACTAAAAATAGAAATTAACAAAAATACTGTTTTCATCCATTATGAATTATTAGAAGCCGGAGCAATTGTCGGTAGATTTCAATTGCGAATGGAGTGGGAAAATGAATAAAATTGAGAAAAGTATTAAAGCAGCCATTAGTGAAGTTTTGCTTTCCGAGTATAACTTTAGGGGTGAAGAAGACATTATAATTGAAATCCCCAAGGATAATACCCATGGGGATTATTCAACTAACATAGCAATGCGCATTGTAAAAAAACTAAAAATGTCACCGCAAATAATTGCAAAAAACATCTCAGAAAAATTGAGTGAAAAAACCGAATTATTTTCTGAAGTTAGTGTTGCGGGTCCTGGTTTTATTAACTTTAGAGTCAAACAAGAATTGTTCTCTAATATAATATTACAAGTATTAAGTGAAAAAGAGGATTTTGGGCGCAACAATAGTGGTAATGGCAAAAAAGTAAACGTTGAGTACGTTTCCGCAAATCCTACTGGAGATTTACATCCAGGTCATGCTCGTGGCGCCGCTGCGGGTGACTCTTTAACTCGTTTAATGAAGTTTTCAGGCTATGATGTAACACGTGAATTTTATTTAAATGACGCAGGTGTACAAATAGATATAATGGCAAGGTCACTTCAAATAAGATATCTAAGTTTATTTGATATAGAAGTTGAGTTTCCAGACAATGGATATCGTGGTCAAGACATAGTTGATATCGCTAAGCAGTTAAAAAAAGAGGTTAAAGACAAATATGTTTCAAATGATTTAGACTTGTATTTCGAAGATTTTAAAGCATACGGTTTACAAGAAGAAACAGCCAAATTAAAAAGAGATTTAGATTTGTTTAGAGTTAATTTTGATGTTTGGACAACAGAAAGTTCAATATACAAAGCGGGCAAAGTCGAAAAAGCACTAAAAAAGGTTATCGAATCTGGCCACACTTATGAAAGTGATGGAGCGCTTTGGCTAAAAACTACAGATTTTGGTGATGATAAAGACCGTGTTTTAATAAAAAGTGATAAAACATATACTTATTTAGTACCTGACATAGCTTATCATCAAGATAAATTTGACCGCGGCTATGATCAGTTGGTTGATCTTTTAGGAGCTGACCACCACGGCTATATAAATCGATTGAAAGCTTCAATACAAATCTTAGGCTACAATAAAGACCAGTTAGAAGTCGACATCACACAGATGGCAATGATGATAAAAGATGGTGAAGAATTTAAAATGTCTAAAAGAACAGGACAATCCATTTCTTTGAGAGAACTGATTTTAGAAGTTGGCGTTGATGCCTTGAGATATTTTTATGTTGACCGTGCAGCTGATTCGCCAATGCAATTAGATTTAGATTTAGCAATTAAACAAAGTAATGAAAACCCCGTTTACTACGCTCAATATGCTCATGCTCGCATGTGCTCAATATTGGCGCAAGGTGAAACATATGAAAAAGCATTAAATTTTGAATTAGTTAATGCTGAAAAAGAAATAGAACTACTTAAACATATCAATGAATTTTCTAATGTTATCGCTGATGCAGCACTGGTTAGACATCCGCATAAAATTAGTAATTATATTTCGAAATTGGCATCATTGTTTCATAGTTTTTATGGACAACACAAAGTACTTGATGATTCTAATCCAATCTTAACAGCACAGCGTTTAGGATTAGTAAAAGCAAGTCAAACAACACTAAAAAACGCTTTAAATTTAATAGGTGTAAGTGCACCTGAAAGTATGTAGGAGGAAATATTATGGCAAAAAGCCCTATGGTAGAAGCTTCAATTGTAGTACTAGAAGCAGCAGGCAAAGAGTTAGCTTTTAATGAATTATTTGAAAAAGTTGTTGAAGAACTTCAACTTGATAAAGATGTCGCAACAAAAAGAATCGCAAAATTATATTCAGATATAACTTTGGATAAAAGATTTGTTTCGTTTCCTGAAAATAAATGGGATCTTAAAAAACGTCATCGACTAGATGATATAATTGAAGAACCACTAGATATACTAATAGATGATGACTATGAAGACTATGAAGATTTAGATATTGAAGTGTATGATTATGACGAAGATGATGAAGATGAAGAAAATGATGGACTAAAGTTAGAAGAAGATGAAATTGAAGAAGAGGAAGACGAGCAGTTAGATGTTGATATTTTCGAACCAGCTGAAGAAGTTCACTACGATGAAGATGTTGAAGAATTTAAAGAGCTCGCAATTGCAAGTGAAGACTAAAAGGAGACCAACTATGACTGATGTAATTAAAATTGAAGGTGGACACAAGTTAAAAGGTAGAGTTAGAATCGACGGTTCAAAAAATGCAACAGTTGCGCTAATTCCAGCAACTATATTGGCAAATGAGCCAGTAACTATTTATGGTGTACCGGATATTTCAGATGTTGGTGCCCTAACGACGATTTTAAATTTTTTAAATGTTACAGTCGAAAGAAAAGAGAATGGCGATTTAATTATTGATCCAACCAACATGAAAAATACACCACTGATTGAAGATTCAGTAACACAGTTAAGAGCATCATATTATTTTATGGGAGCCCTACTTGGTAAATATGGAAGAGCTGAAATTAAAATGCCTGGAGGTTGTGATTTAGGACCACGCCCTATTGACTTGCATATTAAAGGTTTCGAAGCTTTGGGGGCGACAGTTTCATATGAACAAGGAAACTATGTAATTGAAGCAAAAGAATTAATTGGAAACTCAATTTTCCTTGATATTGCATCAGTTGGAGCGACAATTAATATATTGTTGGCTGCCGTGTATGCAAAAGGTAGAACAACAATTAATAATGCAGCTAAAGAGCCAGAAATAATTGATGTAGCAACAATATTGAATAAAATGGGAGCTAATATTAGAGGTGCTGGAACAAATGAAATTACAATTGATGGAGTCGAAGCCTTAGGTGGTTGTCAGCATGAAATAATTCCTGATCGTATTGAAGCAGGCACTTATATTATTCTAGCTGCAGCTGCAGCAAGTGAAGTGATAGTAGAAAATATAATTCCTTTACACTTAGAATCATTAATTTCAAAATTAAACGAAATGGGTGTCGATATGACAATTGACATTGATAAAATCACAATTAGAGAAAGCAAAAATTTAAAGGCTATTGATTTACAAACAAATACATATCCAGGTTTTGCAACAGATTTACAATCACCATTTGCAACATTAATGACACAAGCCAACGGAACTTCACATATTGTTGAAACAATATATAAAGAACGCTTTAAGGCAATATCACAATTGCAAAGAATGGGAGCTCAAGCAACAATTCAAAATGGTAGAGCCGAAATTAATGGGCCAGTACAACTTTTTGGCGGATCAGTAAAAGCAACTGACCTAAGATGTGGGGCGGCATTAGTAATCGGTGGCCTACTTGCTGAGGGAGTAACTGAAATTAGAGATATTTATCATATAGATCGTGGTTATGCCAACATAGATGAAAAACTAACTAACCTTGGTGCTAAAATTTGGCGCGAAAAGATTTAGAAAAGACTTTGAGTGAAAACAAAAAGAAACAAATTTATTGCACTTGGAATATATGGACTTATTAATTTAACCTTATTATTTCAAATTACAAACTTACAAACTCTTCCAAGTATTTATATTATAATCCTGTTTGTTTTATCTATAATGATGATGGGATTATTATTCTTTTTACAATTTAAAAGTAAAAAACAAATTGTAGAAAGACTTGGAATTTTTTTGCTTGTTTTTATTGCATCAACAATGATTGTGGGCAGCTTTTTTGTTTATAAAGCTGAAAGCTTTCTTTATAGATTTAGTGGAGAATCATCAAAAAATGACGCTATTTCAATAATTGTAAAGAAAAACAGTTATTTTACAGAAATCTTTGATGTAAAGGATTTAGTATTTGGCAAAGAAGACGCAAATGAAGACATAGTTTTAGAAACATTTGACTTTTTAGAAAAGCAATTAGAACAAAAAATAGCGAGTATTGAATTTAAAAATTATCTTAAATTAGCTCAAGCTTTATTAAATGATGAAATAGAAGTGATAGTTTTAAATGAAGCATTTAGAAACATTGTAGAAGAAAGCATTGATGGGTTTAGTGAAATTACTAAGATCATTTATCAATATAATAAAGAAACAAAACTTCAAACAATAGAAAAAAAGGCAAGTAATAAGCCATTTATGATTATGATTAGTGGTATTGATGTTTATGGAACAATCAATAATAGTGCTCGCTCAGATGTTAATATATTAGCTGCAGTTAATCCAAAGCGAAAAGAAGTTTTACTAATTAGTATTCCAAGAGATTATTATTTACCTCTAGGCTGTGAAAAAGGTGAATTAGATAAATTGACACATGCTGGAATGTATGGAATTGATTGCACTATGAAAACTGTAGGTAATGCTTTTGATGTCAATATCGACTATTTTGTTCGAGTCAACTTTAGTAGTTTAATTAATGTTGTTGATGCTGTTGGAGGTATTGTTGTAAATGCTGACTATCCATTTAGCTATGGTGGAACTAGTTTTGTCGCAGGAGAAAACTATCTAGATGGCAAAAGAACTCTCGTCTTTGTTAGAGATCGATACAGTCAAGAAGGTGGCGATTTAGGCCGTGGCAAAAACCAAATGAAAGTAGTAAGTGCCCTTATAAATAAAATGACTTCACCAGCTATTATTACAAACTTTAATTCTATTCTCAAGTCTTTGGAAGGCTCAATTCAAACTAACATGCAACCAAAAGAAATAACAGACTTGATAAAAATTCAGTTAAAAGATATGTCTAAATGGCAAATATCGGAAACTCAAGTAGATGGCTATGATGGAAGTGAGTTTGCACACGCTATTGGACATTTTGCCTATGTCATGCATCCAAATCAAGCAAGTGTAGAAGCGGCGAAAATTGCACTAAATAGTATTATGAAAAAATAGAAAATAACGAGGTGGTTTTATGAAATTATTCAAAATGATAATGGTAATAACAATAAGTTTATATTTAACTACCAGTATTTATTTTTTAGCCAATAAGAAACCTCATTATGAATTTTTTGTATATAATACTGTAATAGAATATGAGGCAAACAGTGAATTTGCAGTAGTCTATAACCGAGAAACTAAAAACATTAAATACCAAAAAAATGCAGATGTAAAAGCATATCCGGCATCATTAACTAAGATGCTGACAGTTTTAGTTGCGCTTGAAAATATTGATGATGTAAATGAAATTGTCTCAATTGATGCTGACTCTTATTGGCAAATGATTCAACAAAACTCATCGATGGCAGGGTTTGTTATCAATGAAAGAGTTACCTATTGGGACTTACTACATGGAACAATGTTAAGTTCAGGTGGTGAAGCTGCTAACTCTTTAGCAATTAATGTTGCAGGTAGTAGTGAAAAATTTGTCACTCTAATGAACCAAAAAGCAAAAAATTTGAATATGCTTGATAGTAATTTTACAAACATTGAGGGCTTGCACAATGATTTACAATATACAACAGCTTTAGACATGATAAAATTAATGGATTATGCACTGCAAAACATAAAATTTAAAGAAATTATTACTAGCTCAAATTATCAAACATCAAAAACAGCAGCTCACCCAAATGGACTTACATTAAAGTCTACGGTGTTGTCTATGATTGAAAATGATGATAATCAAGAATATAGACTAATCGGTGGTAAGTCAGGTTATACTCCAGAAGCAGGTCGCAATTGGGCCACAGTGTCACTTAGAAAAGATGTAGAATATATAACTATAATAATGGGCGCAAAATCAAAGAATCAACAAAATTATCATCAGCTGCATATCATTGATACAATTGAGTTATTAAGGCTGATAGATGAATCAAACGATTAGCTGTTTAAATAAACATTTTGATTGAAATTAGTATTTGTTTGTGTTATTATATTGATACTTACTTTGGTGGCGCAAAGACATCAAGGCGGAAGGAGAGAAAACTATGAAACCAAATATTCATCCAGAATATCACAAGACTACAGTAATTTGTACATCTTGCGGTAACGAATTTGACACAGGGTCAACTAAAAAAGAAATTAGAATTGATACTTGCTCAAACTGTCATCCATTTTATACAGGAAGACAACGTTTCGCAGCTGCGGCTGGTCGTATTGAAAAATTCAAGCAAAAATATGGCATTGAATCTGAACAAGAAGAACAAGAACAAGACTAATAAAAAACCAGCAAGCGCTGGTTTTTTTATGGAATGATAAATTATTAAAAATTACATCTTATTTATTAATGTCATTAAATAATTTGGTATAATGAATTGAGAAGAAATTTAGAGTAGAGGTGTTATTATGTATCACAATTATCAAGACGGATACGTAGAAGTTATTTCAGGTTGTATGTTTGCCGGTAAAACTGAAGAATTGCTTAGAAGATTAAGAGTTTTAAGTTATGGCCGCCAAAAAATTCAACTTTTTAAACCATTAATTGATAACCGTTATGATAAAAACAAGGTAGTATCGCATGCTGGTAGTAGTATGGAGAGTACATTAGTCGAAAAATCTCGAGATATTTTAAAAAACTTAGACCTTGATACTAAAATTGTTGCTATAGATGAAATTCAATTCTTTGATGATGAGATCGTTATGGTAGTTGATAAGTTAGCTGATAGTGGCATTAGGGTTATGGTAGCTGGCTTAGATATGGATTTTAGAGGTGAACCTTTTGGGGTTATGCCAGTTTTAATGACAAAAGCTGAATTTGTAACTAAGTTAACAGCAATATGTACGCGCTGTGGAGCTCCAGGAACAAGGTCACAGAGAATAATAAATGGAAAACCAGCGGATTATAATGATCCAATTATTATGGTTGGAGCAAGTGAAAGTTATGAGGCAGTATGTCGTCATTGTCATGAAGTTCCAAATAAGCCATGCATAGATTAAAGGAGGTAAAATAATATGGAAGCAGTACTTAAAAGATTAAAAGAAGTAGAACAACGCTATAAAGAATTAAATGAATTACTAGTTAGTCCAGCTGTTTTAGCTGACAATAGAGCTTTGGCAAAATATGCAAAAGAGCAAGCCGCTTTAGGCAATTTACATGAGGTAGGTAATGAGTTAATCGATTTGAATAAACAAATTCATCAGGCTGAAGAAATGAAGGACTTAGATGATTCAGATATGCGTGAAATGGCTGAAATGGAGTTGGAAATACTATTGCCACAACGTGAAGAATTAGTTGAAAAATTGCAATTTATGCTAATACCAATTGATCCAAATGATGAAAACAATGCCATTATTGAAATTAGAGGAGCAGCAGGTGGCGACGAAGGAAATATTTTTGCTGGCGACTTGTTTAGAATGTATACACGTTATGCTGAAGTTACTGGCAGAAGCTATGAAATATTAGAAGCTAATCCAGCTGATATGGGAGGCTACGCAGATATATCATTTATGATTAAAGGTAAAGAAGCTTATGGCCATTTAAAATTTGAATCTGGTGCTCACCGTGTCCAACGTGTTCCCAAAACAGAAACTCAAGGTCGTGTTCACACTTCAACAGCAACAGTTTTAGTTCTTCCAGAAGTAGAAGAAACAGAGTTTCACTTAGATGAAAAAGAATTAGACATTGGAACCCACCGTGCAACAGGAGCTGGAGGGCAGCATGTTAATACAACTGACTCCGCAGTTAGAATTGTTCACAAGCCAACTGGAATAAAAGTTAACGTTCAAGATGGTAGATCACAACATGAAAACAAAGCTACAGCGATGAAAATTATTCGTGCAAGAGTAGCTGAAGAAATGCAAAGAATAGAAGATGAAAAAACTGGGAACATTAGAAAGTCTAAAATTGGAACCGGAGATCGCTCAGAAAAAATTAGGACATATAACTATCCTCAAAACAGAATAACTGATCACAGAATTGGCTTTACAATAAATCAGTTGGACCGAATAATTGATGGTAAATTAGAACCTGTCATTGAAGCTTTATTAACTGAAGATAGAAAAGAAAAATTAGCTGGTAATAAGTAATGAAGACATATAATCAAACAATTATCGAAGCAAATAAAGAACTTTTAAAAATCACGGGATTCTCGGAAGCTCGATATTTAATGCTAGAACTTGCCCAACAAAACAATATAGATCTTTATAGCAACTTGGATGAAGAAATTGATGAAAAAGTGGCTAAGCTTTTTTCTGATGGAGTAAAAAGACTAGCCAAAAATGAACCTGTAGCTCATATTCTTGGCTACAGTTATTTTTATGGCAATCAATTTATCGTTAATAACGAGGTTTTAATTCCTAGAAGTGAAACTGAACTGCTTGTGATGAACGCTCTATTAGAAATTGATGACTACTTTGATAATTATAATTTAAAATTGATAGACTTGGCTTGCGGGTCAGGAATAATTGGTATTACAATGAAACTTGAAGAACCAGACTTACAAGTTGCCCTAAGTGATATTAGTGATAAAGCCTTATTGGTAGCAAATATCAATGCAAAAAAACATGGCATAAATGTAAATATTAGCCAATCAGATATGCTAGAAAAAGCTATAGAAAATAAAGAATTTTATGATGTGATTATTTGCAATCCACCTTACATTCAAAATGATGAAGCATTGGAACTATCTGTTAAAGATTATGAGCCACATTTAGCCTTATTTGGTGGTAAAGATGGTTTAGACTTTTATAAAACAGTATTAAGACAATCAAAGTCTGTTTTAAATAAGCCAGGTTTAATTGGATTTGAAATTGGTTATGATCAAAAGGAAAATATTTCCCAGGAAATAGAAAAAGTCTATCCGAAAGCCAAAATTAAACATTTTAAAGACTATGCTAATTTGGATAGAATGGTCTTTGTTTTTGTTGAGTAAAAAAGCCATAAAGATTTATTGTTATAATTTAAAATTTCAATAAAAAAACAAAATAATATGATAGAATAATAAGAAGGAAATGAGGTATACGTGGAAACAAAAATATATGATGAAAAACAGATTGATAAGATAGTGGAAGACTTACGTTTAGGTCAAGTTGTTGCTGTTGCCACAGATACCGTTATGGGACTTGCCATTAGAGCTGACTCAATTGAAGCTTTTAATGAGCTACAGGCTGTTAAGGGTCGTCCCAACAACAAACCATTTCCAGTTATGGTCGCCAATTTAAATCAATTAAAATCAATTGTTGAATTGAACGAACGAGATTTAAAACTAGTTGATAAATGGTTTCCAGGGGCTATCACTTTTATTTTCAATAAAAAAGCAGATGCCAAAATAACAGGAGTTACTGACACCTTAGCTTTAAGAATACCCGAAGACAGTATTTTACTTGAAATTGTTGAACGTTTAGACAAGCCGATATATTTAACAAGTGCTAATAAAAGCAATGAAGCAACAACTATGTTGGCTAGTGAAACCTTAGACATTTTTAAAGGTGAAATAAAATCAATTATGATGAAAGACGCCTTAGGTTATGAGGCTAGTACAATAATTGATGCAACAAAAGCAGAAATTAAAATTTTAAGACAAGGAAAAATAACACTAGCGAGTGTAAAGGAAAGTTTGGAGGAATAACATGAGAAAAATTGCCGTTGGATGTGACCATGCTGCTTATGAATTCAAAGAAAAGGCTGTAGCATATCTTAAAGAAAAAGGTTATCAAATTGATGATTATGGTACATTTAGTAATGAATCTGTAGATTATTCAGACTATGTTTACCCTGCTGTTAAATCAGTTGTGGAAAAGAAAAACGATATTGGAATAGTAATGTGTGGAACAGGTATTGGTGCGAATATCACTGCTAATAAAGTAAAGGGCGCAAGAGCAGCTTTGGTTTATGATCCTGAAATAGCAAAAGTAACAAGAGAGCACAATGATTCTAACGTTTTGGTTTTGGGTCCTAGGTTTACCAAAGAATCCGTATTATTTGAAATTATTGATAATTGGTTAGAAACAGAATACTCAAATGATGAAAGACACAACAAAAGAATCGCAAAGATTGCGAGGATTGAAGAAAATGAGAGATAATAAAATTTTTGATTTAATCGAAAAAGAGCGTGATCGCCAAGAGCATAACATAGAACTTATTGCTTCTGAAAATTTTGTTTCACCTGATGTTCGAGAAGTAACAGGAAGTATTTTAACAAATAAGTATGCTGAGGGCTATCCAGGACGCAGATACTATGGTGGCTGTGAATATATTGATGAAATAGAGCAATTAGCGATTGATCGCTTAAAAGAATTGTTTGGTGCAGAACACGCAAATGTCCAACCACATTCAGGTTCACAGGCAAATATGGCTGTATATTTATCAATTTTAGAACCAGGAGACACAGTTTTAGGCATGGATCTAAGTGCTGGTGGCCATTTGACTCACGGTCATAAATTAAATTTTTCAGGAATGCTTTACAACTTTAAAAACTATACAGTTGATCCGGCTACTGAAACATTAGATATGGATGAAGTTGAAAGAATAGCTTTAGAAGTTAAACCAAAATTGCTAGTGGCTGGAGCAAGTGCTTACGCACGATTTATCGACTTTAAACGTTTTAAAGAAATTGCTGACAAGGTTGGAGCCTACTTTATGGTAGATATGGCGCATATTGCTGGAATGGTTGCAGTTGGATTGCATCCAAATCCTGTTCCTTATGCCGACTTTGTAACTTCTACAACTCACAAAACTCTAAGAGGGCCACGCGGTGGCATTATTCTATGTAAAAAAGAGTTTGCTAAAAAAATAGACTCTGCAGTTTTCCCAGGTAGTCAAGGCGGACCTTTAGAGCATGTTATTGGTGGTAAGGCTGTAAGTTTTTATGAAGCCCTACAACCAGAATTTAAAAAATATCAGCAACAACTTCTAAAAAATGCAAAAACACTTGCACAAACTTTAGAAGATGAGGGCTTTAGAATAGTTTCGGGTGGTACTGATAACCATATTGTTTTAATTGATGTTTTAAACACAGTTAATATAAGTGGTTACGATGCCGAAAAATTATTAGATAGTGTAAAAATAACTTGTAACAAAAATATGATTCCATATGACAAACAATCACCAATGGTAACAAGCGGAATAAGACTTGGAACACCAGCGATGACAAGTCGTGGATTTAAAGAGCAAGAATTTATTGTAGTTGCTCAATTAATTAGCAAGGCACTAAAAAATCATGATGATAAAGAAGTGTTAGAACAAGTAGCAACACAAGTTAGGGAATTAACTTCGAAATTCCCAATAATTTAGGAGGAATACAATGGTAACAGTTTTAAATCACCCACTAATCACGCATAAATTAACGACAATGCGTAAAGAGGAAACAAGTACAAAGGACTTCAATGAGGTTTTAGACGAAGTTGCTGGCCTTATGGCTTATGAAATCACACGCGACTTGCCAACTATGGATGTAGAAATACAAACACCAATGGCAAAAATGACAACACAAGTTATTTCTAAAAATATTATCCTAGTTCCAATACTAAGAGCTGGTTTGGGAATGGTTGCTGGTATTAGAAGTTTAATTCCAACTGCTAAAGTTGGCCATGTTGGAATGTTTAGAGATGAAGAAACTTTAATGCCTGTTGAATATTTTGTAAAACTACCTAAGTTAGATGATGGAATTGTTATGATTTTAGATCCAATGCTTGCTACTGGTGGATCAGCTAATATGGCAATTGATGTTTTAAAAAGAGAAGGCGCAAAACACATAAAATTAGTTTGTATCGTAGGAGTTCAAGAAGGTATTGACGCGGTTAATAAACTACATCCAGATGTTGATATCTTTTTAGCAGCTAAAGACCCAATCTTAAATGAAAAAGCATATATTTCACCGGGTCTAGGAGACGCTGGAGACAGAATCTTTGGTACCAAATAGTCCAACGCATTTAATGCGTGTAATATTTCACTTAGGTTTTCTGATTATGACTTTCTATGCACTAGAAGGAATCGATTGGGCTAAAATTATGCGCAAAACACATTATCGACAAGGTGTCCTTGTTCACGCGCTTGTGTGTATCGCAATTTCTTATTTAGTCACAAAATTTTTCTTAACAATTCTATTTAAAGCATATATTTAGAAAAAGGGAAAACAAACCCTTTTTTTAGTTTTGGTAGAAAAATTAATTAGTATTTAGGACTATTATATTGTGGTATAATATTTGTGCAAACAAAATATATAAAAATAAATAAAAGAGTAACGGAGGAATATATATGTTTTCAAAACTAGTTGGTATCGACTTAGGTACCGCAAATATGTTAATTTATGTTAAAGACCAAGGTGTTGTCTTAGATGAACCATCAGTTGTCGCCTTAGATGCTGAAACGGGTAGAAGTTTAGCAGTTGGTCAAGAAGCAAAATCAATGTTAGGAAAAACACCAGGTCAAGTTTTAGCGATTAGACCATTAAAAGATGGTGTTATCGCTGACTTTGAAGTAACAGAAATGTTATTGAGTAGCTTTATTAAAAAATTGAAACTAAAAGGTATCTTTTCGCGTCCAATCATCTTAATATGCTGTCCATCAAATATTACTTCAGTTGAAAGAAATGCTATTAGAGATGCAGCTTATCGTGCAGGAGCAAAAAAAGTATACATTGAGGAAGAACCAAAAATAGCAGCATTAGGAGCTGGCTTGGATATTGGTAAACCATCAGGAAACTTAATTTTAGATATCGGTGGTGGAACTACAGATGTTGCAGTTATTTCACTTGGAGAAATTGTAACAAGTACTTCACTAAAAACAGCTGGTGATAAGTTAGATCGTGATTTAATTAAATACATTAAAGAAAAATACAAACTTTTAATTGGTGATCGCACTGCTGAAGAAATTAAAACAACAATAGGAATTGCATGGCCAGGAATTAGTGATGAGACTTTATCCATTAGTGGTAGAGACTTAGTAACAGGATTACCAAGTTCAATTACTATCAAAGCTGAAGAAACAGAACTTGCGATGCGTGAAAGCTTGCAAGAAATTGTTAGAGCATGTAAGGTCGTTTTAGAACAAACACCTCCAGAATTATCTGCAGACATAATCAATACTGGTGTTATGTTAACAGGTGGTGGAGCCCTACTAGCTGGAATTGATGAGCTATTATCACAAGAATTAAATATACCAGTCTTCATTGCTGATAACGCTCTAACCTGTGTTGCTGAAGGTACAGGCATAATGTTAGATAACTTACACATTTTTAAAAAATAGAAAAAGCCAATTGGCTTTTTTTAAAATATAGGTATCCTCCCTATTTGTGCATATTATAAATAGGGAGGATATATTTATGTATGATGGATATATTAAAGATTTAATAGGTTTTTTACAAGAAAATAAAAAAGAAGTAGATTTTGATGAGATTATAGATTATTATTTAGACGAGAAAAGAAAGTCACTTTTTAAATTGAACAAGCGTCAACTAAGCCGACTTATGATAAGCAAATTTAATTATAAAATTAGAAATGAATATAAATCAAGTGAACTTTTAGGTTTTAAAGTTAAAGTTGGAGATATTTGTTATATAGACTTTGGAAATGCCTACATTAGTGAAGCCGGTTTTCAACACTTTGGATTAATTATAGGCTATAGCAATAGTAAAGCTTTAATTGTGCCAATGAGCAGCAATGTTTCGATGTATAACCAAAGTTATTGTCCAAAATACTTATCTAATGGTAAAACGCATTTGTACCGTTTACCAGAAATTAAAGGACTACATAAAAAATCAGTGCTTTTTCTAAATGATATCAAATCAATAAACACGGCAAGAGTAATTAACAAAAAAGGTTATATAGACCCAAAGGGGAACCTTTTCAAAGATATTACACGTCGAATTATCAAAGAGTTTAAACATAATTAAACGATATATGTGTGTTATAATTATTTAGCTTGAGGTGGTAAAAGTGGGAAATAAAATTATCGTGGCTGTTAGTGGTGGTCCAGATTCAATGGCCCTTTTAGACATTCTCAATAAGCAAGGATACACCTGTATAGTGGCTCATGTAAATTACAATGTTCGAAAAACAGCAAACCGAGATCAAGCTATTGTAAAGGAATTTTGTTGTAAACACGGCTTAAAATTTGAATTATTGAAAGTCGATAGAAAAGTAGAAGGTAATTTTCAAGCAATGGCTCGGGATATTAGATTCGAATTTATTCGAAAGCTTGCAAAAAAACACAATGTCAAAAATATTTATTTGGGTCATCATCAAAATGATCACATAGAAACTTACTTAATGCAAAAACAGCGTAATATCACACCTGACTATTATGGTATTAGAGATCAAGTCGAGTTTTTAGAAATGGTAATACATAGACCCTTACTAAAGTATTCCAAAAATGAATTAATCAAATACTGTCAAGATCATCAAATTGAATATGGCATTGATGAAAGTAATTTAGAAAATGCTTATTTGCGAAATCTTATTAGAAATATAACGGTTGATAAGATGAGTGATCAAGAAATATTTGAAATACTTGAAAAAATAAATAGTGAAAACCAAATTCTGAAAAATATTGTAAAAGCAACCTTAATAAATTTCAAACGATTTTCTATAAACTATAAAGTTGATTGTTTATTAGCAATAAAAAAGGAAGAAGCAATTAATGTTTTGAGGTATTGGTTTAAGCAAAATGATATTTATAATTTATCAATGGAAGAATATGTTAATATAATAGCCTATCTAAAATCTGATAGCACAAGTGAATATAAAGTAAACAATGATTATAGTTTATTTAAAGAGTATGGAAAACTTGTTTTGGCCAGTAATAAAGATTACACATATTCATTTAAATTAGATGAAATTATTTTAGGTAAATATAAATATTTTGAAATTAAAAATGCTGGAGGTAGTTTTGAATCAGTAACAGTTAATAAAGAAGACTTTCCAATTACGATTAGAAACTTTCAAGATGGAGATACAATTTTGATGAGATATGGTCAAAAACGCGTTAGTCGCTGGTTTATAGACAACAAAATTGGTCAAAGTAAAAGGCGTAGTTGGCCAATAGTGTTAAATAAGCATGGTGAGATCATATTAGTGCCTAAAATTGGCTGTAATTTAACGCATTTCTCTAACAATCCAAACATGTTTGTGGTAAAATAGGAATATTGTAGGAGGATTACTATGCATAAAAACTTAAAGAGTATTTTGATAGAAGAAGAAAGTATTATATTAAGAAGTAAAGAACTTGGTGCAACAATAACTGAGCGATATAAGAATGATTTAGAACCACCTATTTTCGTAGCACTTTTAAAAGGTTCAGTACCTTTTTTAGCTGAGTTAATTAAATTTGTTAAACTTGACATTGAAATAGATTTCATGGACGTTTCAAGTTATGGTGGCGGGACAGAATCTACTCGGGACATTAGAATATTAAAAGACTTAGACCGGAGTATTAAAGGCAAAAAAATTATTATTGTCGAAGATATTGTCGATACTGGAAGAACATTAGTAGCTGTTAAAAAGCTTTTAGAAAATAAAGGAGCATCGGATATTGCCGTAGTCTCTTTGTTAGATAAACCATCAAGACGTGAAGTTGAAACACACGTAGACTTTATAGGTTTTGAAATCCCTAATGAATTTGTAGTTGGCTTTGGTTTAGACTATGATGAAAAATATCGTAACCTACCGTATGTTGGGATACTAAAAGAAGAAGAATATTAGTGAAGGAGTAGTTAAATGCCTAAAAGAAATAATCGTGGCTTATTAGCCTATTTACCATATCTGTTTGTAATGGTTATTATGTTTTCAATGTTTGGAAACCTGGGAAACCGTGGTACAGAGGAAATAGGGTATAATGCCTTAAATAAAATTATAGAAACTGAACAAATTGAAAAAGCTGAAATTAGTGCCGATACATTAACAGTAACAATTAGTGGAGAATATAAAAGTGGTGAGACAACAAAACCATTTAAGGCACAAATTGTAAATAACGAAACTGTTGTTAATGAAATAATTGCAAAATTACAAGCTAACACAGGTTTAAAAGACTTTATAACAATCGATGCGACCAAACAGTCAATGTGGCTTGATGTAATTATCTCATTTTTACCACTGTTGATCACATTTGGCCTTTTAGCATGGTTAATGACAAAAATGTCAGGTGGCGGCGGTATGCGTCAACAGATGGATGTCGTTAAAAGTAAAGCAAAAATTCAAACTGATGTAAAAGCTAGATTTGCAGATGTCGCGGGAGCAGAAGAAGAAAAAGAGGAAGTCATGGAGTTAATCGACTACCTTCAAAATCCGAAACGCTTTGAGGCAATGGGTGCAAGAATTCCAAAAGGAATCTTACTAGTGGGACCACCAGGAACAGGTAAAACACTATTAGCGCGTGCAACAGCTGGAGAAGCAGACGTTCCATTTTATTCAGTATCTGGTTCAGACTTTGTTGAACTTTTTGTTGGAGCTGGAGCGGGCCGTGTTAGAGATATGTTTAAAAAAGCCAAAGAAACAGCACCTTGTATCATCTTTATTGATGAAATTGATGCTGTTGGTAGACAACGTGGGGCAGGACTTGGTGGTGGAAATGATGAGCGTGAGCAAACTCTTAACCAATTATTAGTTGAAATGGATGGAATTGACGACAACGCTGGCGTACTAATTATGGCTGCAACAAATAGAGCAGACGTCTTAGACCCTGCTTTACTAAGACCAGGTCGTTTTGATAGACAAGTAACAGTATCCCTACCAGATCGTAAAGGTAGAGAAGCAATTTTAGAAGTACATGCTAAAAATAAAAACATTGAAGATAAAACAAGCTTAAAATCAATTGCTCAAAGAACACCTGGCTTTTCTGGGGCTGACTTGGAAAACGTCTTAAATGAAGCAGCAATTTTAGCTGTTAGAGAAAATATGACTGTTATTACGATTGAACATTTAGATGAAGCTATTGATCGTACAATGATGGGACCAGCAAAACACTCAAGAACTTATAGTGAGAGTGAAAAGAAACTGGTTGCATATCACGAAGCAGGTCATGCTGTTATTGGAATTAAGCTAGAAAAAGCAGACAAAGTTGCAAAAATAACTATTATACCTCGTGGAGATGCAGGTGGATACAACCTAATGATGCCAGAAGAAGAAAATTTCATGCAAACTAAAAGCCAGTTAATGGCAAAAATCACAGGTTTACTTGGAGGTCGAGCAGCTGAGGAAATAGTGCTGGACGATATTTCAACTGGTGCCCAAAATGATATTCAACGTGCCACGCAAATTGCTAGAATGATGGTGGTTGAATTAGGTATGAGTGATTTAGGACCAATTCAATATCAAAAAATGTCACAAGAAGTATTTTTAGGTAGAGACTATGCCTCAGGTAGAGAATATTCTGAAGAAGTAGCAGGCAAAATTGATAATGAAGTTAGAAAATTCATTGACTTTTCACATAAGCAAGCTCTACAAGTTTTAACAGAAAACAGGGAGATGCTAGATCTTATTGCACAACACTTAATTGATCAAGAAACTCTAACGCAAGAAGAAATAGAAAATATTGCTGCTGGTCTTCCAATTGATCACAAAGAAGTTGCAATTGAAATTGAAGAAATAAAAGAAGTTAAAAAAACAGAAGAAACTAAATAAAACTAAAATAAAAAAAGATGATGCAAATCATCTTTTTCTAACTATAAGGAGA
>LFRM01192929.1_pt2 | contig 50684 bp, 54 predicted proteins | sample 618341 | NCBI WGS metagenome assembly LFRM01 (sample SAMN03654438, study PRJNA283298) | anaerobic digester metagenome | isolation source: pool of bioreactors CSTR01a, CSTR02a, and CSTR03a thermophilic anaerobic... | place: Denmark: Kgs. Lyngby | collected 2014-05-21 | reverse complement strand
TTTTGAAAAAGAGATTATAAAATTTTCAAATTTAAACACAAAATATTTACCAAAACATAGACACAATAGTGGCATGAAAGTTTTTGATAACAATAAAAAGCTTGCTTTTTTAATAGCTGGAGAAATTTTACTTGAAACCCTAGATAGCGGAGTGGATTTTATGCTAATTAGAAATAAAAAAGATTTGGAGCTTTTAGATAGAGCTCAAAAAGAGTGCGCTAAAGCTGTTGGTAGAGATATTAACCTACCTATTCTAACCTTTGAAGAGTTGCTTTTTATTGCCATTGGCAAAATTGATGATTCGGGCATTAAAAATCATAAAATTGTGCCAAATTTTCTACCAATTTAATTCATATGCAAGCACCTTTAAAACTACTTTTGCTAAATGAACTCTATAAACATAGGGCTTTTGGTTTTAAATATACTCATTTTGAAAAAAAACTTGAAGCTCAAAGCTTTAACAGTTTTAAAAATATTGAACATTTAAAGCAAAGTATTTGGCAATGTAATCTTTGCACGCTTTCAAAAAGTAAAAAAAATAGTGTTTTTGGTGAAGGTAATTTAAATGCAAAACTGCTTTTTGTTGGAGAGGCGCCAGGAAGCACGGAAGATGAGTGCGGAAGGCCATTTACTGGCAGAGCGGGCGAACTGCTTACAAAGATAATTGAGAATGTTTTACACTTAAAAAGAGAGGATGTTTATCTGGCAAATATACTAAAATGCAGACCTCCTAAAAACCGCACTCCTTCATTAGAAGAGGCTAAGATGTGTAAACCGTTTTTATTTGAACAAATTAAACTAATAAAACCAAAAATCATTGTGGCACTTGGAGCTACAAGTTACCAGCACTTAACCAATGATTTTGAGAGTAAAATCTCACGCATTAGGGGAAGTGAGATACCCTTTGGAGATGCTATCCTTGTGCCAACTTACCATCCTAGTTTTTTGCTTAGGAACCCATCTGCAAAAAAAGATGTTTATTATGATATGTTAAAGGTTAAGTCTATTTATGAAAAAATTTAAAGTTATTTTACTCTTAGTTTTGATTCTTTACTCGCAAATTTTTGCCTCAGGTCGTCTTTTTTCATCCATTCCACTTCCGCAAAATATATTTTTAGATTTAGATGAACAAATATGCGATGATGAGTGCTTAAATGAACTTGTAGAAAATGGGCAAGTTTTTTCTTTTTTAAGTAAATATGAGAGGGGTTTTCAGCATGAAGACACGCTTCAAGAGTTTTATACAAATTTAAGTGTAGCGTTAAATCTTGATGTCCAAGGCGACAAACCGCCCATTAAATTAGCTGTTTTATACCCTCAAAAAAAGATTAGAGGTTACGCTGTTTCAACAGTAAATAGCATAATAGCTTATTTTTTACACAGAGAACACAACTTTAATTTAGAGATTTTTAATATTGATGAAGAAGATGAAAAGAGCATTGAAGCAGCTGTAAAAGAGATAAGAGAAAGTGGATTTAGCTTTGTCATAGCGCCGTTAACTCTTGAGGGGGCGGATTTGCTTTTAAATTATTCGAAAGATTTAAATATTTTTATACCAACAGTAAATAAAAACCTACTCTCATTTGTCCCACAAAATGTACTTTTTGGCGGGATTGATTATGAAAAGCAGATTTTAACCCTTTTTTCAGAGGCTACTCACAAAATTGCACTTTTTACTGATGGCAGCTTGCTTGCTACAAATTTAGATAAAGCTGTCGCGGATTTGGCTGGAAATGTGGGATATTCAAGAGAGATAGGAAATGGCAAAGTCGATTTTAAGGCTATGTTAAATGGAAACAAATACTTAAACAATAGCTCTATATTTTTAAACACTCCTTTAGTAAAAAGTAGTCTTTTAGCGTCGCAATTTAGGGTTTATGACATAGAGCCATATAATTTACTCTCAACCCAAATCAACTTTCATCCAATGCTTTTAACTCTCACTCAATATGAAGATAGAAAGAATCTTCTCATAGCAAACTCCATTGACTTCATACCCTCACAACTTAGGGTTTTTAATCAACTTTTTGGGCATAGCATTGAGTATGACTGGGTGAATTATGCAACAAGTATTGGGGTGGATTATTTTTATGTAACTTATTTTAATAATGAAGCTACGCCGCTATTTAAGGAAAAAATCGTAAATGGACAGGTTGATTATAGGACAAAACTTTTTAAGGCAAATAGGTATCAATTAGTTGAGGCTCAGTAAAAACTCTTTGACGCTCTCTTCTAGCCTGGCAATCTTGCCTTTGCAAACAAAAACTAAAGTAATGTCTGCTTGGAAAATCTTTTTTGATTTATTGAATATCTCATGTCTAACAATAGTTGAAGCATTTTTACACTCAAGCACACTTAATTTTACCTCTAGCAAATCCCCAAGTTTAGCTGGAGATAGATAGCTTGCGGTTAAGTCTTTTACTACAAAATGACAATCCTTTTCACCTAGAGCAAACCCAGAGTTAAAAAATAGTTCACTTCTTGCTCTTTCGCAATATTTTATGTAATTGGCATGATAAACAATGCCACCCATGTCTGTATCTTCGTAGTAAATTCGTATTTTCATCTTTAACTCCTTTTATGCCTATCTTACTGTTAATGAGCTTCTCATTTGGCTATATAAAAACTCATACTGCTCTTTTGTTAATCTTTTTTTATAAGATAAAAATAAAAGCTCAAGATTGTGTGAGTTTTCCCTAAAAGGGACTTGAAAGTGTTTGTGTGCGTTCATCATAAAGCCCAATTTTTCGTAAAAGTTTAATCTTTTTTTACAAATCTCATCTTTTAAAAGCTCAATTTCTAAGACTACATTATCATATTTTGTTAAAAAGTCTTTTAATATTTTAGAGCCAAAAGAGCGTCCTCTAAGCTTATCACTTACTGCAAAATGCTCTATAAATGTATATTTCTTAAAATTCCAAAAAAACAAAATGGCTAAAAGCTCTCCATTTTTTAGCACTACAAAAGCTTGATATTTATCATTTTTAAAAATTTTTTCTTGTTCTTTTAGTGTTCTTCTTTCGTTTTTTGGAAAAGAGTTTTCATACAACTCCCAAGACTTTTTAAAATATTTATCGTTTATGTCTTTTAAAACAAAGTAGTCAAAATTTGTAAATATTTTCAACTCTTTCATTATTTTTCAAGCTCTAATTGCATTAAACTATCAAACGCATCACACCCTTGCCTCAAACCGTTTTGACACGCTTTTTGGTAAAAATCTCTTGCCCTTAGATAGCTTTGCTCCACGCCCCTGCCCTCTTTGTACATATTTGCAAGCATAAAATAAGCTTGTCCAAACTTTTGTTTGGCAGACTCTTCATACCACATAATGGCTTTTTGAAAATCTTGTTTGACTCCTAATCCGTAATTATACATATCGCCTAGTAAAAATTGTGATTTTTCATCATTCTTTTTTGCTGCTTTTTCAAACAATTCTCTTGCTTTTTCATAATCTTGCTTAAGTCCAATTGCGAAATAGTACATCGTGCCAAGACTAAAAAGAGCGTCCACACTTCCTTGTTCTATGGCTTTTTCGTACCACTCTTTAGCCCTTAAAAAGTCCTTTTTAACACCATTTCCTCTGTGGTGCATAACTCCTAAATAGTGCATTGCTTTTGCATCGTTTTCTTTTGCTAAGTCTTCAAAGATTTTATAAGCTTTTTCATACTCTTTTTTGTTTAGTGCCACTACGCCCTCATCTAAGGTTGAGGCAAAACACAAACTAAACGCTATAAGCAAACTGAACACTGTTTTTTTCATTTTTTACCTTTTAGTTCATTAAATTTTTAGCACTGCTAGAGTGCTTCTTGCATATATTTTATAATGTTCTCCCCATTTTTTAAAATATACTCTACTAGTTTTTTTGCAGAATCTTCTCTAATGTATCTTTCTTTAATTATGTCTCTATTGTAATTGCAGATTTTTCTATTTTCTATTGAAAAACTACTAATCGCATTTTTTAAAGCTTCTACATCGCATGGTGGAATTACCTTATGGTTGAAAAAAGCAGATAAACTCTTTATTGCTTGCTGCTCTCCTCCATAAATAATATATTTTCCAGTGGCTAGATACTCATAGATTTTTGAAGGAACCGCTCTTGAAAAACTATGTGATAGTTGTGCATATAATATATCAGCATTCTCATAATAACTATATACATTTTCCCACTCTACTCTGCCAACTAATTCTACATTTTTTAAAGATAGTTTTTTTAGTAGATTTTCTATATATTCATACTCTATGCCACTTCCCACAAGTGTAAAATCAACATCTGGCAACTGTTTGGCAACATATATTAGTGTTTTTAAATGTTGCGCTATTCCAATATTGCCAATGTAGGTTACATTTAGTCGTTTATTTTTGGAAATGGACATATTAGACAAACTATCAAATTGAAACTTAGAAATTCCATTTAAAACCAATAAAGACTTTTCCTTTTTTTTAATATATTGATCAATATAGTGCTTGTCTGTTTCATTAGTAGTAAAAATACCTTTAAAAAAGTTTATATTTTTTTTAAACCAGCTTGTGAGTATAGAACGACTAATTTTATGAATAATATTTTTATTTAAAAGATACTCCCAAGTTAAATCTCTACAGTCTAAAAAAACATTTTTATTTTTTAGGTAAAAAGGGGACAAAAATGCAAAAAACATTGAAGGCATTGTTAGCAAATAGTAATTAGCATTTAATGATTTAGCCTTTTTTAGTAGTTTTCTAGTATTGTTTGCCTCTTTCAGAGCTCTTTTAATATAATTATTAGCCTTGGATTCCTTAGTTTCTACCTCCACTAATTTTACATTTTTTGATATTTTATTTAAATTTATTTTACTCTTAGGACAAATAAAAATAACTTCAATACCTGTTGCCAAAAATTCATTAAAAAAAGGAGTTAGCCTGTTGTGTAGTACTTGTTCTTGCAGTGATATACTTGCAACTATTATTATCTTTTTTTTATCCATAAGAGATTAGCTCATTTATAATTTTCTCACTAGCTTTTCCATTGCCATATAGATTTAGTTTTAAATTTTCTTTATTAAATTCGGTGTTATTTTTGTAGGCTTTTACTATTTTCTCTTTGTCTGCTCCTACAAGAATATTTGCTCCACACTCTACAAGCTCTATCCACTCAGTCTCATCTCTTAGAGTTATGCACTGTTTTTCAAAAAAATATGCCTCTTTTTGAAGTCCACCGCTATCTGTCATGACTAAAGAGCAGTTATCTATGAGCCAAATCATTTCAAGATAGCCAACTGGCTCTATGATAGTAAGAGTGTTTGTGTTTAAATTTAGACTTTCTAGTGTTTTTCTAGTTCTTGGATGAAGTGGCAAAATTACTTCTTTTTCTTTTGCTATTTGATTTAGTGCTTCAAAGATACTTTTAAGTCTTGTTTTATTGTCTGTGTTTTCGGCTCTATGAATAGTACAAAGTATAAAATCATTTTTTATATCTATATTTGGCTTTGTTGATAGATTTTTATAAAACATAGCGCCATCTTGCATCACATCACCACTTTTTATGATTTTACAATCAAAGTTCTCATAACTCTCTTTCTTTAGATTTTCAATAGCTATATCTGTGGGGCAAAAAAGAATATCGCTTACTCTATCTGTGAGTACTCTATTCACTTCTTCTGGCATTTTCATATTGAAAGACCTTAGACCTGCCTCCACATGAGCTAGTTTCATATGAAGCTTGCTTGCTACAAGTGCACCTGCGAGGGTGGAGTTCGTATCTCCATAAACCATAATCCAATCTGGCTTCTCTTTTAGTACTACCTCTTCAATCTTCTCCATCATCTGCCCTGTCATCGCGCCGTGAGATTTACCACCAATGCCTAAAAAATAGTCTGGTTTTGGTATGTGCATCTGCTCAAAAAATATATCACTCATATTTGCATCATAGTGTTGCCCTGTATGGACTATGATCTCTTTAATATCATCATGTTTAGCTATCTCCCTACTTACGCTTCCTGCTTTTATAAACTGTGGTCTAGCACCTAATATTGTAAGTATTTTCACAATCTTCCTCTAAGTATAAATTTTATTTTTTAGTAGAAACTTTTCTATCTCTTCCATTTGTTTATGATAGTTGCATTTGTTATCAATCAATTTTATATTAATATCACTCATTTTTATATTTTTATCTTTTAATACATTCTCTATACTATTGATAAACTGCTCTTTTGTATCAAAGAGATATCCGTTTACACTATCGAGTATCCAGCTTCTATTTGAAACTATATTTGATACTATTGGGATTGCTTTTTTGGACATTGCTTCCATTAGAGAAAGGGAAGTGCCATCAGATTTTGTTGCACTGATATATATTTTGGCTCTACCAAGAAACTCCATCATATCAGAGTATGGCATGTTAGAATAAAAAGTTATATGTGGATATTTGGTTTTAAATTGATTTAGTCTTTCATCGCTTATATGAGGCAATACAAATACTATTTTTAAATTATCATTTTTAAAATATTCTAACATCTCAAGCAATAATTCTGTTCTAGAGTTTGGTATATAATTTCTATTTGAGATAATATCTATATCTTTTTTATATATTTTCTCTTCAATCTCTATGCCATATTGTCCAATAAATATCTTATTTGAATCGATACCAAAATCAACAATCTTATCTTTAATCTGGTCTGAAACTGCAAATACTTTATCGCACCTTTTTAATACAAATTTATTTATTTTGTTAGTTATAAAAGGCATTGGTGGAATTAATATATCGCTTCCATGGCATGTAACACTAAAGCTTGTAGAGATATTTGATTTGTTAATTGCTAATAGAGTTATAAACCCTACACTATAGCTATAATGTGCGTTTACAATATCTGGCTTTAACTCTTGCATTATTTTGGCTAATTTGATAATTCCTAGTAAATAGTGATAATTGCCCCCAGATACATTTATTTTTCTATCACTTAAAAAATAGATATTTTTACATTTTGTAATGTTATTAGAAGCAAAAGTAGCTAAAGATACATCATATTTTTTATCTATAAAATAATCTACCCACTTTAGAGTATGGATAGAGTTTGCATCTGTAACAAATAATATTTTTTTATTTCTCATCTAATACCTTTTGAAAAATACTTAATCTAGTATTTTCTTTTTTCTCATAATCTAAAATATCTTTTGCAAATTCTCTAGCACTATCTTGAATCTTATTGTTTTGATAAACTTTATATACAAATTGTTTTATTTTTTCTAAATCTATATTATCTTTACTATTTTCAAGAAACAAGGTAAAATTTTCATCACCTTTTAAGTCTGTATCTTTGTAAGCATATATAATAGGTAGTCCACATGCAAGGTATTGTCTGCTCTTAAGTGGAGAGGCTTCATTTAAACCTTTTTTATAGATAGATAAAGTACCTATTCCAACATCACATTGTTGTATGATTTTAGCAGATTCCCTTTCACTTAGATATCCAAAATATTTTAGATTGTCTGTATCTATTCCTTTTGTACCTATAATATAAAACTCGAACTCTTTAATAAAATTTGCCATATCGATTATCTTATCTATACCATGCCATGATTGATTGGGTGTTCCTATAAAAACTAATCTTGGTTTATGGTTTTGATTTTTAGAAACTATATATTTTGAAGTGTCAATACCATTTGCTATTACATAAATAGGCTTATTTAAAAAAATGAATTTATCCTTTAATTCATTACTAACAGATATAAATGTATCTATATGTTTTAAAACTAGATTTCTAGTGTACTTATTATAAATATGAGTTAGATTAGAATGTAGTTTATACTCAAGAGTATCATCAGAATTTATCTCCATAATAACTTTATATTTTTTTAGTATTTTGGTAAAAAAAGGCATAAATAATCTATACCTCATATATAAAATATCAAAATCAATATTTTTTAATAATTTATCTAAATAATAAGAACTGTGTAATAATTTTATAGCTGTACCCACTCTTTTAAAACCAATCTTTAAAGGCTTTAGTTGTGAGATAAGATTTTTATTAGAATCATAAATTGCAAGTGTTTTAGTAGATACATAGTAAACTCTATGCCCCTTTAATACCCATTGCTTTGATTGTTGAACGATTTTGGTTAGCACTCCACTGTTGCTATTAATATCATAATCTATTAGATATGCAATGGTCATGTTAAATAAATTTCCTTATGTTTTTATCTTTAATTTTTTATGTCTTTCTAGACTTCAAAAATCTATATAAACCAAAATTTTTAATTAGATTCAAAATTTTTGGTTGTAATTTAATATATAAAGAAACTGGATAATCGGCGTGCTGTTTCGGAATTTCACCCATTATTTTATCAAACTCTTCTTTACTCATATCTAATTTGTCTAGTATGTATTTTATAGTTTGACTCATTTCATTTTTATCATAAAGCGGTAAGCTATATTCTCTTTTAGCTTCATCTCTACTCATTTGTCCTGACACTATCATGCTGGAGAGGTGAGAAGTTCTTTTATCTACATTAAATTTTTTATAAAACCAATATTGTTGTATGAATTTAGTTAAATCATTTTCTAAGTGCTTACCACCATAATATTCAAACTCACAATACTTTATAAGCTCTTGCATAGCCTTATCTCTATTGTAATCAATGTAATTTAATGGTGTGTAGGTTTTAACATTTAATATGTAACTATCAATGTCTTTTCTAAAGGCTGACAATAAAGATAATTTATCAACTTTATCTTTACCAAATCGCTCATTTATATGTTTTAAATTTTTTAAGTCGTATGCGCTATGAGTGTTACCTCTTTGTAAAATAGATTCTAATGCAAAGTTAGATCCTGATAAAAATGCATTTATTGCATTTTCTTTCATAAATTTATAAACTATTGAAAATAAAACATTGTCTTGCGGTACAGCAAGATTAGGAACGCCTGCTCTCATGTATGCTTTTATTAGCTCATTAAACTGTTTTTCATCTGGCTTTACGATTTTTAAATCAAGATTTGGAAATTTTGATATCTTTTTTATATTTCTTTTTGATACTTCTGTATCAAATCCATCATCCACATGAACTGCTAAGATTCTAAGATTCCATTTTTCAGATCCTAAATATGCTAGATAAGAAGAGTCTAAACCACCAGATATGCCCATAACACAATCATACTTTTTATCTTTATTTTCAGTTTTTAATCTATTTAAGAGAGCTTCTAGTTTTTGTTTACCTACTTTGTTTGGAAAATAGACATTTGGCATTAATTGCAATGCTTCAGTACAGTAGTTACAAAATCCATTTTCATCAAAAGCAATGGTATCATCCGATTTATTGTCCATAATGCAACGACTACATTGTCTATATATCAACTTTACGATCCTTAAATAACTTTAATGTTTTTACTATTTTTAATAAAACTTTCCATATATTCTATCCCTGTAATGTTTAATAAAATAGTCTTACAATCAAAAAACACCCCTTCGTATAAGGCCGTGCTAAAAACACCAACTTGAGTATCAGACCTTGCAAGTAGTTCATAAAGATCAATCTCATCTTTAATCAATATAACCTCATAAGTTTTAACTAATTCTACTAAAGAAGGATACTCTTCCCACCTCTCATATTCCCCAGGATGAAGTTTATAGAATATTTTTTTACCAGAAAAAATATCTATATTTTTTAAAATTGTATCAGAAATCAAACTTCCTATGGCTCCTTGAGAGAGTACTACAACGCTATTGGGTTCTTTTTTTATACTAAGATATTTTATTTTTTGTAACTCTAAAAATCTAAACTTATCTATGATAATATTTTTATTGGGCAGTGGTAAAGATATTATATTTTTCCAAAACTCACTCCAGACTAAAAAGTTATCAGGAAAATAGTCAAGTTTAGTGTTTAGATTGGGAAAACTATAGCCCAAATGATACTTACTAAAAGTCCCATGCTGTAATTCGTTTACTTCTATATTTAAATCTTTAGCAGCTTTAATTAATGGTGAATTTCCATAAGAATTTGTCAGATATATTTTATTTGGAGCAACTCTTAAAAATATTTTTTTATACAACCAATATTGTACTTTAAAACTGTGAATCTGCTTTTTTACTAATGATTCTAAATCAAAATCGATTTGACAAATTTTTTTTATATCTTTTTCTGCATTACTAATATTTTCTGGAAGTTTAAATCTTCTTTTCATAAAAAAAATGCTTAATCTTTTCAAAAAAAACTGGCTTAGCGTAAACCAATCAAAATAGTGAGTAAACTCTCTTTTAATCTTCTTGTGTTCTCCAAGATAGTGACTCTCTATCTCAATAACAGAATGGCTTTGTGCTAACTCATCTATTAAATAGTGGGTATAGATATCAACATACTCTCCATCTACTCTCATTATTCTAGAATCAGCAAATACAATGATGTCAGTCTTTTTTAGCGTAAAAAAATTATCTTTTATACTATTTAATAAAAATTTATATACTATTTTAAGTTTACTGTTTTTTAAAGTAGAGCTGTGTGGCTGTTGAAGTATATTTAATTTTTCTGCAATAGTATAATACACATTCATCCGTATGTATTCCCAAATCTTTACATCTAAAACTTTTTCTTCAAAAAGATTAAACTTATCTTCGATTTCCCATATATATTCACACAACTCTTTAATGGAAGTTGGCCTATTCTTCACTTTTATTCCTTAATAGCCAAGGCATATAGTAGTTTTTCTTCTGATACCAATATACCATGAATGCACTAGTTGCAAAAGCTACAATGGTAGCGTAAGTTGCACCCACTGCTCCAAATGACTTTATAAAAAAATAATTAAATATTAAATTCAAAATAGCAGATGCTGCTGTGCTTATTGCTAAAAATTCTGTTTTATTTAAATATACTAAATATGGGAAAAATATCTGATATACACCTCTAATGGCATAGCCCAATGCAATCCAAACAATAAATTTATCAGCATCTAAATATCTAGAATCTACCATATAAGGCAAAATCAGCTTTGCTGCTACGCTCACAACAGTTGCTAATATAAAAATTCCAACTATATACACATAGGTATATTTTACTATGGAAAGTTTTTTTTCTTTTGTTATAAAAGTTAACTGCTCATAAAACCATGGACTCCAAGCTTTAATAAAAGCATCAGAAAATATTATGACTATAGCCCCAAAAGAGTAGCCAATAGCATATAACCCTGTTGCCTCCAAACCAACCATTTTTTCTATAAAAAGCCTATCGCTAGCAGCAATAATCAAACCTCCTAAAGAGTGAGGCACAAAAGGGGCTGATGTTTTAACTATTGATTTAATTCGTTTTTGACTAAAAATAAATTTTAAATATCCTCTTTTGCCCATATAACCAAACCCAACAATAAAAAAAAGAAAACTTGCTATAAAAACTGCATAAACTTGAGAAATCCACCCACACTCATAAAAAACTAAAAAAAGCAAGGTTAATGATACTGTAACTACAACTAGCGTTATTTCAAACAGTCCAAAAACAAAAGCTCTTTGTTCATTTCTTAGTATTGTGAGATTTAAAACATTAAACATTTGCATAAAAGATAAGACAGGAACTAACAACAACAACCAGCTTGGAATAGAAAAAAATGACTCATACAAGAGCCATATTGTGTATGAAATTATTAAAAGAAGTAGAGTATTAAAAATTAATATATATATAATATTGCCTATAATTAATGATAATCTATTTTTTGACAATTTAAAAAAATTTCTGGAAATATTATTGCCCATAGACATTCCAATAAAGGCAATATATATGGTAGTAAATATTGAAAATATTGACAATATTCCATAATCTTCTGGAGATAAGTATTTTGTTAAAATTGGCAACATCAAAAAAGGAATAGCTTTTGAGAAAAAACTACTTCCTAGGTATATAAATGAGTTTTTAACAACTTTCATCTAAAACTCTTAAGGCAGTTGTTCAATGAATTGTTTCATGATTTCAAAATTATTATCTATTGTTTTTCTTGAATTTTTTACTCTTAAAAAGTCTATTTCTTTTTCATACTCAATGTTTGAGATTAATTCTTTTAACAAATATTTATTTATAGTATGCCTATCATAGTTTTTATTAATTTTGTTAAGTATTTTAGAAAATAGGCTATTTTTATACTTTCTAACTCCGCTTAATACGACTCCCCCTATGACATCTTTGGTAGCCTTTCCTCTTCCATCTTCGCCAATAAGAACAGAAAACCTAGAAATGCTATTCATAAATATATGGGCATGAACTCTATATCCTATGTGCAAATCAACATCATTATAATAATTTATAAGATTTTCAGCGCTTCCTGATATATCTACATATTTTATTTTTTCTTTTTCTAGCCATTTTGTAAACTCTATATGTTTTTGATAGTAATCTGAGTTAGCACCATGAGTGGATAAAAATTTACTTTTGTCTAAGGAGTGATGAAATACTACCTCAAACTCATTTTTTTCAAATTTTTTTCTACACTCTAAAATATTTTCTTTCATCTGTTTTTCCATGCTTAAACTACGCACAAAAGAAACCCCTAAAGAAAAAGCCACCTTGTCTATTGTGGATATTTCAAATTTTTGTTTAATATAATTTAAATCATAATAAGCAGGACATCCTGTCATAATAAATTTTTCAAAACCTTTAGATTTTATGACATTAAGTGTACGGTAATCTCTCACACTTGATAGATATCCGCTATCATCAACTCTTTTCAAAAGCTTTAAGCTTTCATGATTTAGCGGATAATCATAGGTATCGGCCCAGTTTCCAGATATGGATTTCCAACCTATGCCCATTGAAATTATGGGAACTTCTATATCATCTAAATTTGGAGTCATTTTATATATATCTGGTCGCATATTTTTCTGCAAAGAAGGCCCACCAAGTAAAATTAAAGCTCTTGATTTATTTACCACTTCTAATCTATTTTTATCAAACTTTTCCCATGCGTTAAGGTCGATAATTTCTCTATCTTTTCTAAATTCTTTAAAAAGCTCTTTTGCACGATATTTGATTAAAAAATCTCCTGCATTGTTTTTACTACCAGTTAAAACTACATATTGATTTCTCATTCAAACATATTCCATTTTATTACTTCATCGCTACTTATCTTGACAAGAGCTCTTTTTCCTACTACTTCATCAATATATTTTGGACTCACTCCATAGGCTGGTCTTTTGAAGGTTAAATCTTTTTTTCCTATAATTTCTCCCTTTGCTATGCTTCTACTGGCCACTAAACTTCTTCTTGCATTTTTTCTAGCACTCTCTTCGCTGCTTAAGGTCTCTATCTTAAATCCACCAAGTAGCTCAAAAGTTTTTGCAATATTATTTTTAAAAAATCTCAAATCTTCTTTATCCATAGCATGATAATGATCATTTCCTTTTAGAGTTTTATCATGGGTGAAGTGTTTTTCAATAATTACACTACCTAAAAGTACTGCTACTTCGCATGCTTTCATATCTCTTGGTAAAGTGTGGTCACTATATCCTATTAACTTATCTGGAAATTTAGTTTTTAAATCAATAATCATCCCAAGGTTTGCATTTTTATCTAATGTTGGATAGTTCAAGACACAGTGCAAAAGAGCTAGAGGATTACCTTTTGCCTCTATCCAGCTCACAGCTTCTGCTATCTCACTTAAACTACTAGCACCAGTGGATAGGATAATGGGCTTGTTGAAATCACACATAAACTCAATCAATGGTTTATTTGTTATGTCGCTTGATGAAATTTTAAAAACATCCATCATCTTATTTAAAAATGTAGCACTCTCAATATCAAAAGGTGTGCTTAAAAACTCAATCCCTACATCATCGCAGTACTCTTTTAGTTCTTGCATTTGTGGTTTCCAAAACTTATCATGTTTTTTAAAAAGCTCATATTGACTTAAAGTTGGCTCTTTAGTAGTATCCCAATAAGCTGGAGAATTCCTAGAAGCAATAGTATCTGCCCTATAGGTTTGAAACTTTATAGCATCTGCTCCTCCCTCATTAGCCTCTCGTATAAGTCTTTTTGCCGTAAGCATACTTCCTTCATGATTCACACCAGCTTCAGCTATGATATAAGGCTTGTGAAGTTTTTTTTCATATGGGTTTACAGTAGCAAATAAATCTTTTAATTTCATTCTATCCCTCAATTGCTTCTTTTAATAGTTTTATAACGGTTTTTCTACCATGTTTTAAATCATATTTTTTCATGAGTTTGCTCATAAAATCTCTAGTTTCATACGAAATAACTAAGTTTTTAAAATTTAATAAAATATCTTCAAGCGATATCTTATGCCCTAAACCTAAATTCAAAAACCCATATTTAATATTGGCAAAAAAATGACTCATCTCCCTATCATTTTGAGCCATAACTATGGCTGGCACTCCTAAACTTGCTATCTCGTAGATTGTTCTTCCAGCAGAGGTGAAAACAATGTCTGCCTGAAGCATATAGTTTGAGATATTTTGCACATTCTTTTTTATACTAATACCTTTAAACCTCTCCAGCGTTTCAAATTTATCATATCCAAATCCAGCGACAACTGTAATTTTTATATTTTTCTTCAAACAATATGGATAGATAGATTCAATAACTTTTTCAGTATAATTATTTGGATCAACTCCACCAAAAGTAACTAAAATATTTTTTACCACCTTCTCTATTTTTTTTTGCTTTTGATATATGAACTCATCCCTTAACACAAAATAATCTTGTCCAAAATAGTGATTTTTTAATATTTGTTGCTCTGGATATATTGCATTTATCACCAAATCAGCGTATTTAGCGCCACCACCTAAATCTTCAAAATTAATTACTGTAAACCCAAGATGTTTTAATTTCTTTATATACTCCGCGCTAGTATCCAAAATATCGTTTATTATCACGCTAGGATTTATTTTTTTTATATCCTCTAAAATATATTCATTTTTTTGCATAAATACTGAATAGTTTTTAGAAGATATTTTTTTAAATGCTAAAAAACTGTTTTTATCTACCAAGAAACTAATTTGGTGATTTAGTATATCATTTGCTAACAATAAAGCATTATAAACATGTCCTAACCCAACAGTATTATTACCAGTTACAACAAAGAGAATATGCTTTCTTTTCAAGTAATACTCACACAAATTCCAATCTTCATAAGTGTCTACATCTATCCCTTCACCACCGTACAATATAGACAGCTCTACACTCTTTCCTATTCTACTATTTGAAGTGATTATCTCTTTTTTTGTGATGAGAAAAGCTCCTGTTTCACTATATGTAGGTGTTAAATACTGCCTATTAACTCTTTTTTCATAGTTAGGAATAAACTTATTATTTATTTTTCTCCAAGATAGTTGAGTGCTCTCTTTAGCCGCAATGATAGTTTCAATATCCTTGTTGTTAAGCATTTGCTCAATCGCTCTATCTAGCGATTTTGTTTTTAACAGTGGTGATGTTGGTTGCATTGTAATTATATAATCATAATTTTTATTAGTAATCTTTTTTGCATGCTGGTAGCAAGCAAATACTACTGGATCTAAGGTGCTTTTATCATCAGCTATCGATAAATCTCTTTTATGTATTTTTGCACCAAACTGTAAAGCTATATTTAGTATCTCTTCATCCTCGCTAGATATATATACATCTGGACTAAATTTTGAAGCAAGTGCTGTTTTGATAGAATAATAGATTAGTGGCTTTCCACCTAAAAGTCTTAAGTTCTTTCTAGGTATCCCCTTGGAGCCACCTCTAGCTGGTATTACAATTAAAATACTAGAGCTCATTGGGCTCTCTTCTTTATCGGTATCAAATTTTCACTCTCTAATTTGTACTGCGAACCATCATACTCATCAGTGGCAACCCCTTTGTCATCAAATTTTAGCGTATTGCCAGCTTTGCTAACCCAACCAATTTGCCTAGCAGGAACCCCCACCATGAGAGCATATGGTTTTACATCTTTATTTACAACTGCTCCACTCCCAATTAGCGCATACTCCCCAATAGTAACTCCGCATATGATGGTAACATTTGCCCCCACCGTACATCCTTTTTTCAGGAGTGTTTTTTTAAACTCTTCGCGGCGAACTATGAATGCTCTTGGGTTTATGACATTTGTAAATACCATGGATGGCCCTAAAAACACATCATCTTCCACCTCAACACCCTCATAGATGGAAACATTATTTTGCACCTTTACTCCATTTCCTATGTTCACTCTTGGGCCAACAACACAGTTTTGCCCAAAAGAGCAGTTACGGCCAATATTTGAACCGCTAAGCAGATGCGAAAAATGCCATATCTTTGTACCATCTCCTATGCTAACACCTTCATCTACATAAGATGATTCATGGCAAAAGTAGTCTTTACTCATCTATACACCTCTTCGTGAGAACCTATGTTTATAGGAATTATTTCACTATCTTTTACTATAAATTCAATGATAATTCTATAGTTTATATCAATCGACACCGAATGATACTCCCTTTGTTTGCCTTGCAGTTTATGAAGTCTTAATGACGGGTGAAATGGATTTACCTCAAGCAAAGTCACTGTTTTACTGTACTTTTCAAGTAAATCTGGGTGTTTTTTGAAAAACCTAGTTGCGATTTTGAGATAGCTATCTGTTTGGACTATTTTGTATTGCATTTTTGAGTTCATCTATATGCTCGGAGGCAGTTAGTTTTTTGAAATTGCCATTTTCCACATCGCTTAATGCGTTTTGATAAGCCATATCAAGCTCCAAAGCTCTAAGCTCCTTGTATCGCTCTATGTCCACTACTACAAATCTCTCTTTACCGCGAACATTTATAAAAACCTCCTCTGCTTTAGCAAGCAGTGTATCAAAAATAGAAACACCTTTTTGCTTTACCTCATTTGCTGTTACTCTCATATAGTACTCCTTATAGTACTTTTAATAGCATTATAAGTAAATTGTTTATGGTTGTCAAACTTCTACTAACTTACAAAACGGATGAGCTTTTTCATTCAGAGCCACAGGAGTCATATTTCTTATGTCTGAGACTATTTCTATAGAGCTTCTAGCATCTTCAAGTCCAAAACCTCCACCATCTAAAATGTCTTGATAGGACTTCGTGTGCAAGTCTGTAAAGCCATCACTAAACTCAAACTCTTCATCATCAACCACAATGCTTCTAAAAGTTCTTTTACCTGCCTGTTTAATCTCTTCTGGAATATAATCATAATTTACGGACAAAAACCACCTAACATTTGCATTTTTTAACCTCATATATCCTGCATTTGTGTCTGGTTTTTTGATATGTACTATATTTTCTTTCAAGTCTCCAAAAATCCATGAAAGCATATCAAAAAAATGCACTCCAATGTTTGATGCAATCCCTCCGCTTTTGGCTTCATCTCCTTTCCATGACTCAAAATACCACTTACCTCTACTTGTAAGATAAGTCAAATCTATCTCATAAACCTTATCTGGGCTCTCTTTGAGTTCTTTTAAAATCTTTTCCCTTAAAGCCACAATGGAGCCATGAAGCCTAAGCTGCAATATGGTGTATATCTTTTTCCCACTCTCTTTTTCCAAGATTTTTAGCCACTCTAGCTCACCTAGGTTTAACACAAGAGGCTTTTCACAAATGGCATCTGCACCACTTTTCAAGGCAAACCTTATATGGCTATCGTGTAGATAGTTTGGCGTAGCAATGCTTACATAGTCCAAGCTCTCTGCCCTTTTATATTCATCTACAAAAGCACTAAATCTTTCAAATTCTGTGAAAAACTCTGCTTGCGGAAAGTTGCTATCTAGTACTCCTATGCCATCATATATATCCATAGTTACCGCTAAGTTATTTCCTGTATCTTTTATGGCTTTCATGTGTCTTGGAGCTATGTAGCCACTCGCCCCTATGAGTGCAAAATTTTTCATTTTCTCCTCTTTTTTATAATCTCCATGTCGGCTCTTTTACGATCCCTTTCACATCTAGCACTATTGGCTTGCCTTTTGACATGCCTTTATAGTCATCTGTGGAGATTTTTTTAAATTCATCATGATTTACTGCAACTATGATTGCATCATATTTTTTACTTTCCAGCGGTAGCTCTTCTAGAAATGTTAGAGGTTTTGTCTCTTTGTCGCTTTTGTCTATCCAATAATCATACACTTCAACACTGCACCTAAACTCCTCTAGCTCTTTTATGATGCTTAGAACTTTAGAGTTTCTCATATCTGGGCAGTTTTCTTTAAAGGTAGCTCCAAGTACTAAAACATTTGCATCTTTTATGACTGTGCCATCATCTATCATTAGCTTCAGTGCCTTGTCGGCTATGTATTTACTTACCCCATCATTTATCTGTCTTGCACCTAAAATTAGATTTGGTATATATCCTAAACTTTTAGCTTTATGCGTAAGATAGTATGGATCAACACCTATGCAATGCCCTCCTACAAGCCCTGGATAGAGTTTTATGAAGTTCCATTTTGTGGCGGCTGCCTCTATGACATCCTCTGTATTTATATCCATCAAATCAAAGATCATAGCAAGCTCATTTATGAGAGCTATGTTCACATCTCTTTGGGTGTTTTCTATGACTTTTGCAGCTTCTGCCACCTTGATTGATGGCGCTAAGTGTGTGCCAGCAGTTATGATGCTCTTATATAGCTCATCCACTTTTTTTGCAACTTGTGGAGTGCTTCCGCTTGTTATTTTAAGTATTTTTGTAACTGTATGTTTTTTATCGCCTGGGTTTATTCGCTCAGGACTATATCCACAAAAGAAATCTTGGTTGAACTTAAGGCCTGAAAACTCCTCAAGCACTGGCACACAAACCTCTTCTGTAACCCCTGGATACACTGTACTTTCATAGATGACTATATCATCTGGTTTTAAAACTTTTCCAACGGTTTCGCTTGATTTTATAAGCGGTGTTAAGTCTGGTTCATTCGACACCAGCAAAGGGGTTGGTACAGTTACTATGTAAACATTGCAATCTTTGATATCTTGTGTGCCTATGGTAAATTTCATCTCATTGTTTTTGCACTCTAAAATCTGCTTTTCATCTAGTTCTAAAGTTCTGTCAAACCCACTATTTAGTTCATCTATCCTATCTTTATTTATGTCATATCCAACAACTTCATACTTGCTACTAAATGCGTGAGCTAAAGGAAGTCCAACATATCCTAAGCCTATTATGCAAATCTTATATCTCATCCAAACTCCAACTAAACTATGTTGTTTTAGGTAAATAGCACATTTATTATATATTAACTTACTTAAAGTCGCTGGCGGTGCGGGCTATCTTCTTCTTTTGTCCAAGAAGTTATATACTTTGCCTTTTATGATTTCTATGATTTTAATGGGATACTTTCTTAGTATAACTAAGTGATTGGTTTTTATGTCATTACTTCTAATGGCTCTTATGGTTTCTATGTTGCACTCAATTTTTCTCCTAAGTCCACCAGAGCTAACTCCGCCAACTCGCATTTTAACTATGGGTAGATGAATGTAGGAAAATGATAACTTGTGTATGAGCAAAAGCCTTACAAACATTTCATAATCTCCTGCTATTTTATAGTCAGTCTTGTATAGTCCATATTTTTCATGAACCTCTTTTTTTACAAAAAGCGTGGGATGAGGCGGCATGAATCCATATCTTAGTTTATCAACTGTAAAGTTTTTAGCACTATAGTATCTTAAAACCTTATCTTTGTTGTCATCTTTTATGTACAATAGATCAGCAAAAAGGAGTTCTTTTTTCTCTTCTTCAAAAGCCTCTATAACTCTTTTTATAACTAAGTTATCAAGATAAAAATCATCACTATGAACAAATCCTATGATCTCACCTGTGGCTAGGTTGATTCCTTTGTTTAGGGCGGCGTAAAGACCACTGTCTTTCTCACTTATGATCACATCTATTTTGTCTTTATACTCATTTACTATATCCATAGTACCGTCACTGCTTGCACCATCTATCAAAATATATTCTATATTTTTATATGTTTGCTTTAGTACCGACTCTATGGTGTCTCGAATCGTTTTTTCTCTATTTAAGGTTACTGTTATTATTGAAACTTTCATATCTTCTTACTCAACACTTCCTCATAAAATTTATAGGTTTCTTCAAAGCACCTATCCCAACTAAAATTTTCGGCTCTTTTGAGGCCTTTTTGAATTAACTTTTCTCTAAAACTTATATTTTCTAGCTTTAAGATAGCATTTTTAAAATCATCAATCTTTAAGCTATCAACCAGCAAAGCAGCATCTCCAGCCACTTCAGGAATGGAAGAAGAGCTAGAGCAGACAACAGGACAGCCTGAACTCATAGCTTCTACTAAAGGAATTCCAAAGCCTTCATGGCTAGATGGATAGAGTAGGCAAAAAGCATTGTTGTATAAAATATTTAAATCTTTTGCATCTAACTTTTGATAGTGGAAATATCTATTATTTAGACCCTCTTTTTCTACTTTTGTTAAGCTTGCACCACCAACCACCACTACAGCCATCTCTTTAAGAGTATTTTTTAAACCTATTATTACATTAAAATTCTTATAAGAGCTTCTATCTCCTACATATAAAATATATTTTTTGCCTGATAGTTCTTTAAAGTTTTTCTCTAACTGCTCTTTTTTATCTGACAAAACTCTATACTCTTGGTTTACTCCATTGTATATAACTTTTATCTTACTGCTTGCTACATCTGGGTAAAATTTCTGCAAATCTTTCTTTGTATTTTCTGAAATACAGATGATGCCATCGCTTTTTTTTATTGCTCTTCCCTTTTGCCAAGAGTGCGCAGCTCTTGCTAAACTACCTTTATAGTATTCGTATGTAAAATCGTGCACAGTTGTGATATTTACTACATTTTTTTGATTTGATATGCGATAATAACTGCTGTGAAATATGCTATTTTTTGGAAGTTTTTTAAAAAAAGGCAGATACCTAGCTATTTTATAACTTATAGCATTCTCTTTTTCTTGTCTTATCTTTTTTGCAAAGATATTATTGTGCTTATAGCCATAAAAAGCAACTTGAGCTTCCTGCACCACTCTTTTACAAAGTTCACTCCAGTAAAGAGAAATGCCACCAGCTTTTTGTAAAGAGAAGATAATGTTGTCATAAATTATATTCATATTATTTTCTAATCTTTAAAATTTTTTTCACTATACTTTTAAAATACTCTATCTTTATTAAAAATAGATAATAAATAGTTCTAAAAATACTTTTATCTATAACTTTATATCTACTTAAAATGCTCTCAACCCTTTTTATATCAGAAACTCCACCAGCGCTCACACTAGCAATAGTTATTGGGATGTATTTAAAGACTCTGTTTGCCTTAAAAAGGGTATAAAATAGCTCAAAATCAGCTGTGATATGGTTTTTTGTATTGAACCTATATTTTTGTAGTAACTTTTTTTTTACAAAACAGCTTTGATGAGAAAAAGTCATCCCTTTCCAAATGTTTTTTATACTTTTATCTGCTTTAGCCACTCTTGTTTTGTCTGCATACCTTACTTCCCAATCTCCATAAAGCACATCTATCTCATCAAGCAGTTCATTCTCTATGGACTTTAAAACATCTTTTTCATAAAACATATCTCCACTATTCATAAAACAAACCCTCTCTCCACTGGCTAAGGAGATAGCTTTATTCATAGCATCGTAAATTCCACTATCTTTTTCACTTATAAAAACATCTATCTTATCTTTGTATCTCTCCAGCACCTTCAAAGTTCCATCACTAGAGCCACCGTCTATAATGATATACTCCAAATCTACGCCCTGAGAGATAACAGACCTTATTGTCTGCTCTATATTTAAAACATCATTTAAAACTACTGTAACTATTGAGAGTTTCATTTAATTTTTTTTTAATAAATCAAGCATTTTTTAAGTTCATCTTCTATGTAAACATCACACATTGTATATGCTCCTGAATATTTTACTTTTCTATTAAGTATTCTATTTTTCCATCCAAATGCTTTAATATCTTCTTTCTCAAATTCAAAATTAATTTCAATTTCATGCTTATCAAAGTCTTTTAGTTGATACACCAAAAACATACTATTATTTCTAAACCCACTCTCAAAAACATCGCTTCCGTTGATATTGATTTTAACAGATTGATTTGGTATCGTACTTTGAAGTACTATTACAATATATGGATTTTTTTCATCCTTATAGTATGGAAATGATACTTTAGCATTTTTTTGTAACATTGGTGAGTGATGATTGATCCCATATAGGTTTTGTTTATCAAAATTTTTGTTGTTATAAATAAGATTTGGCAATGACATCAATCTATAAAAATATATTTTAAATCGTGTAATTATCTTCTCTAAAGTATTTGTCATATGTGGATATTTTGTTCTTAACTCTCCTTGTGTATAAGAGTAGTAAGCATAAGGTAACCGTGACATCATATGGAGTTTGTTGATTTGTTTTAACTCTTGAAGTCTTTTGTCTCCACCCGTAGAAGTCTTTGTCTCTTCAAACTCACGATTTACAGCAAAAAGCTCCCTTTCATAGTGAAATTTTGCTCCATGCTTTGCCATACGGCACCACATCTCCCAGTCAAATCCAAAGTGAAAATCTTTTGTAAAGCCTTCACATTTATCATAAATCTCTTTTCGCCAAAAACAAGCTGGTTGCATGATAAAGTCGGTACAACTTCTAAGTCTGTATTCACTATATGGCTCTATCTCTGTAAAATATCTATAAAACTGTTCATCTTCAGTAACAAAAGTGCAGTTCCCATATACTACATCAATATCTGGATTTTCTTCAAAAATCTTTGCAACTTTTTTAAATGTTTCAGGATAATAATAATCATCTGAATTGATATAGGCATATATATCACCTGTAGCATGAGTAAAACCTTTATTTATAGCATCAGATTGACCCTTATCAGGTTCCGAGATAAACAAATCTACTTCACTTCCATAGCTTCGCACCACATCCTGCGTGCCATCTTTTGAGTTACCGTCTATTACTATGTACTCTACATTTGGGTAGTGCTTTTTGTTTTCTAATACACTTTTGATAGTCGTATCTATATATTTCTTGTGATTATATGTTGGGGTTACGATTGAAAATTTCATTTAATTAGTCCTAATTTTTTTAATATTCTTACATAAAAGTTTGTTTCAAAACTATCTTTGATTTGTAGCAGTTGTTGAATAACTTTTTCTTTTGCTATCATCTCTTTTTCTCTTATTGTTGCTACATCTTGATAATAATAAAACCCTTCAATAAGTACATTTTGTCCTTGCAAAAACAGTTCTGTTTTTTTATCTTCATCTAAAACGAAATCTTGTCCCTTATCGATAAAAAATCCTACTGCAAGATACTCTCTTTGTTCCTCTTCTCTTTGGTCGAATTTTTTTGAATCTATCCAAAACTGGTGAACCTGTTCCCAAGTTAAATTTGCAAGAGAATTCAATAAAGATTTTTTTTCTTTATCATCAGTATTCCCGTACTTATCGATAAATTCAAAAACAGTTGATAAGGTATTTGAAGTAAATGGAAAAGTATATTTTCTTAAATTCATTCCATCATTTGGCATCACATCAGTTGTAAGAATCAACCTTCCGCCAACTTTTAAAACTCTAAGCATCTCTGAAATAACTATCAAGTCATTCCCAGAAGCTATATGTTCCATTACAGATACAGAATACACTACATCAAAGCTATTGTCTTCAAAAGGAAGTTTCTCTCCATATCCATGCATATACTTTACATCAGAATTATGAAAGCTATTCATATCATTTTCAACTAAAAAGTCAATATCACTCTTAATAGGATCAAGTGCAATAACCTCATGCCCTTTCAGGCTGATATAGTTGCACAGAGGAACAACCCCACATCCTATATCTAACACTTTTAAATTTTGGTTTTCGTGTAAACTTTCGTACTCTTCAAAAGCATCTATGGTAAAGTTGTATTCCTGTCGTCGTATCATCCAATCGCATATATCGATATAATTACTAAAAGTTTGATAGTATCCTAACTTTTCTCTATTTTGTTTCATAACATCAAGTTGCACTTGAAGTTTATTTTCTTTTATTGAAGGATTATTAAATAATATATTGTTTTTCATTTTTTTTGTAACCTTTTACATTCTCCATCAAGTCTTATAATCAAATCCAATCTTTCTTGACAAACATTTTCTAAATTTAGACAATAGCTGTCTTTATGTAATTCAAAACTAGTACAATCAAGATTTAATTTACTTTTATGCACAAATAAGGCATCAGCATAAGCAATAAATCCATTAACAGTTTCATGTACATCTTCCAGTCTTACTAAGACATAATCATTTTCCATCATATAATTTATAATTTCATTTGCATAAGATTGATTCTCATACAAAGGGACATAAATTAATTCACAAAAAATAATTGGCTGAGAATTTTTAATAAAATTTTTTGCACCTTTTAAAACAGATAAATCATTACCCTGAGTATCTAATTTTAGAAAGTAATCATATTTTAGATAAGCGTTTTCTACTTTTTTGTAAATTTCATCCAAAGTTTTTATTTCTACTATAGACATTTTACCCCCCCCCCCCCCNNCCCCCCCCCCCCTCAATAGGTTTGAGTAAAGAACTTTTATATCCTTCATTCTCAAAATAAAAGAATTCTTTTTGGATATTTTCATTTCCAATAGCAAAATTATAAATATTAATATTTTTATTATTTAAAAATTTATTTCCTAAATCTACAAAACTACTATCTTGTGGTTCATACATATCTATAAATTCTATTTTATTTATATTCCTTAAAAAATTATCTGTAAACTCACCTTTGTAAGCTCCTACGTCTATCAGATAAACTGGTTTCTTCAATAAATTATTTATTGTTTCATATAAATTCATTTTAATCCTTAATTAATTTAAATGTTTTTGGACAAAAGTATTCATTTCCCAAATGCCAAACTTTATCGGGTAATTCTCGATATTTTATTACCCTAGCAGGCACCCCCACAACGATAGCATTATCAGGAATATCATCTATCACAACACTTCCCCCACCTATAATGACATTATTCCCAATAGTTACACCTTTGATAATCTTCACACCATGCCCAATCCAACAGCCATTGCCTATAGTTGTAGGATTAGAATAAGGTTCAAAAGTATTTATATCGTGACCGCCATTTGTGATTTCTACATTTGCTGCGAACATATTAAAGTCACCTATACAAATTTTATCAAAAGCATAAAATTTATTATCATAACCTATATCTGTATAGTTACCTATTTCTATATTTTTCTCTAGTCCATTTATAGTCTTAAATCTAGGTCCAACTCTTACATTTTTACCAATATTTATACCTAATATTTTTAATATAATATTTCTTTTTTCCCACTTCTTTTGTTCTATAGCTGTAGGTAAAGGCGATAATAGTTCTGCTAAAATTTTTATAACTATGATATATAGATTTTTTATCATAAGATTTTTTCTTGCCTTATATAAATATCTTTAATTTTATAGTTTTTAACCAACTTAAAATAAAACACAAGCTTTTTCCAAATTGGTATATCTTTTTTAATATTATTAAAAATATTATCATCAAAAATATTAATAAATGCAGGCTCTTTATTTGTGATATATGAGCCATCATATCTTGAAATAAGATAAGTTATATGATCTTTTTTCATTAGATTTTTAGGGGTATTGTCCTGAATATTAAAAAGTCCAAACAAGTCTTTACGGACAAAAATAGAGTTTGTATCTGTACAACAAACTAACTCATAACCTTTTAATTTGCCCAAGCCATAAAGTGCTAATGTAGATGCACCAATAAGTGAACTTTTTTCTTCAGGAATATACTCTATGTGAGGAGGGATCGTAGGATTGTGCTCTATTAAAACTATTTTTGGATTATACTCATTAAAATTCTTCCAAACATGATAATCTATGCCATCAATATCTATTGACAATAAATCAAATTCATTGGGTATATCAGTCTGTCCCAATAAGTTATCTAAACTATTCACTCCTTGACTCTCAACAAAGTTATTTAACACAAATATTTTTTGATTACTAAGTTTACTTACTTTATTTCTTAGTTCTTTGGCTTTATTAGAATCTCCTTCTATATAAACACAATTAAAACCTTGATTAAATACTAAGTTATATGTATTACTTAAGTATTCACCGTCCCATGCTCCAAATTCTACACACCAAGGCTCATTGGAAACACCTATTTTTGAAAATAAATATTCTATTATTCCATCTTCACCAAATTGTGACGTTATATTTTTTTCGTATTGTCTCATCTTTTATTTTAATCCTTAAAGTTTATTTTGTAATCTAAACCAACCAAACCATAGAAAGAGGGTTCATTACTATTAAAATCGAATGTTATGGATATTGGTCCAATATTTGTATATTCTTCATATGACTTTCCACTATTATTTGTTTTTTCAGCTATTGTTAAATTAAAAGTATATTCTCCAGCTTCGAGCATAAATGGAATTTGGATTTCTATAAAATTTTTATCATAAACTAAATCATATACTATTGTAGTTATAAGCATATTTTTATTGTTATAAAAACTGAGTGCCACTGCTGGATTATCTAAAATCTCTTCAACTTTATATCCTATTATAAATTTCAAAGATTTTGTCATTTCTACTTGCATAGTATGCTTACCAAACTCATCAATTATCTGAAGAGACTCTATACTTGCACCAACTCTGTGAATAATTTGCTCTTTACCCTCTAAAAGATTGTTTTCAATATGCACTACGGGTTTGTTTGTTCTATTATCTTCTATAATCTGTTGATTTGGTAATTTTTTATCACTATCATAGTACAGTTTACAAGCCTCATGTTTATCCCCAAAATATATCTGTTTACTATGGTCAAGAAGCAATACACGATCAGACATATTTAGCACGGTATTTATATCATGACTTACAAATAAAAATGCCACACCATTTTTTCTCATTTCTTCTATTTTAGAAAAACATTTTTGCTGAAAAAATATATCTCCCACACTCAAAGCCTCATCTATGATAAATATATCTGGATTTAAGTGTAAAAAAAGACTCATTGCAAGTCGTACATACATCCCAGAAGAGTAAGTTTTGATAGGCATATCAAAATACTCTTCCAAATCTGCAAAAGCTTCTATTTCATTCATCTTTGAATAAATATAGTTTATATCAAAATTCATAGTCTTAGAAGATACTATGATATTATCTCTACCACTTAACTCTGGATTAAAACCCGTACCTAGTTCAAGTAACGATACTATAGACCCGTTTACAATATACTCTCCACTTGTTTTTTGCAAAACTCCACATAAAATTTTAAGTAGGGTACTTTTTCCACTCCCATTTTTCCCTATAATGCTTACAAACTCACCTTTTTTTACATCAAAAGAGATATTCTTCAAAGAAGTATGCATATCAAACTTTTTATTTGTAAAAGGGATAATATTAATTAATCTATCCTTGTTACTATGAAAAAGCTTAAATGACTTTGTCAGGTTTTTTACTTCAATAACTTTATTCATCATATACTATCCCTAATATCACTTTCAAGTTTATTAATAGTATATAATCCTATGACAAACATTGAAACACTTGAAATAATCATAACTAAATAATGCTTCATATTTATCAAATGATCAAATATCAAAACTTCTCTTATTGCATTAAAATAGTAAAATAGTGGATCATAAAAAATCACCCATTGAAAATCTTGAGGCACTATTTCCCAAGGGTACACTATAGGAACTACCCACATCATCATCTGAAGAAATATTCCTATGGCTTTTTCTATATCTCTAAAAAAAATATTAATACTAGCTAAAAACATACTAAGCCCTAAGGCAAAAAAGAAAAGAGATACAAAAGGGATAATAGACAAAAACCACTTCATAGAAAATGATATACCATTTAGATACAAAAAACCTATAAGCAAAAGTAAAACAATAAACATATTCAAAAACTGTTGAAGAACCTCTTTTGCTACATATACATAAAGAGGAATATTGAGCTTTTTGATAAGATAGATATTGTTTGAGATACTCAAGGTCCCTTGTAAAATGGCATTTGAAAATACTATCCATGGCAGAATTGCCACAGATAGATAAACCGTATATGAAATATCATTATTAGGATCAACTCTTGGCTGTAAAATAGTAGAAAATACAAAGCTATAAATAACCAAAAGCAACAGTGGATGAATAATCACCCAGCTATAGCTCAAAAATGAACTTTTATAGCTATTTTTATAATCTGATAAAGTGTTTTTTAGGATGTAATTAATCATGTTAAAACCTAAAGTAAATAAAAGTTTATACTTTTTATTTAATTTTATTCCCATGATAAAAATCTCCAACTGACTTCTCTAGTATCTGGATCTGGCAATTTATACTTTTTATCTACCTTAATATAAACATCTTGTTCCTGGTTCACGATAGGTAAAAGTAATTCAAATTGACCAATTTGATTAATGATAATATTTTTATCAATATCTTTACTTTTGATATAAAAAGTAAATGGCAATAAAGTTTCGGCTTCTTTAGGAATCATTCCTTTTATAACTAACTCTTGTTCTTTAGGATAAACTTTCAACAAAGAATCACTTAAAACCCAATCATCTCCCAATCGACCCTCTAAAAAATTTTGACTTTTATCTCTTAATTTAATATCTTTCAATAAGTATGTCAATTTTCTATTATCAACTCTATCTGGGGTGCCTTTTGGAGAAAATGGGCTAAAGAGCCAATCTTTATACTCAAAAGTTAATTTTTGATGTTTAAATACATCATTAGTTACAAAATAAATAGTGCCTGTAGCTTTATCATTTAAATCAAATATCATTTCGCAATTTCCATGATTATTACAAGTATATGAACTTATATGTTCACCATTCTCATTCAATATTTCAGCGATAAACGGTGGATTGAAATCTTTTACCATAGGAATTTCAACATTTATCAATAACTGCTTGTTCTTTATGGAAGCATTCTCAGGAATAAAACTTATACCTGTTTTTTTACCTAACCATTTATCTCCATTATGATGTTCATATTCTAGATTAATATTGGCTTGAGGTTTTATTAAAATTTCAAAAAAATTTTCAGGATCATTTTTATAATAAATTCTCTTATAGGTATAAAAACCCAATTCTTCTTTCTTCATAATAATTTCATTATAGATGGCTTCAATGTTCCTATTTATATTGATAAACTTAGCATAATTTTCCCATAGGAAATTTCTATTTGCCAATATTAATACATCTGCTTGTTTAAGATTATCTATATAATATGCAACTGTTTTATCATATCCTAAAGCATCATAAGTAATGCCATCATACTTATTTAAATTTTGAAATACAATTCCATTCATGTCAAGAGGTGCTATTCCTATATAGTTAGTTGAGATTTTTGTACTTGCGTTTGCTCGAATATTTATCACTTCTTGTGCTAAACTTTTAGATACTTGATATATATCATTACGATTTACATGATAATTTATTTTAGATGAATAATTTAAAAAACCAAAATATAGCATCATCAAAACACCTGTAGAATATATTAGATATTTAACTAAATTATACTTTATCTTAAAAATCAAATTTAATAGCATGTATGCCAATAAAAATGAAAGGAGTGCATATACCCAAAATACAATTAAGTGATGTGAACTATTTGCATTTGACAAGGCAAACAATACCATAAAACTTGAAATAGAGATAAAAAATATATTTTTTATCTCTATCTTATTTTTATAATTATTTAAAATAAAGATTACAAAAATCATTAAAACAATATATATAAAAAATTTATTATAGTAAGTCATACTATTCAAATAATATAAAGGTAAATCAAGTTTAGACTCTATTCCTGACATATCTTGCCAATTTTGTTTAAGGCTGCTAAACGAATTATTTTTAACATACTTAAATTCATTAAATAGTATTGGAAAAATAAATACAAATAAACCAAGCAAGCTAATTGCATATACTTTTATTTTTTGTTTAAGATAATTATCTTTATAAAGAAAGTAACTCACAACTAAAATACCAAAAAATCCAAGAAGAAAAACTATACTTTTACCTCTTAGAAGCAAAGATAATACTAGTAAAAATACCAATAATGCATTATTTTCATTCTCTTTGTCAAATAGTGTAACAATCATAATTGATACAATTAAAATAGCCATTGAAAATTCACTAATAAAAGTTCCGTATAAGTGCATGAAATAAAAATTTGAACTTAAAAAAACTATAAAAACAAAAACTAGGTATTTATCAAAAAATTTATTTATTATCCATACTAATAATAATAGATACATGCTATTTAAAATAAACACAGAAACAGTAAATGGAAAAATCATATTTAATAATGCAATAATATATTTATTTAGATTATTTGTTGGATTGTTCGGCAAGATAGTTGAGATATCTAATTCACCAGTTCCAATGTATAAGTTATTTATAAATATTGTTATATTGTTTGATGCTAAAAGATAAACAATTTCATCATAGTCAGGTATGGTATCTTTAGAATATATGGCATATGACAGACCAAAAAAAAGAACAATTCCTAAAGATAAAAAAAGAAATATATTTACACTATTTTTATTAAAAAAATTCATTTATAACCTCTATAACTTTATTTATCTCATCATCATTCACTCCATAATACATAGGCAATCTTATCAATCTCTCACTCTCACTAGTCGTAAACTCATCAACACCATCAAATCTCCCAAACTTCAATCCAGCAGGTGCTGTGTGAAGTGGTACATAGTGAAATACTGCATTTATATTATTTTCTTTTAAATGTTCAAGTAAAGCAGTTCTCTCTTCCAAATCTTTCACTTTTAGATAAAACATGTGAGCATTTTGATTACATTCATCTGGAATAGTTGGCAACTCTATCAATTCTTTTTCTTCAAGAGATTTAAGTCCATCATAATACTTTTGCCAAGTATTTAATCTATTTTGATTTATATCATCTGCTTTTTCAAGATTTCCCCACAAATAAGCAGCACTCACATCATTCATAAGATAACTACTTCCTATATCGACCCAAGAGTATTTATCTACCATTCCACGGAAAAAGAGACTTCGATTTGTCCCTTTTTCCCTGATAATCTCCGCTCTTTGGATAAACTTTTTGTCATTGATGATGAGCAGTCCGCCCTCTCCTGCACTTGTGTAATTTTTTGTTTCATGAAAACTAAATGCTCCAAGATGTCCAATAGTTCCAAGAGCTTTACCTTTGTAGCTACTCATCATCCCTTGAGCGGCATCTTCTATGACAAAAAGATTATGACGAGAAGCTATCTCCATGATGGTATCCATTTCACATGCTACACCTGCATAATGCACTGGAACTATTGCTTTTGTCTTGTTTGTAATGGCTTTTTCTATCTTCGTTTCATCTATATTTAGAGTGTCTGGTCGTATATCTACAAAAACTATTTTTGCACCTCTTAGCACAAAAGCATTTGCAGTCGATACAAATGTATAAGAAGGCATTATCACTTCATCACCCTCTTTTATATCAAATAAAATAGCAGCCATCTCAAGGGCATGAGTACAAGAAGTAGTTAAAAGTACTTTTTTACACTCTAGCTTTTCTTCAAACCATTTATGACATTTTTTTGTAAACTCTCCATCTCCTGAGATTTTACTACTTTTCATCGACTCTAAAACATATTTTTCTTCATTGCCTGTAAATGGCGGCTTATTAAACGGTGTCATTTGTTTTATCCTTATTTTTAGTTCTTTCTTGCGCATATTTAAACTGTTGCAGCATCCCTTCGTTTTTTCCAAAAACTTTTCTGTCATACTTTACAACCAAAGCATCTATTACTGGATTCACCTTTTTATTGATTGTCAAATCATTCCATCGTAAATGTTCAAAAAACTCAAACTTTTCTACTAACTTTTGATAATCATCTGTTGTAAACTTTTGCACCCCAATACAATTTAAAAGCAACAGTACCAACTCATCTTTTGATAATTGAGCTCTTATGATATTTGAATACTCTTTTGCATCTTCTAAACTATCTGCATTGTCATCGATATACTTTAAAAGCTGAAACAGGTTAAGAAAATAGTATTTAAAAGTGGTGTCATATTCATTATTAAATCTTACAAAGTTTGATTCAAAAAAGCTGTAGTAATTCTTATCAATATTTTGTTGATTTTGTTCTATTGTTTCTACAATAAAGCTCTCCAGTTTCTCTCTTTGTTTTTTAAAATCAAATTCACTTTTTACATTTATTTTTACAAAATTAAAAAGTTCTAACATTTGAAAAAACTTATTGTCAAAACTTTGCACCGTCATCTCATACTGTTGTTTTTCGAGTGCATCACTTTGTCTTGCAAACTCACCCCTTGCTTCTTTTAGCTCTTTTTGCTGTAAAACTATCGTGATAAGCAATCCCATAAATGTGAGAAAGGTCAAAATAGGATTAAGCACTCCACCAAAAAAATCTCCCCAAGCACCGAGTCCCTCGCGGTTGAAAAGAAGATTAAAAACAAAAACTATAGCTATACCAATCAATGCAATTTTAAATAAAGAAAAAAGAGTATTTTCATTTGTATCGTTTGATACTATTTTTTTGAAGATTTTATCTAATTTATCGTTGAAGCAACTAAACATCTTTACTCTTTATAAAAATTATTTTATCATTCATTGATTTCTCTTGTTTTAATAAATTTCGCAGGTATTCCACCGACTATAGTATATGGCTCCACATCTTTAGTAACAACACTTCCAGCTGCTACAACTGCACCTTCTCCTATTTTTACACCTTGTAAAATGATAGAACGCCCACCTATCCAAACATTTGATTCAACTACAATAAGTGCACCTGTATCTTTTAGATTTATATCTTGTGTGTCATGCCCTGCTGCAAAAAATGAAACTTCTGGTCCTATAGCAACATTATCACCAATAACAATTTTTGCTTCTTTTATTTTATATCCTGGATAAAAACTACATCCTCTATTTATACTTACATTTGAACCAATACTTATTTGGCTGGGGTATCTAAAATATGTCTTGAAATCTATGTGAAAATTACTGCCAACTCTATTGAATAACAATTTATATATAGGATATTTCATTATAAATGGCAATAATTCTAAAAACATATAGAATACATTGAAAATATAACTATATGTACTTACTAATAATCTTCTAAAACTAATCAAATCAACCTCCTATGAAAATAATAATTCCTAAAATAACCAATGCTGTACCAATAATTTTATATTTGTTTAATGATTCTTTAAAAATATATATGGATGAAAGTAAAACCGTAATATAAATTAAGCTCATAATAACAGTAAAATATTTTAATTCTATTATCTTCATAAGATAAAATGACACAACAATTGCAATGAAGAACAATGAATATCCAAAAACAAGCAAATAAACTTTTTTTGTACTTTTATCGGCTGCTTTTTTTAAAAAAACTTGTCCTAATGTATTAATAACAATTAAAAAAAAACTTATTAGTATGATTTGAGTCATTGTTCTTTACCTATTAAGTACAAACCACATACCATCAATCCCAATCCAACCACATGCCAAAAACTAACAACTTCCCCAAAAAGAACCACAGCATATACAAAAATAAGTACTTGAACCAATGAGTTAAATGGATACACTCTTGAGAGTTCGTTATGTTTCAAAACAATCTGCCAAATATATGCTCTTGAAACTATAAAACCAAAAGCAATACCTAGTAAAATCAAACTATATGCTTCATATATCGAAGCATATTTGATAGTCAAAAATGAAAAAGATTGCAATAGTATTGCAATAAGTACAAAATCTACTCTCTTAATTTGCAGTTGCATCATATCGCTTTATCTCTTGCTCAATATTTTCTTTTAAAGAACTGAACTCTTTATCTAAATGCTCTGAAGCTTCCACTCCAAAATCTTTAAAAGTTTTGATAATTCCTTTGTTTGGTTGTGTATCAAAGTTATATCCCATCAGCTCCATTTCACTTTTACAAATACTCTCTATGTAGTTTATCTCATCATCAGATAAAACATTTCTATACCCACCAACTGACTTAGATGAGATAAACGATGTCTTTGTATCAAACGAGGTGTTGGCTTTCCAAAGCTCCCCGTCTCTGTCGTAAATACCTTTTTCAAAATGATTTTTTTCAAAAGGTGTTGTACCCAGAAAGTCGGTAACTTTAGCCAATACTTCATAAGGAGCAGTTACTAGGTCTTCATACCTTACATAAGTAATATTTTTGCTATTTTTTAAATTTTTGATATAGTCAATCGTTCGTCTCCAACCCCTCAAAACAAATAATGTTGGTTTTTTATTTCCTAAATATTTTTCTTTTTGAGGGTAGTTCACAGAAGCCACTACATCCCTTGGATCTCTTACAATAACAACAACTCTTGTACCCTTTTGCACCAAATAAGGTATAAACTCTTCACACATTATCTCTTTTGCACCAAAGAAATGAACATCTTTTTTTTCTAAATTTTTTTTTAATATCAAGTCAAAAAGTTCTAAAAAAGTATAGTTTTCTTTTTGAGAAAAATTAAAACTAACTTTTGTCATTTGTCCTGAATAATTTTTCATCTTCTCAAATAGTTGTTTAACCTTTTGATGGCTAATCTCATAGGTATCAAGAAAAGTATTGAAATCTTCAAGCTTATAATCTCCATCAAACACATTGTCGTTTAACACATAATATTTTTCTATTTTATTTTGCTTTAAAAAAGCTCTTTTTGCTTCTGTAAATAGCAAAGGAAAAGGTTGTGATAGTATCTCAATATTTTGATGATTTGATAGTAGCTTATCAAGGAGTGTAGTTCCAGAACGCCCCATACCTGTTATCAAAGTTCTATTCATCTTCACCACCTCTAATTTTTCTCACAAAATAATGCGGTCTATTTTCGGAAGTATGGATAATCCGCACCAAATACTCCCCTATGACACCTAGCGTAAACATTATCATCCCACCAAAAAATAGTATTGCCACCATGATAGAACTCCACCCTTGCAAAGAAATATCTAAAAACACCCTTCGATACGCAATCACACCTGCATAAACAAGGCTTACAAAAGCCAAAAAGAGCCCTAAGTATCCTATCCATTTAAGTAGTAAAGAGGAATTATTGATAAGCAAGTTTGTAAAAAGCTGTAGCATTTTTCCTAAAGTGTAATTGCTTTTGCCCTCTTCTCTTGCATAATGAGGTACTTCTACATTTACAATATCTTTAGAAACTGAAAACAAAAGTGCAGGGATAAAAGGATATGAAGTACCGATTTTAAGCATATTGTCTGCTATTGCTCTGTTAAAAAGTCTAAAAGATGTAAGTTTGATATGCTTTGGCTTACCTAAGATAATATGATCAAAATATCCTTTTATAGAACTTGTAATTCTCTTAAAAGCATTGTGTTTTTTACTCTTAAATTTTGCGATTACTATATCGTGAGAGTCTTCTTGTATAAGTGTTGGGATATCAAAAGGGTCGTGTTGCATATCATCATCCATAGTGATGACATATTCCCCTAAAGAGTTTGCGATACCGCAAAGAACAGCGGATTGTTGCCCAAAGTTTTGAATAAATTCAATGACTTTTATAAACTTATACTGCATATGTAACTCTTCCAATGCTTTACATGTAGCATCATCAAAAGGGCTGTCGTTGACAAAAATAAGTTCAAAAGTTTTATCTTGTAATTTTGTTTTAAAAAGTTCATCTACTTTTTGTGTCAAGATTTTTAAAGACTCTTTTGATCTATATACTGGAACTACTATTGAGTAATCTATTTTATTCATTTAAAACTCTTCATAAACTCTTTTGCTCTATCGCCCTCATTAAATATCAGGTCAAGTATAGTAACCCCATGTTCAAAAGGCGGATGTAGTTGTTCATACTCTTCATATCCACTATAATCCATCCACTCTACTTTTATATTCTCTTTTTTTCCTAAATCTTCATCAAAATAATCTTTTGCAGCTGGACCACTTAGGTATATATCCGCATTGCAATCTTTACAAATGCCAAGTAGTTTTTCAGTTTGTCCATCTATTAGTTCAAATTCACTTGACCATCTTATCTTTGTTGTGATTCCAAGTATCTTATTTATAGCAATTATAAATTTATAGTTGATTTGGCTTAAATACTCTTCATCACATCTTAAATACAATTCTTCAAAAATATCTTTGTAATCTTTAAAATATTTTGCTTTTGAATAATTTTGAGAAATGGTTCGCCAATGTTTTATATTCCATTTTTTATCTGTAATTTTTGTATCTTTTATTTTTTGTTCTAAATTTTCTTGTCTTACAGGCATCGTTAGCCACTGAATACCTTGAGGAGTTTTTATCTTATTTCTATTTCTCCAGTCATTTTTTGTATATTGAACTTCATCATAAAATATAAATTCATCTACCATATTTATAAGGTCAAAGTAACCTTTCCATGGGATGTAATTTGATTGTAGTATTGCTATTTTTTTACCCATAGGGATTCCTTTACAGTCATCATTTTCCTGCTTCTTTCGCAGCTTCTTCTATCCACTCACCTAAATTAGCTTTACCATCATCTAAAATATAATCATAAGTTGGGTACAAAGTTGAGAAACTTACCTTCTTACCATTTTTTGTGATACTCCAATAATCAAATGGATTTTTTCCTTTATTAGATGTTTTGCTACTTTGATCTTTTAGGTTATGAATATAAACTCCTATTATTCCTTTGCCCAATTCATAACTTCTTTTTATTTCATGCAAAACCCACTCTCTGCTTGCCGTTTCAGAACCTATTAGAACGACAGTAACAGAACACCCTTTTAACTGCTGTTCTATCCAGTTTTCAATAGCTTTATCACTACTCTTTTTTATTTTTTCCCAATCTGCTTTATCATAGAATGGTTGTGTTTCATTGCCTTTTGTTATTCTCCAAGAATTCCTTACTTGAGAAACTCTCCAAATATCATTTGTATAATGAAAACTAAAAAATACTTTTCTTGCCATTATCTTCTCCTATTTATATTTATTTAAAAAAATTAAAATTGTATCTATAAGTTCATTTGGTTCTAGTGTTTTATCACCTAATTTTTTATAAAGTTCACAATCTTTATAATCTATTTGTAACTCTTTATAAAACTCTTCACTGATATATCCAGTTGCTCCAATTGGTACTAGTAACAAATTATTTTCTTTTGCTATTTCAAACTCTTCTCTCATGCCAGTTGATAAAACAATTTTTTCTTTTTCATCTTTTTTATTACCAAAAACAAAAAGCGAAATCCCTGAATAACTTATCAAATCTTTACGATTTTGTGTCCAGTACTCTTTGCCTTGTAAATTTTGAGGAAAAGGTCTTAATATCAAGTCATCTTTTGAATATTTATATGGATTTGAACAAATTTCACTCAAAGCTCCTGAGATAACTGCACTTCCAATGCCTAATCCAAATCCTGAAACTATTTTATAATTATTTGTTATTAATTTTTTGCTTAAATCATGTACAAATTTTTCTGTTTTTTCTCTTCCCCAATCTCCATATTCATGTGCAGCACCTGAAATAAATATATTTCTTCTTTTATATTTGAGTTCAATTTCTTCTAAAATTTTAGTTATATCATCATAGTTATCTACAAGTATAGTTACTATATTAAATCGCTTTAAATCACCTATAAATAGCTCTTGTTTTCTTTTTCTATATTCAAAATCTGCTTCATCTTCATCATTTTCTTTTTGAACTCTTTTTAAGATTGTGTAGTGTCTATTTGTTGATTTACCTGCAAGTCGTACACGGCTTAATATATAATCCAAATTTGGATCTGTAAAACTAAATCCTAAAAATATAAAAGTTTTAGTTAATAAATCTCCTTGTAAAGCTGAAAGGTATAAATCCATCTTCACATGATAAGATTCATAATCATCTTTTGTCAATATTGCATTATCTGGATGTTCTATATCTCCATGCATTTTATATACGATTGCATCTCTTTTGGGAATAGTTATAGATAGATGATTTTTTGTATATTTTATATCTGGTTTTTTACTTTGCTCTTGTAGTGATTTTTCTATTAATTTATCATAGTTGGTTGTCCAAAATGTTTTTATTGGTAATCTTGCCAATATTTTATGATTTTGAGTTATATTTGTATGCTCTGTAAACTCTTCCACAAGCCTTCTATTGAGTTCACTTCTATTTCCACAATTTTCATTTATATGATATTGTGCTAATGATATTAAATCATATTCTTTTTCTATTTCTAGTTTTAACTCTTCTGCTATAGGTCTTAAAAGTTCACCCCAACTAACATATCCTGCTGGCATAGAAAGTCCAGCTCCTGCAAAGATAGCAAGATTTTCTTCTTCCAGTTCTTTTAATATACTTTTTATAAAGGTGTTCTTATCAAAACTCATTGATTCAACCAATCATTAAAATTAGTTTTACTAAGTATATCTCTAAAAAATCCATTTTTTATTGGATTTTTTCTATCGTTTATATATAATTTGTTGGGATAATCTTTTGTGATATAATCATAAAGCCCCAAGTATTCTTGACCTTTAAAGTCATCACTCTCTGTTTTTACAACTGGTAATATCGCAACTTTTCCATTTTTTCCATCAAAATAACCAAGCTCCCATGGCATCCATTTAGAATCTATTGAGTTTTCAGTCGTTACAAAAACTAAAGACTTGGCTTTATTCATTCTATTTTTTAATATTTCTGCTGTATCTTTTGTAACTTCTTCTCTACTTAGTTGATTATCATCTATCCAATCGATATAGACTTTATATCCATAGCTTTCCAATTCAAATTTTACTGAATAAATTAACTCTTTATCTCTATAGCTATGTGATAAAAATATATCGTAGCTATCAATAAATTTTTCATTTAATAAACTACTTTCTACTGATAATTGCTCTAAATCAAAACTATTTTTATATTTTTCCCTAAGCTCTGACTCTATAAAATACGCCATTTTGTTTCCTTTATTATTTTAGATACTTCTTCAAATACCACTCAATAGTCTTAACTATTCCTGTGTCAAAATTCTCATCTGCTTTCCATCCAAGTTCTTGCTCTAACTTTGTAGCATCTATTGCATATCATCATAAAGTATAAACTCATCTACCATATTTATAAGGTCAAAGTAACCTTTCCAAGGTATATAGTTTGATTGTAATATTGCTATTTTTTTAGACAAATTGCTTCTCCTTATCTTCATGCTCTGGATCAAATATAATCCCTTCCTGCTTCATTTTCGCCATAAATCCAGGAGCTGAACCTGTGAGATGGCTTCCATCGCATCTCGTATTGCCATCATCTTGCGCACATGTGATTATGGAGCCAAACATCTCTTTGTGAAAAAGCAAACATTCTCTTCCTATCCCTTGATTAGTATATCTACTATCTAGTTCGTCCAAAAACATACGGAGAATATAAAAGTTTCCATCGGTATCTTCTAGCTCAATACTACCTATTCTTTTGTTATCATAAGTTTTTACCAAGATATCCTCACCCATCTCATCAAGAATTATTTTAATGTGCTCTTGATTTTGAAGTTCATATATTCTTTCAAAATCATTATCAGTTATTAATTTTAATTTGTTCATTACTTCACCACAAACCAAGGATTCAATAAATTTTCTTTATTATAAACAACAGGTTCATCATTTTTATATTGATATGTCATTTTCCCAGCACATCTTACAACTGCATCAGCTGCTGCTGTATCCCACTCCATAGTAGGGGAAAGACGAGGGTATACATCTGCCTCACCAGTAGCTACCATGCAAAGCTTTAGAGAAGATCCTCTTGAAACTAATTTTGTATGCTCAATACCTGATGTTAGATTATCTATAAACTCTTTGGTTTCATCAGATAAGTGTAACTTACTTGCAACAACACTTATGGAGTTTTGCATATTTAGATTTTTGACTATGGGCAATCTCTCTTCATTCATAACTAAATACTTATCATTTAGCATTGCCTTATATGCCCCCTCACTCCTCTTTGCCCAGTAAAGCTCTTGCAAGGCTGGAGCATAAACCACTCCTAAAACAGGAGTATCTTTTTCTACAAGAGCTATATTTACAGTAAATTCACCATTTTTCTTGATGAACTCTTTAGTTCCGTCTATGGGGTCGATGCACCAGTACTGCTCCCAGTTTTTGCGCGTCTCATAGGGTACTTCTTTATTCTCTTCGCTAAGTAGCGGTATGTCAGGGTACTGCTCTTGCAGTCTTTTGCAGATGATCTCATTTGCAAGTTTATCAGCTTGAGTTAGTGGAGAGTTGTCTTCTTTATACTCAACTTTAAAGTCTTTTTCATATATCTTCATTATCGCTTTGCCAGCTTCTAGTGCTATATGTTTTATCTTCTCTATATCCACTTTTTTCATCACACTACTCATTTTATGTAACCACTATTTTTAAGATATTCTATTATGATTTTCACACTCTCTTCTACTGGCATTTTATCGTTTTTGAGATTTACTTCGGCTTTAGTTGGTCTCTCATATGGACTATCTATCCCAGTAAAGTTCTTGATCTCTCCCCTTCTAGCTTTTTTGTACAATCCTTTTGGATCTCTTTGCTCGCACATAGCTAGCGATGTGTCCACAAACACCTCAAACAACTCATCTTTTTCGACCAAGCCTCTAGCAAGCTCTCTATCTGCTACAAATGGTGAGATAAACGCCGTTATGGTTATGGTTCCACTATCCATAAAAAGTTTCGCCACTTCGGCGATCCGCCTAATGTTTTCTACCCTATCTTCTTCACTAAATCCCAAATCCTTATTTAACCCATGTCTAACATTGTCCCCATCAAGTAGATATGTGTGGTAGCCTAGCGAGTGGAGTTTCACCTCCAGTGCATTTGCTATGGTTGACTTGCCACTACCGCTGAGTCCTGTTAACCACACTATGCATGGCTTTTGATTTTTGATCTTGGCTCTACTTTCTTTAGAGACTGTATGCTCTTGCCATACTATATTTTTATCCACCGTACTACTCAAACTATTCCTTTAAAATTTAAAAAATATTGGCACAAAAATAATCACAACTAAGCTGTAAACCACAGAAAGTACTGCACCAGTTTTTATAAAATCTACTATTTTATAGCCACCAACACTACTTACCATTAGGTTTGTCTGGTACCCATAGGGAATTAAAAAGCTGGCACTAGCCCCATAAGCAACAGCAAAAACAAAAGGATATATGCTAGCATCAAGTGCAAGAGCTGTAGCATAGGCTATGGGGAAAACTATGGCAGCTGCAGCATTATTTGACATAAACTCAGTTAGCAACATAGTCACCAAATATATACCTATAAAGCTTCCATAAACTCCAAAACTTCCCAAGGTTTTTATGATGATAGTTGCTAAATCTCCAGCTAGTCCACTTGAAATTAAGACTTTAGATATAGCTAAAGATGAGCCAATGATAATGTATATCTCATATGGAAATCTTCTTTTCAGCTCCGCCACTTTAAGAACCCCAAAACCAATCAAAATCATGAGATAAACAAGTAAAGCCTTAAACAAAGATATAAACCCCATAGCAGAAAAAGCTATGACGCTAACAAATCCTAGTACCACAAGAAGGCTTTTTCTCATACTAAATTTTTCATTTTGATCTATGTTTGACAAAATATAAAAGTTTTTTGCTATGTTTTCTCTATTTTTAAACTCATCTCCAGTTGCTAAAATAAGTCTATCTCCAGCCCTTAACACCTCATCACCAATTTTTAAGATATTTTCTGAACCTCTTTTAAAAGAGACTATAGCAGCATCATATTTGGATCTAAAGTTTGACTCTTTTACTTTTTTACCTATGAGGCTTGAACTTGGTGAAACAATGACATCTACAATATTTGATTTTTTTAACTCTTTATCCTCTGTCAAAACTAGTCCGTCAAATCTCTCTAAAACATCTAAATGTTTGATGTCTCCACTAAAAATTAGTCTATCATCTACCGCTATCTTCTCATTTGGACTAACTGGCGATATGAGCTTTTCACCTCTTTTTATCTCAATCAAAAAGAGATATTCAAGATTTCTTAAGCCATTTAATTTAACGCTTTTAGAGATGAGTGAGCTATTTTCTAAAACCTTTAACTCTATCAAGCACTCCTCCATCTCATCGCTCTCTACACTGTTTTCTGGCAAAAGTTTTTTACTAAAATAAAGAGCAATAACCCCAAATATAACGATAAATATACCCACATAGAAAAAATCAAATATCTTTAAGCTCTCATGCCCATTTTCTACTACAAAACTATTTACAAGTAGGTTTGGAGCAGTTCCAACTAAGGTCAAGGTTCCACCTAAAATGCTTAAATAAGAGAGCGGAATTAGTAGTTTTGATGGGTAATGATGTTTGTTGTTTTTTATGATACCCATAAGGCTGGCAACAACTGCGGTGTTGTTTAAAAAAGCTGAAAGAAATGGAATGATTAGCCCTAGTTTTATGTATGTTTTTTCATAGCTTTTTGAAATAATCAACTTTGAAAAAAGATCCATCAATGCTGTTTTCTCTAAGGCTATAGAGGCTAAAATGATTAAAACTAAAATCATCAATGAGTTATTGACAAAGCCACTGATAAATGCTTCAAACTCTACTAATCCCAAGATAAAATACAAAGATGCCAAAGTAGCAAAAAGCAAAGATACTCTAAATCTATTTTGAATTAAAAGTACAATGAGAGCCAAAAGTGAAACTGCTATTAAGGCTTTCATAGTGGCTTACAATCCCACTCTGGATAGTGCTTTCTAATGTATCTGTTTAGCTCAATCTCTGCTTCTGTATAGGTTTTAGGGTTTGTCATTTTGTCTTTTGAGTTTTTAGATGAGACTATCATCCCAGCTGCTAAAGTTTCATTAGTGTATCTATCTATGACTATGAAACTGCCTGTAAATCTATTTGCACTATAAGAATCAACTGCTATCTGCCTATCTAAATTCAAGATGCACTTTGCCACATCGTTTAACTCTAGTTTCTCTGCATTTATTTGCTGAAAACTGTTTATATCTTTCTTGTACACAATCTCACTAAAACTTCCATTTATGACGCTTGTTGCTCTTTTAATGATATAGCTACTACCCACACTCATGGGCTCTTCACTCATCCAAACAATCATCACTTCCAAACTATCAGAAATCTCAGGAACATCACTACTTTTTACGATCATATCTCCGCGACTTATATCTATCTCATCTTCTAGAGTTATAGTAGTTGCCATGGGGGCAAAGGCTCTATCTATGCATTCAACCTTCTCATTTTCATCTATTGGTCTTAGGTCTTTCATATCACTGTTAACTATGGACTTAACTCTACTTGTTGTTTTTGAGGGCAAAACAGTTATATCTTCACCCACTTTTATCTCACCACTTACGATAGTTCCACTAAAGCCTCTAAAGTTCAAATGAGGCCTAAGCACATACTGTACAGGAAATCTAAATAAACTTACCTCTCCACCCTCTATGTTCATAGTGTCCAAAAGCTCCATTAGAGGCTTCTTTTTATACCAAGGGGTGTTTGGTGAGTTTGAGACTATATTGTCTCCATTTAGTGCAGATATGGGCAGATAGTAGGTTTTTATATTTGGATTTTCTTTTAAGATGTGTTGCAGAACTTCATCTTGATACTGCTTTTTAATATCTTCAAATCTAGCTCTATCATGCCCCACTAAATCCATCTTATTTATAGCAATGATTATATGCTTTATGCCAAGCAAGGAGACAATATATGAGTGTCTTTTGGTTTGAGTTAACACACCTTCTCTAGCGTCTATTAAAATGATAGCAACATCAGCCGTACTAGCACCTGTTGCCATATTTCTTGTGTACTCCTCATGTCCAGGCGTATCGGCTATGATGTACTTTCGTTTATCAGTACTAAAGTATCTATATGCCACATCTATTGTGATACCCTGCTCTCTCTCACTCGCCAACCCATCCACAAGTAGTGCCAAGTCCAGCTTATCGCCCGTTGTGCCAAATCTTTTACTATCATTTGTGATGGACTCTAGCTGATCTTCAAAAATCATCTTTGAGTCATACAAAAGCCTTCCTATGAGTGTACTCTTTCCATCATCCACGCTCCCACATGTGATAAACCTAAGTATCTCTTTATTTTCATGCTCTTTTAAATACCTATCTATATCCGATTTGATTAAGCTTGATTGATGAGCCATATTAAAAATACCCTTCTTGTTTTTTCTTCTCCATAGAAGCTGTCTGATCATTGTCTATGAGTCTTCCTTGCCTCTCGCTTGTGGTACATATGAGCATCTCTTGGATTATTTGTGGTAGGGTTGTTGCAGTTGAACTGATAGCGCCAGTTAGTGGGTAGCATCCCAGCGTTCTAAATCTAACCATCTCTTTTTTGGCTAATTTTTGTAAATCTTTAGGCATCCTATCATCATCTAGTAGTATTTTAGTTCCCATGTAGTCGACTACTTCTCTCTCTTTGGCAAAATAGAGTGATGGGATTTGAATGCCTTCTAGATAGATGTATTGCCAGATGTCTATTTCTGTCCAATTTGAGAGTGGAAAAACCCTGATACTTTCGCCCTTTTGATGTCTTCCATTATATATATTCCAAAGCTCTGGTCTTTGGTTTTTAGGGTCCCACCTATGGTGCTTGTCTCTAAAAGAGTAGATTCTCTCTTTTGCACGAGACTTCTCCTCATCACGTCTTGCGCCTCCAAAAACCGCATCAAACTTATAGATATCAAGCATCTGTCTAAGTCCTTCGGTTTTCATTATGTCAGTATGAAGAGTAGAGCCATGCACAAAGGGAGAGATGTCCATGTCCTTGCCTTTTGGATTTATATATACGATAAGCTCCATGCCAACTTCTTTGGCTCTTCTGTCTCTCATCTCTATCATTTCATGAAACTTCCACATAGTGTCTACATGCACAAGAGGGAGTGGAGGCGGTGCTGGATAAAATGCTTTTTGAAGTAGATGGAGCATGACTGAGCTGTCCTTGCCTACACTATAAAGCATGGCTGGGTTTTCAAACTCTGCTACAACTTCTCTCATGATATGCATAGACTCTGCTTCTAGTTGCTTTAAATGCGTTAGTCTGTTTTTATTTAACATCTATTTTCCTAAATACCATTTATACATAGCTTCTACTCCCTCCCTTAATTCCACTTCATATCTCCATCCTAAACTTTGTAGTTTACTAGGATCTGTGAGTTTCACCATAGTTCCATCAGGCTTATCAGTATTAAAATAGAGTTCTCCCTTAAAACCAACAATCTCTTTAATGAGTTTGGCTAACTCTTTTATGCTTATGTCTATACCTGTGCCTATATTTATGTGAGTATTGCGAATTTCGTGAGTGGTGAATTGTGAGTCGTGAGTCGTTAGTGGTGAATTAAGAATATCTTTAAAATCTACCTTTTCCATAATGTGCACACAGGCTTTAGCCATATCTTCACTCCACAAAAACTCTCTTCGTGGTTTACCACTTCCCCAGATTTCGATTTGAACTTTATTAGCATTAAGCGTTAAGCTTTTAGAATTAAGAGATTTAACTCCATAGCTTTCAAGAACCGTTAATATCTCTTCTGTAGAAGAGTTTCCATCCACTAAATCATCATAGTTATTGGATTTTAATTCTGAATGCTTAGCTCTTTTTATAGGATTTTGATTTAAATCCTCTTTGATTTTTTCCCAATTCTCATCACTCTTAACGCTTAATTCTTTAATCTTAACGCCTTCTAGCAGCTTTCCCAAATATATCTTTCTTAGCAAAGCTGGCAGAACATGAGATGTCTCTAAATCAAAGTTATCATTTGGTCCATAAAGATTTGTAGGCATTACGCTTATGAAGTTTGTGCCATATTGAATATTGTAGCTTTCGCACATCTTAATGCCAGCTATCTTAGCTATGGCATATGGTTCATTTGTATACTCAAGTGGTGAAGTTAAAAGAGCATCTTCGCTCATGGGCTGAGGTGCTTCTTTTGGATATATACATGTGCTTCCTAAAAATAGAAGCTTTTTAACACCATGAAGATAGCTTTGGTGAATGACATTATTTTGAATGGCTAGGTTTTCATATATGAAATCTGCCCTGTAAGTATTGTTTGCAACTATGCCACCAACTTTTGCAGCAGCGAGGATAACAAATTCTGGTTTTTCTACTTTAAAAAACTCTTCTACAGCTTTTTGATTTACTAAATCTAACTCTTTATGAGTTTTATAAACTATATTTGTATAGCCTTTTTCTTTTAAGTTTTTTAAAATGGCAGAGCCAACTAATCCTCTATGTCCTGCTAGGTAAATTTTACTGTTTTTATTCATAGTAACTCATAGTTTGATATCCACCCTCTTTTAGATAAACATCTTTGCTCATTAATTTTAAATCGCTCTTCATCATATCTTCAACCAAATCTTTTAGTTCATACTCTCTATTCCATCCTAGTTTTTTCTCTGCCTTACTTGGATCTCCCATTAGTATGTCAACCTCGGTTGGACGGAAGTATCGTGGATCAACTGACACCACGATAGTGTTAGGTGCTAGGTGCGTAGTGTTATGTTCGTTACACTCTTTTCCTAGCTTAGCACTTAACACATCCCACTTAACACTCTCTATAATTCCCACTTCATCAACCCCTTTGCCTTCAAACCTTAAATTAACTCCAACATACTCAAATGCCATCTTTACAAACTCTCTTACTGGAGTGGTTTTGCCAGTGGCTATCACCCAATCTTCTGGCTTGGGAGCTTGAAGAATCATCCACATCATTTTTACATAATCTTTTGCATGTCCCCAGTCTCTTTTAGCATCAAGATTTCCTAAATATAACTTATCTTGAAGCCCTAAGGCTATCTTAGAAGCAGCGCGAGTGATTTTTCTAGTGACAAATGTCTCACCTCTTACTGGCGACTCATGATTAAACAGTGTTCCATTACATGCAAACATGCCGTAAGCTTCTCTATAGTTTACAGTTATCCAATACGCATACATCTTTGCTACTGCATATGGGCTTCTTGGATAAAATGGAGTTGTTTCACTTTGAGGTATCTCTTGCACTTTTCCATATAATTCACTAGTTGAAGCTTGATATATCTTTGTTTTTTCAGTAAGCCCTAGAAACCTAACAGCTTCAAGTATCCTAAGTGCACCTATGCCATCAGCATTTGCTACATATTCAGGTGTCTCAAAGCTCACATGTACATGACTCATAGCTGCAAGATTATAAATCTCATCTGGCTGTACTTCTTGAATGATTTTTGTAAGATTCATGCTATCAGTCATGTCGCCATAGTGTAAGATGAAGTTTCTATTCTCTACATGGGGATCTTGATATAGATGATCTATCCTATCAGTGTTAAAAAGTGAACTTCTTCTTACTATGCCATGAACTATATAATCTTTTTTTAGCAAAAATTCAGCTAAATAACTTCCATCTTGTCCTGTGACGCCTGTGATCAAAGCGATACGCTTTGATGTGCTAGGTGCTAGGCGTGAAGAGTTATGATTGTTTTTCATTATTTATTTTTCCTTTTAAGCTTTGTTGTAATTTTGTTAGCATTGCTAATATTTGGCTTGATTTTTCTATAAATCTTTTCCCATTCTCTTTATCGATATATTTTATATCTATTGCTATATAAGTTTGAGTTATAAATTCTGCCGCTGAGCCTTTAGCAATATCTAAAAATCTTATTTGATCCCTTATGGACTCTTTTTCCATACCTTCTGCAATATTACTAGGAATGGAAAGACTTGCTCTTGTAATCTGATCTTTAAATCCAAAGTCTTTTAAACTTGCAAATTGTTTATAAGCATCAGCTGATAGTCTTGCGCTTATTTTCCAAACATCTAATTTTTCACACTTCATATTTCGTAACTCCTAACTCCTAATACTTAATTCTTTGATAATCATCCTCAACCCTAACTATATCATCCTCGCCCGTGTATTCACCCACTTGAGCCTCGATGATAATTAGTGGGAGTTTCCCTTCATTTGCAAGCCTATGTAGTTGTCCTGCTTTTATATAAGTGCTCTCATTTGGATTTAGTATGAAAGTTTTATCTTCAATAGTTACAGTAGCGCATCCACTCACTACTATCCAGTGTTCATTTCTATGGAAGTGTTTTTGAAGACTTAAGCGTTTGCCCTCTTTCACCTCTATGCGTTTAATCTTATATCCATTTGACTCTTCTAAAACTTCATATGAGCCCCAAGGGCGATGAGCTAATCTATGAGTGCTAAGTGCTAGGCGCGAAGTGCTAAGTTTGATTTTTTCTACAATATTTTTTACCTCTTGAGTCTCTCCTTTTTTTGCTATCAAAAGAGCATCAGAAGTATCAATTACAATAAAATCTTTTAGCCCAATAGTTGCAATAATTTTTCTATCATTATCATTGTAAAAAAAGTTATTTTCACTATTTTCCTCATAACTCTTAACACCCAACTCTTCACACTCTTCACTTAGTGCATCAAAACTTCCCACATCACTCCAAGAGATATTTGATGGAACTGCCTTTACCTTGGTTGATTTTTCCATAACAGCATAATCAATAGACTCATTTGGAATAGCTTCCATATGAGAATGTTGAATTCTTAATGTTGAATTTTGAATTTTTTTATTTTTAAATGCAACTTTGCAAGCTTCATAGATTTTAGGCGAATGAGCTTTTAATTCATTTAAAAAAACTCCAGCTTTAAACATGAACATTCCAGAGTTCCATAAATAAGTGCTAAGAGCTAAGCGTTCAGAGCTAAGATTTTTATTTTGTTCTAAATAATACTCTGCAGTTTTTAAATCTGGCTTTTCATGAAAAGCTTTCACTCCAAACTCACCTACACTCTCTATATATCCAAAACCTGTTTCAGCATATGTTGGAGTTATCCCAAAAGTCACTAGGCTATCTTGCTCTGCTAGCTTTTTTGCTTTTTGCACAGCCTTTGCGTACTCCTTTTCATCTTTTATCAAATGATCACTTGGAGTTACAAGTACTATTTCATTCTCATCTAGTGCCATACAAGCTAGTGCAATTGCTGGAGCAGTGTTTTTAGCTACTGGCTCTAGTAAATAGTGAGTTGTAAATTGTGAATCGTAAAGAGTGAGTTGTGAAGAGTGAGTTGTGAGTTCTTCCATTTGGTCTAGTGCTAGAAAGTATTGTTCACTATTTGAAACTATAAATAAAGAGTTACAAAGTTTACTGTTTCGCTCTACTGTTAATTGAAAGAGTGATTTACCATCAAATAGCTTTACAAACTGCTTTGGCATAAGAGTTCTACTAAGAGGCCAAAGTCTTGTTCCGCTCCCTCCACATAAAAGAATGTTAGTCAATTTAGTTTTTCCTTTCATATCCACTAGGGTATTTCTTCTGCCACTCAAAGCTAGATTTACACATCTGCCTTAAGTCTCTTTTAGCTTCCCACCCTAGAACTTTTTTTGCTTTTTGTGGATTGGCATAGCAAGTGGATATGTCTCCTGTTCTTCGCTTGGTTATCTTATATGGTATTTTTTTACCACTAGCTTTCTCATAGGCTTTTACCATGTCAAATACAGAGTAGCCCTCTCCTGTTCCTAGGTTGAAAATAGCAGGATAGTTGGTGGTAAATGGTTTATGGTGGATGGTTGATGGTGGATGGTTGATCAAATAATCCACAGCTTTTACATGCGCATTAGCCAAATCCACAACATGTATGTAGTCTCTCACTCCTGTGCCATCATGTGTATCATAGTCATTTCCAAATAGATTTAAATACTCTCTTTTGCCAACTGCCACTTGAGATATGTAAGGCATAAGGTTATTTGGAATGCCGCTAGGATCCTCGCCTATCTCGCCGCTTTCATGAGCTCCTACAGGGTTAAAGTACCTTAAAATCACCACTTTAAACTCATTATCGCTTATGCACAAATCCTCTAAAATTCTCTCTATCATATATTTACTCGTGCCATAAGGATTGGTGGTATTGCCTGTAGGATAACTCTCATCTATGGGATTTGACTTAGGGTTTCCGTAAACTGTGGCTGAGCTGGAAAATACCATTTTTTTGCACCCGCATTTTTTCATAGCTTCCAAAAGTCTTATAGTCCCCACTACATTATTGTCATAATACTCAAGTGGTTTTTCTACACTCTCTCCCACTGCCTTGAGCCCTGCAAGATGCAAAACTAAGTCAATATTTCTACTTTTAAAAACTTCATCAAGCTTTTTTTCATCTCTTATGTCACCCTCAATGAACTCTACGGGTCTGTTTATGATCTTCTCTACTCTTTTGATGGCTTCTAAGCTAGAGTTTGAAAAGTTATCATAGACTATAAATTCATACCCAGTTTTACCTAGCTCTACTAAAGTGTGAGTGCCTATGTATCCAGCACCACCAGTGATGAGTAGTTGTTGGTTAATGGTTGTTGGTGGATGGTTGTTGGTGGATGGTTGTTGGTGGATGGTTTTTTCGTTCATCATAAACCATTTTTCCTTCTAACAGATCCAATCAATGCGTTTATCATTTTTCTTATCTTTAAAGTTTGTTTTAATTCTTCACTGATATTACTGAGATAGTTTAGTTTTTGTACTAATAGAAGTTGAGTTTCTAGCTCAGAAGCAGATCCTAGTGCTATATATAAAAACTGTATGAATTCTTTTGGAGTATTTCTATTTTGACCTTCTGCTATGTTTGATGGTATCGAAACGGCCGCCCTTCTAATCTGATCAGATAACACATAGATTTCCTCTTTTGGCAGTTTTTTAGCTAGTTCATAAACTTTAACCGCAAGATCCATCGATTCTTGCCAA
>LFRM01137767.1_pt1 | contig 50714 bp, 50 predicted proteins | sample 618341 | NCBI WGS metagenome assembly LFRM01 (sample SAMN03654438, study PRJNA283298) | anaerobic digester metagenome | isolation source: pool of bioreactors CSTR01a, CSTR02a, and CSTR03a thermophilic anaerobic... | place: Denmark: Kgs. Lyngby | collected 2014-05-21 | reverse complement strand
TTCCTCATTGGCCGGGTAGGACGGGAAAATATCGTGTCGGCGGTGGTACACATGGACGAGAAAACGCCCCACCTGCATTTGACCTTTGTTCCGCTGACAAAGGACAACCGCCTGTGCGCTAAGGAGATTATCGGCAACCGGGCAAACCTGACGAAGTGGCAGGACGATTTTCACGCCTATATGGTGGAGAAATATCCCGACTTGGAGCGTGGGGAGAGTGCCAGCAAGACAGGCCGGAAGCATATCCCCACCCGGCTTTTCAAACAGGCGGTTTCCCTCTCCAAACAGGCCAGAGCCATTGAAGCCGCCCTTGACGGCATTAACCCGCTGAACGCCGGAAAGAAAAAAGAGGAAGCCCTCTCCATGCTGAAAAAGTGGTTCCCGCAGATGGAGAACTTCTCCGGGCAGTTGAAAAAGTACAAGGTCACAATCAATGACCTGCTGGAAGAAAACAAAAAGCTGGAAGCAAGGGCAAAGGCCAGTGAGCAAGGCAAGATGAAAGACCGCATGGAACGGGCAACGCTGGAAAGCGAATTACACAATCTCCGCAATTTCGTTGACCGTATCCCGCCGGAAGTGCTGGCGCAGGTGAAACGGCAGCAGCGGCACACAGTAAAGGAAAGGTGATAGATATAAGCAGAAATTTTCGCCGCCCCTGTGCGGCATTGTACCTTGAAAACTGAATATGGAGGACACTGGATGGCAAAAAGCGAAAGCGATATTTTTACGCCCCGGACAGGGCAGGTCATACAAACAGAGAACGGCACGCAGTATTTTGTATGTGGGAACAACCGTATAAAAATCTCCGAACACTTCGCCGCAGGCGGGAAGCCCCTCGGTGATCTGATTGTAGATGTGGTGCGGCATACCGCAGAAAAAGCCGCTTCAACCTGATAGCCCATCATTGATAACACGCCCACGCTTATGATATAATTGCCATAGAGCAAAAGTATTGTAAGCGTGGGTTGTTTCTTTAAGAAGGAGGATTTTTAACGGTGAAACAACCTTACAATACTACGATTTACAACACGGCGCTTTATATGAGATTAAGCCGGGACGATGAAAACTATGGTGACAGCGTAAGCATTGAAACACAGCGGACAATCCTGCAACAGTACGCAAAGGAACAGGGACTTCATGTAGTCGGTGAGTATGTGGACGATGGCTGGTCGGGGACGAACTTTGAACGCCCGGATTTTCAGCGCATGATGGACGATGTGGAAGCCGGAAAAGTAAACTGCATTGTCACGAAAGACCTTTCCCGTTTCGGGCGGGAACATGTGATGATGGACTACTATCTGGAATTTCTGTTCCCGGAAAAACGGGTGCGCTACATCGCCGTTGCGGAGAATGAGGACACAGAGAAAGGGCTTTCCGATTTTGTCCCGTTCAAAAACCTGTTTAATGAATGGTTTGCGAAAGATACGAGCCGCAAGGTAAAGGCCGCTTTCAAAGCGAAGTTTGCCACAGGACAGCGTATCGGTGCCTATGCTCCCATCGGGTATAGGAAACACCCGGAAATCAAAAACAAGCTGATAATCGACGAGGAAACCCGCTGGATAGTGGAGAAGATTTTTGACCTTGCCATTCATGGCAGAGGGGCGGCCAGTATCACAAGAATACTGATTATGGAAAAGGTTCCCACACCGGGATTTATCAATTTCCAGCGTGACGGGACTTTTGCAAACATCTATGCGGGTGCGCCAGAGGAAAAAAGCTACGCATGGACGATAGCCCAGGTCAAGAGCATTATGAAAGACGAAACCTATATCGGCCATACCATCCACTACCGGGAAACAAACATTTCCTTTAAGAACAAGCGGAGGATACGCAAGCCCCAAAGTGAATGGGTGCGGGTAGAGAACACGCAGGAGCCGATTATCAGCGAACAGGTTTTCCGGCAGGTACAGGAGCAGATAGCAAACCGCCGCAGAAAGTGCAAGGATGGTACGACGCAGATTTTTTCCGGATTGGTAAAATGTGCGGATTGCGGCTGGTCGCTGTCCTATGGGGAGAACAGGCAGAACAGCAAGCCTTACGGCCATTATCATTGTAGCAAGTACGGACAGGGCACACGCCAATGCTCCATGCATTATATCCGCTATGATGTGCTTTACGCCTATGTCCTCTCCCGTCTGCAATACTGGTCGAGGCTGGTACAGCATGATGAAGAACGGCTTTTGAAGCGGCTGTTAAATGCCAATGACAAGGGACAGGCCGCCGCAAGAAAGAAGCAAGCCGCAGAGTTGAACAAAGCGGAGAAGCGGAAAGCCGAAGTCGATACCCTGTTTGCCCGGATGTATGAGGACTGGGCGGCGGGGCGTATCACAGAATACAACTTCTCTATGCTGTCCGGGAAGTACCAGAGCGAACAGGCTGAACTGGACACAAAGATTGAACAGCTTCAATCCGCTATCGCCACTGAAAGCCAGAACGCCGCAGACGCAGAAAAATGGATTGCCTTGATGAAAGAGTGCGTCAATCCAACAGAACTGACCGCCGAACTTTTGAATACGCTGATTGAAAAAATCGTTGTCCATGAAGCGGTCAAAGGTGAGGACGGAAGCCGGGAACAGGAGGTAGAAATCTTCTACCGCTTTATCGGCAAAATTGATTAAATGACACCAATATCTTTAACTATGTGATACCGGAGCATCACTATTTGGCGGTGGCTGTTTTTCTCTTGTATTTGGCTTGATATGCCATGCAGTTATTACATTGAGAAGAAATGAAAAACGAGAATTATGACGATAACGAAAACTCGATGACAGCGGAAGAATTTCTTGATTTTATGCGGAAGAACAGAAGGACTGTCCCCAATGAAAAGCGTATAGCTAATAAAGATAAATTTATATGGGCAGTCAGTGAGTTATCGGAAACCTATGAAATTGACGCAGATTTGATAGAGGACGATGACGGATATACCGCATCTCTCTATATGAACTATGCTTCATATAACGGATATATAAAGAAACTGCTTGGACTTATTTTTATCTTGTCCGATGACTTTTCTGTGTTCGAAGCGAAAGATAATAGAGACAGCGATTTGTTGATGTGTTTTACTTATCACACGCACAATGTCTATCTGAAAGATAGAGAAATAACAGATTTTGAATAATGTACTTGATGGCTACTCGAACGAGCAGCCATCTTTTTTTAATATGCCGGAATACCGTATCCGTAGATAACAGAACTTCCAACCGGGTATGTTTTGGTTCTGCAAGTATCGCCTGAGTTGCCCTCAACGGTATAGACTGTACCGTTCTCGCATTTCTGAACAATACCGGTGTGGTCTGTTACACCGTCGCCCTCCCAATCAAAGAAGATGATTGTACCAGGCGAAGGCTCATACGAACCGTCTGCCCATTGTCCTCGGTCTCTGAACCATTGTACGCCGTTTACACAACCGGCATACTTCGGGATAATACCGGCGTCGATATATCCGCACTCGTTGGCACACCAAGAAACGAAGCAGGCACACCATTCTACACGGGAGTCAAATCCGTACCAAGACCAGTAAGGCTGACCGCCTACATTACCTACCTGAGACAAGGCAACCGTTACGATTTGGTCGTCGCTGTATCCGATACCGTAAAGCACCTGTGACCATAGCTGATTGTTTTCGTCCTGCAATAGCTCGGCAAGATAATCTTTCTGCTCTTGATTAAAGCCATACATAGCCGCCATTTCATCAACAGTCTTGTGCGTTACCGTGATATACAGAAATGTTTCGGTTACTGTGGTTTCGGTCTGTACGATATTGCCGTGTCCGTCGTCGCTTTCTTCGATTTCGGTATGGGTTTTCGTTTCCGTTCGGGAAGAAATGTCGTTCATTTCCCAAAAAATATCCGACAGTAGCTGCTTCTTGGTTTCATCAACCGTAGCAACTTCCATCGGATTGTCGGGGTCGGTATTCACTTTAACAGAATAGACCGCAAGAACCTCTTTCCACACAGCTCGGCTGCCGCTCATTTCAAGGACATCATAGCTTACGGAGTTCTTTTCCTGCTCCAACCGGTCATCATATTCCTGATTGATTTCCTGAACGACTGTCTGCATTGACATTCCCGTGCCGGAATCCTCTCCTGAAAAGAAGATACCAAACACTGAACCCGCAATCAGAGCAACAAGGCATAGAACAATAATAACAACCACCGCAACCCAACCGCCGGCAGCGATAGCGGCAATAATACCTTTTACCGCCGCTATGATTGCTTTGACTGCGGCAACGGTGGCTTTGGCTGCGGCTTTAATCGTAGCGGCTGTTGCTTTGGCGGTGGCTTTTGCCGCCTGTGCCGCTTTCTGCGAAGCCTTAACTGTCGCCTGAGCTGTTTTCTGTGCCGCTTTTGCCGCTTGCTGACTGGTTTTTATCGCTGTCTTTGCAGTCTGTTCAGCCGTCTTAACTGATTTCTGTGCAGTTTTCGTTGCTTCTTTCCCGGCAAACTTAATGGTTTTCTTTCCGGAGGAAGTAGCCGACTGCTTAATGGTCTTTTCAGCCTTATCGACAGTCTTAATTGCAGAGCTTGTATTCTGCGAAGCCTGTTTTCTCAACAACTGCTCGGCTCGCTGTTGCTTAAAACGCTGAATACCGTCTTTTGCAGTGCGGATATTCTCTTTTGTGGTTTCAAGTCCTTTTCGTCCCGCTTTGTCAAACGCATAAGCACCATCGTGAACCACCTCGTCAATGCCGCTTTCCAGTTTATCGGAAGCATATTCCTCGGCAGAGCTGCTGTTGGCATTTACCGACCGCTCCGCCTTTTCTTTTGTTGCGATATACGCCTGCTTCATTCGTTGGGTTGCAACGGCAGCCTTATCTATGGTTCGTATCGTACCTTTTGCATTGTCTTTCGTTTTAATATCAGCCATACAATCCCTCCTTCCTATGCAGGCTGAACCACCTGTTGCGTTATTCGTTAATGAGCTTTGCCACTACAACAAGTCTGCCGTTTGTCCGGGAATACTCACAGGTGGAAAGGGTCAGGAGCTTGTCGCCGTATTTAGCGGTTACACCCGTATCGTAAAGTGACAGTTCCTTGCACTTCTCAACATAGGCTGTGAAATCCTCATCGGTCTCCGCATTGATAAAATGATAGTATTTGAAGCTGTCGGGGCTGTCCGTATATACTACGGTTTTGAACACGGCAATCACTTCGTAGGTCTGTCTGTCAGTCAACGTATCAAAGGACACCGTTTTGTGCTTTTCCCAAAAGTTCTTGTCCTTGAATTTCATAAGACCGGCGAACATCGAGCCATCGTTCATATGATGACCGTAGATAATGATATTGTCGCTTGGCAGCTCCATATCGCAGTTTTCCTGAACATAGGGACAGCCGTAGTCGGTGTACGCTTTATCAAAGCCGTGCTTCAGATAGAAGTTCGGGTTGTCCTTTGACTGCATAACGGGATAATTGATTTTTGTGTCCTCAATCTTTATCCAGCCGACCATATCGTTGTTTTGTAAATAAAGCTCCTGATACTCTGGGATAAAGGTCTTTTCTTTGGAGTAGTTCATCGGCTCTTGGGTATCTTCAGGCTCGGTCTCCACAACCTCAATCAGATTGTCGTACATTTCCGCCTGCTTTGCAGAGTCATAATAGTGCTTGATGAGAAAACCTGAACTGACGGCAAATACAATGCTGAAAGCACAGATTATGGCAATATAGATTTTGTTTTTCATAGGTGTTTCCTTTCTCATTTACAGAATAGGGCAAGGGTTATGCACCCTCGCCCGGTTTGGTTGTCATCAGCTTATACAGCTTCGTATTCTTCGGGAACTTATTTGCAAACGGTACAAGCGAACTGCCGACCTTAATCAGTCCGTGTCCTGCGTCAACATTCGTGATATACGAAAGCTGAAGGTCAGAAATGTTAAGGAGCTTTGCAAGCTCAATTCTGTCGGTTGACGCCTGATTGAGCATAATCAAAAACTCGCTGTTTGCAAGCATAGTTCTCGCCGTATGGCTCTGCAAAAGGTCGTCCACATTCTGCGTAATGCCAGTAGCATAAGCACCGTACTTTCTTACACGCTTCCAAAGAGTAAACAGGAAGTTTGCGGAGTATTCGTGCTGGAAAAGGAGATAGATTTCATCAATAAAGATGAATGTCTGCTTACCTTTAGCACGGTTCTGTGTAATACGGTTCAGAATAGAGTCGAGGACGACAAGCATACCGATAGGCATAAGCTGTTTGCCGAGGTCAAGAATGTCATAGCAGATAAGGCGGTTATCTGTATCCACATTGGTCGGCTTTGCAAAGGTATTCAAAGAACCGTGAGTAAACAACTCAATAGCAAGGGCGATTTCCTTTGCTTCCGGCTCGTCCTGTTTCAAAAGCTCCGCACGAAAATCCTGCAAGGTAGGAACAGTACCGGTATATCCTCTCTGCTGATAGTCTCTGTAAACGCTCGCCGTACAACGGTCGATGATAGATTTCTGCTTTGCTCCGAGGTTTGTGCCGCCGATAAGCTGTTCGCAGAGGGACATTATAAACTCGGATTTCAAAATAACCGGGTTTGCACCGTCGCCGTATTCTTTGTTCATATCCATTGCATTGATATGACTCGGAGAAGTTGCGGAAATATTGATGATTTCACCACCGAGAGCCTTTACAAGTTGCGAATACTCTCGCTCAGGGTCGATGATAATAACATCTGCGTTGGAGGAAAGAATGATGTTTTCAATCTCTCCCTTAGCCGCAAAGGATTTACCGCCGCCGGATACACCGAGGATAAAAGAGTTACCGTTGAGTAGCTGTCTGCGGTCGGCGATAATCATATTTTTGCTGATGACATTCTGACCGTAGTAAATGCCGTTTTCGTGGTAAATATCCTGAACCCTGAACGGGATAAATACTGCAAGGCTTTCTGTGGTAAGGGTTCTGAATGCGTCAATCTTGCGAGTTCCGAACGGCATAGCCGTATTCAGTCCGTCCATCTGCTGATATTTGAGAACGGCAAACTGGCACAAATGCTTTCTTGCAGTCGTAAGCAGAGCTTCGGTGTCGTTATCAAGCTGTTCTTTGGAGTCCGCAGTATGAACCATAGTGAGTACAGCGAACATCATTCGCTGATCACGAGTGGTGAGGTCATCAAGGAACTCTTTCATTTCCTTTTTCTGCTGTTCCATATCATAAGGAACGGTGGCGGAAAAGTTGTTGTTCTGATTCTGTTTTCTCTGCCAGTTGGTAATGTTCGTCTCAACACCGAGCAGTCTGCTCTCTGCTTCTCGCACGGCTTCATCGGTCGGAACGGGTACAATGTCAATGGACATCATAAGGTTGCGGTTCAGGTCGGTAAGCTCGGCTACCATACTGTCCTTGATATAGGAAGCGTACTCACGAAGAAAAAGGACTCTCCCGTAACGGTTTCCCATTTTGAAGTAGTCCTTTTCAAATTCCATTGTATCCGGGCAAACATAATCTTTGAAATCGTGTCCCTTTTTTCTCGTTTCCTTAATATTGAAGTGGTAGGCGGTTTCCTCACCGACACGGAAGAAATCGTGGACAATTCTCAGTCTCTCATCGGTTTCAAGCTCCACACATTTGCTTCCGAGTCTTGCAAAGTGGGCAATAAGGTCAGCGCCGACACGGGCAAAATAGGTTCTTGCGTCCTCTACGCTCTTTTTGTTGATAGAGATAGTAACATACTTATCCTGAACGATTGCATTTGCACCGGTTGCCTTGTCGAGAAGCATTTTGTTATATTCCTCTCGGTAAACATCAAGCTCATCGCCGGTTTCGGGGATAAGAATGGTTTTCTCAAAGTCAAGACGGTTAAGCCGTCTGTTGTTGATAGTCAGCTTTGTAGTAGCTCCGCTGTCAAGAGAGTTGAGAAGCTCGGAATATTCAAGGAACATCGCTTCCTTATCCTCACGGCTTGCTACGGCAAAGTTAATATCCGTGAACTTAAAGCTCTTGGAATACTTGTCCTTGCCTACACGGAAAATGCCGTCGTCATAAATTGCGGTAATGGGAATACAATCCTGTACGCCCTTTGGTACTACAAACTTTTCTTTGTCCTGCTTTAACAGGTTCGTAAGGGTTTTAATCATTGTTCTTGTATGCCTCCTTTTGCATAAAAAAATCGCCACTTAATTAAGTGACGATAAAAATTAGTGTTGTTAAGTTTTAATCCCAGTGCTTTCTTGAGTTATAAACATTGTTTACAGCTTCAATATAACAAATAAACGAAGAATGGTTATAGTCATTTGAGGTCAAATACTTGTTTTTTATTCTTTTGTACTGTTCTCTGACTAATGCCCATTTGCCTTTGCTTTTAATATAATCAGCCTTTTCTTTGAGTCGCCTTGAATTAGGTGCTTGATTCCAAAAATACTTATCATAATAAGAAAAGCCTGTTTTTTCGTGAATTAAGCGGTGATAATTGCCGTCAACATCCTCACAGACAATACAGACATCTATTGAAAAATCTGTATCATTGCCCTGAGTGAAACAGCGCTTCTCCGTAGTTAGTGATGATGTTGAATCTTCACAGTCATTCCATCCGTGTTTCCGAAGAACCGTATTAAAAGCCTTTCTGACACACTCCTTGATGTTTCTACAATCCTCCCAGTCATCTATTCTCGTGATTTCAAGGTTATAGTCCAAGTCAATAGGTCTGTTGGCATTTTGCATTATTAGATTTTTTGCACCGCTCCCCACAAGGTAGAATGAAGCACCAATGTCATATTCTTCTTTCAATGTGTGACAAAGGTCTTGCATTATATCTCCACAAAGAGAACGCATACGGCTCAGAAATTGTTTGTCATTTACATACTCGTACATAGTAAAACTCCTTTCTTCCCAAGCCGTCCATTCAGCTAATGCTAAATCATATTATTATAATTAAACAATGCTTACTTGTCAATCCCGAAAAACTGTTCAATTTTCCTTTTTGATTTTTTGTTTTTGTTCGATTGTCGATTTCATCAATTCGTAATAGGTGTTGGTGGAATGAAAAACCAGCTTTTTCGGCATAAGGAACTCGGACTTAATCCACGCCCATATAAATTTCTCAGCTGTCATTCCGTTGTATTTCACAAAGCCTAGAGCCGCAAAAGGGGCAGCTCCCAAAATGCACACCCACGATACGGTTTCTGTTCCAAGGTACGGTTTTAAGAGAAAGTAAAGTCCTACCGCTACCGCACAGGCGAGAACAGAAAAAATGAACTGTCTGAGCGACAGTCCAAAAAACATTGACTCTGTATAGTTTCGTATCTCTCGGTTAATTTTGACTTCCATCAAAAGCTCCTTTCTCTGCGATATGCCTGTTTTGCGTGACGGATTTCATCAGAGCAGACGCAGGCGTCCGCAAGGCAAATTACATTGCCGTTTTTCTTTCCTCCGTAGTACACACAATATTTGCAGTCGCAGTCGGCAGGCGTATAGCCCTGCCATCTATCGTTATTTTTCTTGTTTTTCTTCATCAGAGAACCTCCCGTTATAAGCCCATCATTTCACGGATAATTCGGTCGCTCATCTTTACTGCACCGACAAGCACAAGCATATTGAATACCAGTTCGCCGATATATGCCCATACCTGAGTAACGGCTGCTGCGTCAGGGTTTACTACCGGCGGCGTAGAAGCAAATAGGGAGAAGATGATACAAGCAAGTACAATTACTGCTCCCTCAAGCAAAACGGCACAATAGCTCTTTATAAAGCTCTTACCCACATTCTGCGACGGCTCTCCGGCAAAAGTGGAAAGCGGTATCGGAGCGAGAGCCGTGTACATATACAGCTTGAAAAATCGTCCGTACACCGTCATTATCATAATGAACGACAAGACCGTGATAAACAGTCCGCCGATAAGAGTAACCGCCCACAATGGGATACTCTCAAAAAATCCGCAGCTTTCAATGGTTGTTACCATTTCAGCAGGCAAGGTTGTTTGATTGGGCGTACCGAATCCCGCAGATGTCATTATGGTTGAAATCGTACCTTGTACGATGTCGAACAGGGCAAGCATAAGCTCCAGCCCGTAGGTAATCACACCTTTGGCAATGGCAAATCGAATGAACAGCTTTAATGCGTGTTCCGGTTTCTTTACATCGGTAAAACTGCCGCAGGTGCGAACCACACCGACAACAAAAAACAGAACAAGCAGGGCAAGACCGATAGCCTGAACTGCACCGTTGATATTCACCATTACCGACCAAATACTGCCGCCTTTGAACTGCTGCGGTGAAGTGGTTAGTAACTGCCATATTTCCGATAGCTTGCTGTTCCAAGTTTCAAGGGCATTTTCGAGGTTCTGAACCACCCAGTTATCACTCATCTGTTTGCACCTCCTTTAAGATTAGGGGCATACCTGAAACGCCAGGTATGCCCCGTTTGATAACTGTGTTCTTTTAGCCGGTAATAAGGGTCAGGATTTCCTTGGCAAAGGTGATGATGATACCTCCCGCAAGGGTCAGGAAGCCGTTGGCTCTCTGAGACGGGTCGTGAGACTTCAAAGAGAGACCGACCTGAACGATACCGAAGCCAAGCAGGATAAGACCGATGGCACGGATAAGTCCGAAGATGAAATCGGACAGATTGTTGACTACGGTAATCGGGTCGCTTGCGGCAAAAGCGGTAACGCTCATGCCGCAGACAAGAGTTGCTGCTGCGATTACGGCGCAGTAAGCACGGAAGCCTTTCTTAACCTTTCCGGTCATAGGCAGCTTCTGAGTAGTTTTCTTTTCGTTGTTCTTCTTAAAAATAGTCATTGTGTTTTCCTCCGTTAAAATAAGTTTTTATTTACTTCAAAATCCTCATCGGACAGAAGCTCGTAATTGGTTTCTCCGTAGCTTTCCTCCGGAAGTTCTTCCGGGTCAATAGAAAGAACGGAAATTGATGAGTGTTTGATGGTAACTTCGCCGTGCTTATAGGCAGAAGCCTTTCCATCGGTTGTAAGTGCCACATTCGGGTGCTTCAAGATGTCATACTTGAAATCCATAACGGGGCGTTCTCCACGAATAAACAGAATTGCATATTGGTTATCAAGCATACGAACTTCATCGGGGGTAAGAAGCTCTCGACCGCTAATCTGATAATTGGTGGAGTAGTTACCGCTTCGCCCGGTACTTTTTCCGAAAGTGTTGGTATCAATGGTTTCCTTGCCGAGAAGCTCGGACACATATTTGTGAGTGCTTTGCTCGTTACCGCCGAGATATAAAAACTCGTCGCAGTTGCCGACAATACTTTCCCATTGCTTTTCAAACAAGGCTTTTAACTGAGCCAAGTTCTGCAAGATAATACTTACCGACACTCCACGGGAACGCATAACCGACAGTATCTTGTCAAAGTCATCGGGCAGGCTCACATTTGCAAACTCGTCCATCAGGAAATGGACGGGAACGGGAAGCGAGCCACCGTGAATATGGTCGGCAGCATAAAACAACTGCTGAAAAAGCTGTGTGTAAAGGATAGATACCAAGAAGTTAAAGCTGGAATCGTTATCCGGTATCAAAGCGAACAGAGCGACCTTTTTCTCTCCGAGTGATGGGAGGTCAAGCTCGTCTGTGGTGGTTAAAGAAGCAAGACTTTCAAGGTTGAACTTTTCCAGTCTTGCCGCAAGGGTTATCTGTATGGACTTTAAGGTTTTCGCCGCACCCGAATGATAGGAACGGTAATACTTCAAAGCGATGTGGTCGGGATTTGACATTTCCAGTTCCGCAAACAGTTCATCAAGAGGAGAAGGTCTTGTGTCCTCCTCGTCCTCAATCGAACCGGCTCTGAGCATTTCCATTACCATTGCAAAGTTCTGTTCATCTTCGGGTGCTTCGTAATGAAGATAAAATACAAGTGCAAGCAGAAGCATTGAAGCCGAGGTGTCCCAAAAAGGGTCTTGTGCCTGACTGCCTTTCGGAGTGGTACTCTTAAAAAGGTTCGTCACGAGCTTTTGCACATCGTTGTCATTCTGCAAATAGACAAACGGGTTATAGCAATGGCTTTTCTCCATTGAAATCAAATCGAGAACACGAACTTCATAGCCTTTGCTTTCAAGCAGCTTTCCGGTGTCTCTGAGTATTTCGCCCTTTGGGTCAAGAATGACAAATGATGTGTTGCACTGCATAAGATTCGGCTTGCAGTAAAACCTTGTCTTACCGGCTCCCGAACCGCCGCACACAAGAGTGTTTAAGTTTCTTCGGTGCTTCTTCGCATTGAGTCCGATACAGACATTTTGCGTCATCAGCTTATTCTCTGAAGCCGGAGACTGTCTGTATTTTTTATTTACGGCTCTTGCGTTGCCCCATTTCGCAGAGCCGTGTTCTTCACGCCTTCGATAATTCTTCTGTGTCGAGAAGTAAATCCCGATACCCATTGCATAGCAGAGAAGCAAAACGAGGACAGTTTTTAGGCTGTCCTCGCATAGCTCAATATGAAATGGGTTGTTGAACGCTGTTAATAGGCTTGGCAGTATTTCCGGCAATCCTCCTTTTACAGAAGGTGCAATCAGAAGTGCCAGCCATACGACCGGGATAATACCGATGACGGAAAGAATAATAGCAGACTGCCTTTCGTTATCTCGATTCACAGGAGCGTTCCTTTTCGATAACTCTGAACTTTTTCTTTGGGGCAGTTCCGACCTTGATGATAAGGTCGTCCACCGCATCGGTAGATTTCCCTTCGTTCATCAAATCTGTTTTCTCATCGTTGAGAGAACGGATTATAATGCCGTGTTCATAATCGTCCAATGCGATATGATACATTTCTTCCTTCGCCATAGTCTCACCTTATCTTTCGTAGTCTTTGCTTCGTTCCTGCTTTTTCTTGTAAAGCTCATCGGAAACACGGGAGTGAATATCCGCCATCGCATTTCTCGTTTTGGAAAGCTCATAGCGAATGTCCTTCGGCTCTTTGCCGGCAAGCTTCTCAGGAATACGGTTGATAGCAAAATTCTGTGTATCGACGCCGTACTTCTTGCAAAGCATATAACCGATACATACCGCTTGAAAGCCCATATCCGCTCTGCTGTAACTGTCGCTGTTGATGGAGAGCTGTGCGTGGCCAAGTTCCTGTGCTACGCACTGAGCGACCGCAACGCTGTCTCCCACATCACGCTTCACATACAAGGTCTGCTCCTCGTTGTTGTAAAACGCCGCCATATTGGGATACGGAAGTTCATTTGTGGCTTCCACTTCAACCGGGGAAGAATCCAGCATAACGGTAATGAGAGCTTTCGGGTCACGGTTTACAGTAGGTGCAGGCGGTCTCTTGCCATTGGTCTGCGAAACATCAAAGACCTTTTTCACATTGTAGGAAATGCCGGTCGTACCGTCTCTCTTGGCATACTCGACAGGTTCAAGAATGGAAATGCTTTTCGCACCTTTCTGAATTTTCACATTGTCTTTGCTCCAGTCGTCAAAGTTTTTGAGCTGGCTTGCTTCGGGAAGCTGCTTGAAAATCAGAAGTGCGTTGACCGCAGAATATCGGTCAAGACGGCTCTGCGTATCAAGGAACGCTTTGAACTTCTCCGGGTCGGAAACGATAGCCTTTGCGGTTTCGTCCGCCATCTGATATACGGCTTCCTTTTCTGCCTTCATCTTATCGGCGTATTCCTCTTTGGAAAGTCTGTTTCTCTGCTGTCCTGCCTTAGCAGGGGTAAAATTGTTTGTCATTGTGATTACCTCTCTTTCACATTTTTGCTTTTGGGTTTCGGCTGCTGGTGTACGGTCTGTGCCGGGGCGTTCTTAACCTCCGGCTTTGATACCTCCGGCTCTTTGCGTTCTGCTTCTTTCTGCTGCTTGGACTGTGCCTTATATCGGTCGAGCTTTGCTTTCACCGACGGCTTTCTCTGTCTGTCGCTGACAGTACCCTTATCAGTTTGCATATCTACCGGCTCTGAGTTTTGCCTTGACGGAGGGTTTTTGTCCGTTTTGGCGACTGTGGGGTTTGACTGGGAGTACCCCTCTTTCTGAATAGGCTTTCTGACTGCTTCCTCTGTGATGATTTCGTTCTTGGATTTTGTCGGCTTGTCTTTTTCCAAAGCATCACGCTTTTCGACAGCCTTCTGAGACTCGGTAACAATAGCAGCCTTATCAACCTTGCCGAGTTCAAATCTCTCAACGATTCTCTGAATTTTGGAAGCGTCCTCAGCACGGGCGATAATATCAATCGGTACATTATCGCCCTTTGTGTTTTTATCCCTGAGTACGCAGTAGAGAACGCCGTAGCGTTTTGCCTGCTCGGTAAACTTCTTCAAGTCCTTGTTGGGGATAGAAAACACTTTCAGCTCCTTGCCCGATTTAATCATATTGGTAAGTCGAGCCTTGCCTTTTGTTTTTTGTTCCTGTTTGAGAACAGAGACTAAAAGAACGGCAATATTCTTTGCTGCCGCTCCGCTTAATTTTGCGGCTACTTCAAAGCCCTCAAGCGATAGCCTGACGACCTGTTCTGCCGCATCACCTCCGTTTGTCATTACGGTTCTGCTCCTTTCGTTCTTGTTTTTCTTCGTAAGCTCTTACCGTTTCAAGGTTGGCTTCAATGACCTTTGACCTTTCGGCTATGTCATCACAAAGACCGACCTCTTTTCGGAGAGTCCACAGCTTGCTCGTGATTGCCGTAATCTGCTCTTTGACATTTGATAGCTCATCGTCACTCAAATTTCTTCTTAACTGTTTTCGCAGGTGCGTTCTATCGTCAGTCAGGGATTTGATTTGCGACAATACGGACTCTTTATATGAGAAAAGCTGCTCGTCGGTAGAAATGTTCTCCCGTCCAAGCAGCCTTGTCTCCTGAGTGATTTTGTCCAGCTTCAGTAAATCTTCTTTCAAAAGATAGTGAAGCCTTGCGGTATTCTGTTTTTTATATTTCGGCAGATAACCGAGTTTATAGCAGTAATGCAGATACAGCCCATACAGTCCGCCGACCTTTTTGATTTTGTGTTCTCTTGTGGGCAATCGGTACTGTGTGACTCTTACCGTTTCCTTTACAAAAGGAACGATGAGAACCTTTTGATTTTCCGTCAGCCTACGCTTGATTGCGTCCTCGGTATAATTCTCTCCGAGGGATTTAAGTCGTATCGGCTTCTTGTATCCTTTCGGAACAATCGTCCAATACTTTCGGCTGTCGCTGAGACAATGCTCATAGCCCATCTGCGTCAGGATATAATCAAAGGTCTTTAAGTTAGTGCTGTGTGCAATCGCTTCATCAATGGCGTCACGGGTAATGGAGTATCGGCTCGGCATACCGGCTTGTTCCTGCTTGTAGTAATATGAGGATTGCTTACTGCGGTTCGGGTTCGGATTGTAATACAGTCCGTACTTTTCACAGAGACGGTCGGCAACCAAGCGGAACTTGAACCACGCTTTTTCGTCTCCCCATAATCGCTTACCGTCCACAAAGGAAACGGAATTGATTACATAGTGGCAGTGCAGGTGCTTTGTGTTCAGATGAGTAGTAACCACCACCTGAAATCTTTTGCCCCACACTTCGTTTGCAAATTCCATTCCGATTTTCTGTGCAAGCTCCGGGGAAATATCCTGTTCCTTAAAGCTCAGGTATCCGTGATAGGCTTGAATGCCATCGTCTTTGCCGTATGCTTTTTTCACAGACACAAACTGGTCTCTTGCGGTCGCCGGATTGCAGTTGATACCCTCAACGAAAAACTCACGCTCAGTTTTTTCTTCGTCCTTTGCATAGCTGAGAACATCACGGAGAGCCTGATACTGTTCCTCGGTGTAAATGTCTGTCGCAGTCTTTTCGGGATTGGCGGCATAGTCGATTACCTGACCGAGCCTTGATGTGACCGACCACAATTTACTTACTGCCATTTCATATCGCTCTTATCGGGTCTTAAAAAAGTACGCTCCACATCAGCCTGAAACTTGTGCCAACGCTCGGCTTCCTTTTTGAGCTGCGGTGCGTCAACAAATCCGAGGGAATTTGCTTTTACCGCAAGCTGATTGATGTTGTTCCCGATAGCAGATAACTCACGCATAACATCGTAAAATCTTTCGTCGGGCTTTTCTCTCGGCTCGTATCCTTTGAGAAGCAAACGGATAAGACCGCCTTCGGAAAGACACGCCCGCTTTGCTTTTTTCTGCAAATCCTGAGCTTCTGCCTTGTTCATCAGAATGTGCTTTTCAATGTTTCTCTTGCTCATTTTTATCGCTGTCCTTTCTGTTAATATAGTGCCTGTCCCGGTTTATCTGAAACAGGCACATTGTTGTTACTCCGAAAAAGCCGCCGATGATTAACCCGGCGGCAACCAATACTATCTCCCGCATTGCTTTACTCCTTTCTTGCTTGGGGTATTAGGGGCAACCCCTAACGAGTGTACCGTTTTGGACATTCCTGTCCATAAATGGTCTGCTCGCTAAGATTATGCAGACACTCAGGGTTGCCCCATAGATTGACTCTTATCTCTCCATATCCTTTGAGACTGGCTTATACGGCTTTGCTTCAATACCGTCCATAGACTTGTAAAATCTCTCCGGGTATTTGAACTTTTCCTCGTACTTACGAGCCAGTTCTTTCGGCATACTGAGAAACTTTTCCGACTCAATCGGTGCGTATGCAATGAAAAACTTGCCGGCAATAATGTCGAGCATTTCACGGTTGCTGTCGTCTTTCACATAACATTTTTCAATCTTCCAACCGTCCTTGCCGCCGTGTTCATCAGCCATATACGCTTCCAGTCGCACACATTTATCCGAGCCGTCGAGGGAAGAAGCATAGATAGAATATCCGCCCATACCCTCAATGAAAGCCTTGTTGTTACTGCTGACAACATAGGTTCTTTGTTCCTCTGTGTAAGGCTTGTCAAAGCTGTCAGCCGTAAAAACAATATATCCGGTCGTGTGTGTTCTTTCTTTTTCTGCCTGCCGGAAATGAGCTTTCAACTGCGGATAACTCATCTCAACATTTTCAGGCTCGGAATAAACAGCCCTGTTCAGAGGCATACCGTTCATCTTTCCTTCCTCGTTGCAGATGATGGCAACCTCGTCCTCAAAGGGCATATATTCTTCAATATCTCCCTCCACAAGAGACTGCATTGCTTCAAGGGTATCCTCGATTTCAATAAGTTTCGGATACCTGCCCGGCTCAACAAGAATGACGGAAATCTTCTCCGGTGCTTCGACCTTTTCAAAGGTATCCTCGTGAATATTCAAAGCAAGAGAGCTGCCGTTTTCCCAACTCATATGAATCTGTCCGGCGTCGTCAACGAACTTAACTGTTCCTTTTAGCCCATAGGGCATTTGACTTTCGCCAGCCATTTCAGTGAGTACAATCTGCGTACCCTCCGGGTACATTTCTCTGATTTCTTTTAGTTTCATCGTGCAAAACTCCTTTCGGTTTTATCCTTTATCCCTAAAAGTCTCATTGCTTCAAAATGCTGTGCGATAACGCCCCAGTCGTAGAAGCTCTGAGCGGTTCTGTTTTCGTATTCGCCCTCCCACAAGTGGAGGACATTCTGAAATGTTTTGTAGCCGACAAGCCTGCCGTTGCTTAAAGGTAGCTGTGTGTAATCGTTGTTGAAAATACCCTTGATATATTCGGTACGGGTCGCATTGTCCGTATTTCTCTCATAGAAGTCTTTGATTTCTTCCTTTGAAGCGGACAAATGCGGGGTAGTGCCGAGTATTTCTCGGATAGTATCGTCACCACCGAAAAACGGCAGGCTCTTGTCCTCGTGGTTTCTGTCGTAATACTCTAAGCGAATATTACCTGATTCTTCACGATTTCCTGTGCCGAGTTCCTGATGTTGTTCATCAATCGAACCCATTTCATCATATCTTCCGCTTTCATCTGCTCCGTCAGCCCGGCTTTCTGTGCCATCTGCTTCACGAGAGTTTCCTCCAGTTCGCTCGCTCTCTGCTGAACCTCCGCCAAGTGACTGTTCAGAATCCCTTTCGTCAGAAGATTGTAGTACAGGATTTTGTGATGTTCCTTCAGATAAGTTCTCCTCATCTGCGACCATCTGCCGAGAGTCACTTCCGTCTGCTCCGGCAGCTTCAGGTTCGGAAGATTGTAATCTCCCACCATCGTGTATGTGATTTCGCTCATCGCTTTGACTCCTTTCGTCTTTGATGTCTTTATTGTATTCGGATTGCCCCTGTTCATCAATTATGCGATTTTCCTTGCTGAGCGTGCTGATTGTTCTGCTGACAGGGAGCAACGCCATTTCAGCAATGTCGCTTGTAGCAATGCCCACCGCATTGAGAACTTCCTGTGAATTGAAGCTTGAAATACCGGCAAAGTCATCGGGAGAATAGACCTTGTCTGCGTTCAGTCCCAATCGAGCCATAACCATATATGACACGCTGTTTCTGACAAGCTCCAAATACAAGGTGTTTGCTTCGTCGGCAGACAAATACTCAATATCGCTTCCTGCACCCAAGCTCATAAAGTCGGAGATATAGTCTGCGATGTTGTCCTCGACGGCATTGGCAATGCTCTCTTTAACGACATTTTCAATACTCGTTGTATCGTTTACTGCACCGAAAGTGTTTTCAAGCGTTTCAATAACCTCTGCTTCATATTCGGGTCTCATCTCCCAAATCGGAACAGGGCGGGAATATCGGCTCTCGTGGGTGTCCGATATATCAAAGTAATGAATCAGCCTTTGACGGCTTCTGTCTGCGTCCTCAAATACGGCAATACCTTTTGCTCCTCGGTTTACCCAGCGACCGAAAGTGCCGTTCCATCGTTCGATTTCAAGCACGGCTGTTGCGTCTGGTCTTTGGGCATAAATAAGAAGCTGTTCATCAAATCGGAGCCTGAAATTTCTGCCTGCTGTTTTCAGAAACGATTGCCAGTTTACCGGATTGTCTGTAACCGCAAAACAGGTTCTTTCATACAGCTCTGAAATCAGGTCAAATTTCCTTGCCACCTCGTCTGCACCTCCTTATCGTGATTTTTCTTTGTCCTTTGCAGGCTTCGTGTTTTCTTTTGCGGCTGGTTCTACGGTATGACCGTTTCTCTCGCAAAGCTCGGCAAATTCGCAGATGTGGTAGAGATTTGTACCGACCTCCAAATGGTAGTCATCAATATATCTGCAAGTCCTCTCCATTGTTTTTCCGTCGCCGAGCTTAATTGAAATTTTCTCTCCGTCCGCAATGCGAAACTGCTCCTGATAGTGCGGGTCGATAAATCGGATACCACGCTCGGCATTTTTCAAGTGGCTGTTCAGCCACTCTTTCTGATAGCAATAGCAGTACAGATTGTACTCTCCACGGTTGGGGTTAAACCTCATAAGATAACTGTACTTTTCCGTATCAAGACGAATGCCGTAGTGGTTGCGGTCATCATTAAAGGAACTGTCGGGAGTGGAATAACAGTAAGAGGACATATCATTTCTGCAGGACAAAACATCGCCGTCACGCAATCCGTTTATCACATCATCAAATTCAGCCTTAAATTCATCGGTTTTCAAGTCTTTTCTGAAATCGTTCCAAGTCGTCCAAAACTCGTTCCCGTTAGAACCGAAGTCGGCTCTCAAATATCCGATAAGACCGGTCTGCATAGAGAGCTGCTGACTTTGGCTGAAGGTGTATTTACGCTCTGCTTCGGTCAATACTCTGTAATCCATTTTCATCACCTCGCTTGTTCGTTTGTTTGTCTTTGCTTTGGAATAGGAAAACCATAAACTCCGGCAATGTCATCGCCGAGCCTTTTGGTAACTCGTGTGATGTCGGCTCTTGTGGCTTTTCCGTTGTAGATTTTATCTTGCAGATTTTCAATCTGCGTATCGGTAACACCGTCTTTGAATACACGGTATAGATAATGGTTTGTTCCGTCGTGATGAACGGCATCGGCTCGAAGGTCGCCGTACTTATCCACATACCATTCGGTGTAATCGGTATCGGAATAAAGGCAATCCTTGATGTTGCCGGAATCAATCATCTTGTAGCCCGACACTCTGCCGTTCCATCTGCCGAGGTCGCCGATTACGATAATCGGCTGTGAAAGCTGAATGTTAAGATTTACTCGTTCATCATATAGGTTTTCGGCATTTGATTTTACCATAATGTCGTAAAGCTCATCATCGGAATATCCGGGATACAGTTCCTCCAAAGACTCTCGCCAATCATCAAGGTCAAGGCTAATGTCGCTCCAAATGATATGACGGTCATTCTGTTCCTGCCTGCTCATCAGTGCCACCTCCCAAATAAGAGAACAGCTTATTGGCTTTGGTCTGCTTCTGAAGCTCGATAATCAGGCTCATATCCGGAATAGTGATACCCGGAATTTTCAAAATGCTCTCCATATCGAGCTGCTGCAATTTCTTTTCTGTATTGCAGCCTGCGTCAAACAGTTTCGTCAGAAGCTTTGTTTTCTGCTGAAAAGTGAATTTTTCCTTCATTGCTTTGTCCTCCTTATCGTTCTTTGTCTTTGTTTCGCTTCTTGTGTAAAAGCTCTTGTGCCTTTTCCTTTGCCCACTCAGGCAGACGCTCAGGCTTTACTTCGCCCATAACATCCATTCTTTCATATCGGGTTGATTTGCCGGTGTGAAGATTGGTACAGAACACGGCGCTTCCACGGCTGTTTGCCGACGCACCGAAACCTCCCGTAACATAGTAGAGCTGTCTGTCGGCTCTCTGAAATTCGGGCTTTAATACCTTGGGGTCAATAGCTATGATTTTGCCGTTGATGTCTTTGGAATAGTGGTCGGGGATACAATCGGCTTCCGTTATGAGCGTGATTGGAATATCCAGTTTTTCGACCTGTTCCTTGAAAAGCTCCGCTTCATTTGCCACACGGCTTCCGAAAAGGTGTACGATTTCAATATAGTCATCGCTTACCATACATTCCGAACACAGTTCAAACAGGTCATTTCGCTCTGCAAAGCCGCACATAAATTTATCGCCGTTTGTGCTTTGCTCATTGGAAGCCAAGAAAACTTCCTTTTCGCCCACATTGACCGAGCAAAGAACAGTGTATTCACCGATTCTTCTTTTTCCCTCGTTCATATCCACACCTCAGCTTACTTCAATCACAATTCTGATGTTTCCGCAGTCGCAGCCACTGCACTGCCTTGACAGTTCGGGAAATAGGGATTGCACTCTCTGTCTTGCTCTGCGGATAGTCTCAAAGCACGGCAAGCCGTACCCTTTATAGTTGTTGACTATATCCTCAAGCGGTAAATCTCCGACTCTCATATAGCTGTATCGGTTGTAATAGCAAAGGATAAGCTGCATATCGTCATACCTCGTTTCGGGGCATTCTCTGAGTATTGCAAGCACCTTGCTGTCAACCGTCTTTTGCTTATTCATAATGCACCTCCGTAAAAGAACAGTGGGCGAAGTTTTCACTCCGCCCACTTTCGTGTTCCTTATTTCTTTCTGTTCTTAATCTGCAAGAAGATAAAGCCGCCGATAATAAAGGCGACTAATACAACTGCTACGATTGTCTTAGCGTCCATTACTCATTGTCCTCCTTCTTCTTTTTTCTGTACGCAACAATGGCTGTGCCTGCAATACCGAGGGCAGAAAGTCCCGCAAGTGCAGTCCACAAGCCAACATTGCTGTTATCTCCGGTCTTTGGTGTGTCTCTCAGTTCATTGTGCATCTCAACAACGGTAGTAGAGCCGACCTTTACGGTTGCAATCTTATCCGCAGGAAGCACATAGGAAGCAGAAACACTATCCTGAACCTCGGAAATGGTGTAATCGCCGATACGAAGTCCCTCGATAATGATTTCGCCGTTCTTATCGGTCGTGAAGCTTCGGTCGTAACCGTTTACTCCCGTAACTCTGAAAGTGAAGCCTTCAACCTTACCGTCAGAGGAAGTCTTAACGATTTTCAGGTTTCCTTTCATTGCCGTGTTAATAAATCCGACACCCGCTTTGTTTTCAACCTCATAGGTCATTTCATCTTCCTCAATGAATACGGAGTACACGCCCTTATCAAGCTCAAAGCCATCCGGTGCTTTGGTTTCTCTTACAAGGTATTTTCCGTAGAGAAGCTCCTTCATCTCGTAAATACCGGTAGAGGTTTCGGAGAGCGTTCCGATAAGCTCGTCGCCGTCGTCCAATTTGCCGTCTCCGTTTACATCTTTGTAAACCTCAAAGGTTGCACCCGTCAGTTTGTTGTCCGGGTAATCTTCATCGACCTTTGTGAGTCTGATGTTGCCGTGAACATACTCGTTAACAATTTCAACCTCGATAACCTGACCGTCCTCGGACACGATAACCTCATAGGAAGTATCGTCAAGCACGAAACCGGCAGGCTGTTCGATTTCTCTTACAATCCAGTTTCCATACGGTACTTTGTCAAAAGAAAAGCTACCGTCATTTTCAGAGGTAGCAGTCATCAAAGCATTTTCTTTTGTAAATTCGGTTTCATCAGCCTTAAACAGACCGATAACCGCACCGCCGAGTTCTTCGCCGTTCTCGGTAATCTTCTTACCGGAAACAGAACCGTAAATGAGCTTGTTTTCAATCGGCTTGCCGTCATTGACTGCAAGCTCAACTGTTTCGGTATCCTGTCCCGCATAGCTGAAAGCAAACGGATACTTGCTGTCGGAAAGGATATAATGCTCATCGGTTGCAAGTTCCTTTACATAGTAGCTTCCAAAAGGTAGGTCGGTTTTCAGCGTTGCCTTACCGTTTTCAGACAGGGAGATAATCTCAATCAGACCGTCTGCCGGAATAGAAGTACCGCTTGCAGATACAAGTTCCTCTGCGGCGAAAAGTCCGAAGCTGATATTCTTCATTTCATCGCCGTTACCGATGTTGAAGATGTCGTTCTTTTCAATAGTCTTTTCAAGACTTACCGTTACTTTCTGCCTGTCATTTACAAAGCTTGTGGCGGTTTCGGTTACAGACACTTCCTGACCTGCGTAGGTTAGCTCGACCTCGTGTGCTTCCTTGTTGATAACCATACCCTCCGGTGCGGTAATTTCAACTACCGTATATCTGCCGAGGTAAAGCTCCTTACTCTTGGCAAGTCCGTTTTCATCTGTGGTAACAGTATCTACGACCTCGCCCTTTGCATAACGGAGTGTACCGTCGGGAGTGATAATATCTTCTGCTGCGGTAATCTCATAAACCGCACCTGCAAGACCTTTCAATTCATAGACAGGCTGATAAATCACATCGGCGTTTTCCTCTCCGGAGATATTTACCCCTGAGAACACCTCGCCGGTCTTTTCAATGCTGACAGTACCTTTCTGTGCCATATTAGGCTTATCGACCTTAATCACGGTAATACCACCCTCATCGGAAGAATTTTCCTCAGCCACATCAAAGTACACCGGTGTGCTGTCAAGCACATATCCGTAAGGAGCCTGAACTTCTACAAGAGAATATCCCTTGCCGTATTCCAGTTTTTCCGGTGTCACAAGCTGTCCGTTTGCGTCGGTGTAGAAAGTATCAATCGTTGTCGGAGTAGGATAAGTGAAGGTCATTGTTACCTGATTGCCGTCAGGGTCAAAGATTTTGAACCCAGCACCGGCATACGGAATGTTTTTACCGCTTTCTGCGTCCACCTTAACCACCTTGATATAGCTTTCAAAGTTTGCGTTGTTGATGAGATAGCGGTAGGTCTGTCCGTTCTGAGAAATGAACACATCGAAGTCGTCCATTAACTCACGCCCCTCCCAACCGGAGGTCTGATGAACGGTATATACGCCGTAAGGCATATCCTTTGTCTGACCGAAGCCGTTTTCATCACAAACAATCACATCTCTTTCATCTTCTTCTGCGTCAAAACTGCCGGAAGATTTGAGATAGATTTCAAAGGTTGCACCGTTTTCCGGTGTTTCAATCTTTGTTTCGCCGTCATCGGTGTGCTTGATAATGGCGATATTGCCTTTCATAACCTGTTCGGTTACATCATTTGCGGTCTGATTGTGTTCCACAGTATATAGCTGCGGTTCAGCACCGACCTTATGGATTGTACCGTCGAGCAGATAACCCTCGGACGGCGTGATTTCACGGATTGTCCAGTCATTATCACAGACATATTCCTTTGTGGTAAACTGCCCGTTCTTATCCGTAACATACTTATCCACAAGGGTTTCGCCTTTATAGATACCGTAAACTGCTCCGGCAAGGGTAGCGTCGCCCTGCGGTGTGCCTTCCTCTCGGTCGCTCTTTGTTACGGTTACGCTGAACTTTTTGAGAATGTTCGTGAAGTTTCTTGTGGTTACTTCTTTCCAGTTAATCGGTGCGGTCTGATTTGCAGGCACAACATAACGGATTGCGGTATCCACTTCCTCAATGGTGTATGGGGTAGTGCCGCTGATAAGCACATCATCAAAAGAAGCAACACCGTTCTTATCTGTCACGGCATACTCATCGACAGCAATACCGGAAAGCGAAGTTCCGTAAAGGTGGAAAGTTACACCCTCGACCAGATTATCCTCCGAAGATTTGATAACCTGAAGATTACCTCTTTTAAGAACATTATTGAAGTTGACCTTTGACACCTGACCGGCAACAACAGTTACTCTGTGAACCTCCTGCGGAACATATTTGTCGATAGATTGTTCTGTTACCGTGTAAACACCGGGCATAAGGTTATCAAGCTGGAATTTACCGCCGTTTGCGGTAGTTACAGTCTGATTGACTCCGTTACCGCTGATGGTAAACTGAATGCCGTCAACCTTTCCGTCCTCACTTGTCTTTACAATCTGACAAGAGCCGTAGCTTACCTTCATTTTGACAAAGCCGCTGACAGGGTCGCTGACCTCCTGAGCATAAGTAACCACGTCCTGAATACCGTTGCCGTTCTGATGGATACCGTCAGACCATACGACAACACCTCTGCGGACACCGTTCTTTTTTGCGGCTGTGATGGTAAATTCCTTGCTCGGAGCGGTGTCCATTGATACAGTCAATTTGTTTCCGCTGACAGAGAACGAAACGCCGTCAATGTTTGCCGAGAAATTGTAATTGCCAAGCACTCCGTTTGAGTCGGTAAGGGTAGCAACATACTTGCTTCCGTTCCATTCAAGCTCATTCACTTTTGCAGAACCGCTTGACCTTGTGCAGAAGCTCGGAACTTTCGTATGGTTCTGAACGCTTGTTACCATACTGTTGTAGTACGACAAGATTTTACTGCGGAGTGGGTGTGCAGAGCTTACACATTCAAGCACGGCATTGTACCCGCCGGTAGAAACGTGATTAAAGCCTGCGTCTCTTTCGCCGACAATCGTTTCCCAAATCAAAATCTGAGTGGCATAAGCGTGTGCGATACAGTTGGCGTCGCTTTCATTCTGCGACTTCCAGCTTGTCGAAATACCTCCACGATAGCCGTACTGCAAGATACGACCGATAAGCAGTCGAATATCATCGCCGGAAATCGTTCCGTTCGGGCTGATGTTGTTGAAGAAGTTCTCGTCCTTTTCGGTGAGAGTATCTCCAGTCCGCTGACCTGTACCCGGTTCAATACAGTAGGCAATATTGCCCGAATACGAACCCATTGCACGAAGTCCTGTATATTTTGTGGACAAGCCTTTCCAACCGTTCATATAGTTGAGATTGCCGTGTCCCCATTCGCCGTTGTTATTGGTATCTCCGCTTCGGGGATAATCGACGAGGTACACATCAGCTTTTTCTCCTACGGCTGCAAAGGCTGTCGTTGCCCCAATGCCCATAAAAGCAGTAAGGCTCATAACCGCCGCCAACACAAGCGAGACGGCTTTCTTGAATTTTGTTTTAACCATTGCGTTTTCCTCCTTGAAATGCAAAAACGCACCGATTTTACTCAGTGCGTCCGCTTAAAATTTATTTTGTTTTAGCAGTAGCCGATATAGATGTTGTACTCCGTATCGGATAGCTTTTCTGTCCATATCCACACAGCGGTAAAACCTTCGCTGTTTTTGTATCGGTTCAATCTGCTTTCAATATCAGACTTGATACCGCTTCGGTTAGGATTTGCGGATATGGGATTGTCCCAACATTCTGTCGCCGTGCTGTCAAGAGAAAGCCCTATGCTCAACGCATACTCTTTTGCGTAACTTACATAAGGGCTGACATCAAATGTCTGCTTGGGCGGCTCTGTCGGTTTCGGTTCTGCCGGCTTCTCTGTCGGCTTTTCAACCGGCTTTGGTTCGGCAGTTGTCTGTTCTTTTGGCTGTTCCGGTTGTTTTTCGGGTTCAGCCTGCGTGGTTGTCTGCTTCGGTGGCTCTGCATTTGGCTTTTCAGTTACAGGAGTTTCAGCCGTTTTATCTTCCGCCGGTTTTGTCTGAACAGTTGCAACTGTCTGACTCTCAGCGGTTGATTGGCTTTCTTCAGCCGTAATCGGTGCTGTTTCCTCCATTGCTGGGTTTTCCGGTTCTTCAGCCGTTTCTTCCTGAGATTGCGTTTCGGTATTACCAGCCGGAAAAGAAGTCTCTGTTTTCGTAATCTCCTGTGCAGCTTCTTTTGCTGTGTTACCGGTACAACCTACGAGGAAAATCATCAGGCAGGCAAGTACACAAGGTATCAGCCTGTTTTTCATATCCATCGCTCCTTTCTGCCTTAATCGTAATCAAAACCGTTCAAAACATCAAAGGTGCGATTGGCTGAACTTTTTATCGTAGCAGACATTTTGCTTTTGCTCCAAATTTGCGAACCCTTTAATAGACAGCTATATGTTATTTGAGATAGATATACTCAAGGGAGATAGAGTATATTTTTTTCAGCAGGTTAATAGCCGGTATATATAGGGGTTAGAGTGTGAGAAAGGGGGAAGGCTATCGGCTGTCACGGTCGGCTCTGCTTCGCAGAAACTTGTTGTAATGCTCCAATGCCTTGCACACAAAATCCTCCGTTTGGCTTATGGGAATGTTCTTCGGGATAAGCTGTCGAACCCTGTCGCCCCTTAAAACAATTTTCTCCCTTTGGTTTGGTTTTTCCTCCGACATAATCGCTTGGATTGCTTCGGTTGTGAGCTTGCCCTCCTCAAAGAACTTTCGCATACGGATTGTTTGGTCGTGGGACGGGGTTGCGTCGTTCAGGTCGATTTCATCAACCACATCACGCTGACTGTCCTCATCGAGAAAAGACAATTCAACCGCCGGTCGCATTTTAATTCGTCCCTCGTCAACATATTCCAAAAGTTCAGGAACAAGGTTGGTAAGGCGAATATACCTGTGAATCTGATTTCTGCTGTCGCCACATTCTTCGCTCATTAAGTCAAGACTTTGCTTTCCTCGTAAATCAATCCCCACTGGGGATGAATTATCTTTGCTTGGTCTGCCTGCCTGTCTTTTCATTGCTTCGCTTCTCATTTTATATGCGAATGCTTTTTCAGAGGGAAGTATCTGCGACCTTTGATAGTTGCTCTCAACCATTAAAATCGTGGCTTCGTCTCGGTTCAGCTCAACAACTTCACAACGGAGCGTATCAAACCCGGCAAGCTCACAGGCTCGCTTTCGTCTGTGTCCTGAAATGAGTTCGTATCTGCCGTCCTCTTTCTGCCTTACCGTCGCCGGAGTAATAACCCCTCGTTCCTTAATACTCTCAATGAGCTGTGCCATATCCTCGTCATCACGCACCTTAAAAGGGTGGTCGGGGAAATCGTCAATCTCAGTCAAGGGAATATCTCGGATTTTGGAAAGCTTTTCTTCATCTCTCTGTTCCTGCGTTGAGAATAAGTCATCGAGCTTCGTGAGAGTGAAGTCGCTCTTTCTTCCTGCCATCGGCTAACACCTCCTTTGTAAATTCGGTGTACGCTTTTGACACCGTACTGCCCGGTTCGTAGGCAAAAATGCTCTTGCCTTTGGAAGAAGTCTCTGCGGCTTTTACGGCAATCGGGATATATGTTCGATACATCTTGATTTGACTACCGAAGTTTTCTTTCAGAGCTTCTACAGTGCTTTTGGCGAGGTTGGTACGGCTATCCACCAAAGTGAGAAGCATACCGTCAATCTTTAAGCCCGGATTGATACGCTTCTTAACTCTTGAAATGGTCTGAACAAGCTGCGTCATTCCTTTTGCCGGTAAATACTGAGCCTGAACAGGAATAATAACGCTGTCTGCCGCAGATAGAGCATTGATTGTTACCATTCCGAGGGAAGGCATACAATCAATAAGTACATAATCGTATTTGTCCTTCACTTCGCTGAGATAGTTTCTCAAGGCTGTTTCTCTGCTCATTGCGTTGACAAGGTTAAATTCCATTGCAGAAAGCTCAAGGTTTGCCGGAACAAGGTCAACACCTTCGTCGTGGTGTAGAATACCGACCGTAGGGTCATTCATCGTTTCGTTTATGACATCTGTGAGTTTCGTTGCAAGCGTTATACCCAAGTTATCCGTATCCTTCCAACCGAGACAAGTGGTTAAGTCGCCCTGCGGGTCTGCGTCTATGAGCAACACTTTCTTTCCCTGCATTGCAAGACCGACACCAAGATTTACCGTAGTGGTCGTCTTTCCAACTCCGCCTTTTTGATTGCATATAGCAATCGTTTTGCAGTTCGACACTTTGTGCGTCCTCCTTTCGTAAAATTCATAGCCATCGCAGTATGGCTATGTACTTGACCAGCTCATTTCCTAACCGGTCGGGCAATATTTGTTCTCAACACCCCTTGCCGAGCAAAAAGCTCACGGGAAGTCACTAAGGAACAGACTGCTAATCTGTATCATAGGAATTTCACCTCTGCCGGGTACTCCGCCAGCTCCGTAGAGAAGTATCATTATCCTTCTGACTGTCATCGCCGTAACAGGGGCAACCTATTACTTATACCGGGAGTTCTCGCTGTTCTGCAATGCAGAAGTCACGGCGTACCCGATAAGGTGGCTAAAATCATCAGAATTAAAGTCTTAGTGAATGGTTTATTCAGTTGTCAAAATACAAGTGAAAGGGCTGACCTTTTCGTGGCTCGGAATTAACCCCTTCACTCATTTGGACAAAGGGGGTCAAAATGCACACCCAAAATCACCCCTTTTTCAAAAATTTCTTGAAAAAATTTTTTTAGAAACAAAAAAGCCGCCTATTTCCCTCGTAATTGAGGTCAATAGACGGCGGGTAGAAATATTCATAATTTTGGTGTATAATAAGAGTTAATCAAAAGAAAAATTGGAATTTGTAGGTGCGATTGATGAAAATTATTGAAGTTAAAGAAAATAAAAAACAATATCTTGATTTGCTCCTATTAGCAGATGAGCAGGAAGATATGGTTGACCGTTATCTTGATAACGGCAAGATGTATGTACTTGATGATAATGGGGTCAAGTGTGAGTGTGTCATAACCGATAAAGAAAATGACATACTTGAAATCAAGAACATTGCGACAGTTCCAGAATATCAAGGGAAAGGTTATGCAAGAGCCTTAATTGAGTTTATTGTTAATAATTACAGAGAGCAATATGCCATTCTGCAAGTGGGAACAGGCGATAGCCCACTGACAATACCATTTTATGAAAAGTGTGGTTTTGTCCGTTCGCATATCATATCAAATTTCTTTATAGATAATTATGACCACCCAATCTATGAGAGTGGAATACAGTTGGTAGATATGGTGTATTTGCAAAGACCGTTATAATTTATATTCAAGTTTATGGAGAGTCACTGTTATGATTAGAGAATTTCAAAGAGATGATATAAATAAAGTTGCAGATATATGGTTGGATACAAATATAAAGGCACATAATTTTATCCCCGCCGAATACTGGAAAAGCAATTTCAAATCAGTAAAAGAAGCGTTGTTAATAGCAGAGGTTTATGTGTATGAGTATGATAGAGAAATACAGGGTTTTATAGGGTTAAATGATGAATATGTTGAGGGCATTTTTGTTTCTGGTGAAAAGCAATCTCAGGGTATAGGTAAAATTCTGCTGAATTATGCAAAGGATAAAAGGAATAAGTTGCACTTGAACGTATACCAAAAGAACGCACGGGCAATATCTTTTTATAAGAGAGAAGGATTTGAGATTCAGCATAGTGGCTTAGATGAGGCTACCGGAGAAAAAGATTATGTAATGACATGGCAACACAAATAGAAATTTCAGTTTGTCGAACTCACTTTAAATAATCAAAGACCGCTTACATCGTGTAGGCGGTCTCTTTTCGTGTTCAGATATATTTGATTTTGAGCTTTCTTTTCTTGGTTGAAAGCACCTTGCAGAGAACATCGTCAACTCCGTCGGTGTATCTGCCTTGTGAAATCAGACTGTTCTTTAAGCGGATAAGTGTTTGTATTACTCTGCTATATTCGTCATCATTAAGATAGATATGGAACTTTTCTTCTCTCACAGTCGCTTCCTCCATTCATTGAATTTTGCTCTGATTACCGAAACATCTGCTTCGACATCAGAATAAATAAAGATATGTACGCTTTTGAAAACTGCTTTTACTCTGTCGGCATACTCCGCTTCCGTTTCGGTTGTCTTAAAAGGGAGTTTTACGAGTTTTATATTTCGTTGCTTGCATAAGTGGCTTTTGAGAACCTCCATATGTTCTGAGCCGTTCGTAAATTCTATCGCCAGCTTTTCTGACGGAATGTATGTTTCAAGAGGTATTCCCAATAGTTTATCCGAACCGAGCTGTACCTTTAGTCCTTTTTGATTGGCGTAATAGGCGACAGCCAAGCCGGGGAACACGGAGCGATATTCGTTTTCGCACACAGTGCATTTTTCTCCGATAATTGTTCTGTCGCTGATTTTTGCTTTCCAAGAGTGTCCAAGTGAACATTTCCACCACACACTTTTCATTGACTTTCTTGACACTTGTGTCGGGAGCAGAGAGTTTTTTTCGTAATCCCATTCAGCAAGCAGTTTCCTGTCCGTTGTGGCTAAATCATTGTATCCTGCAAGAACCGCCCTGTCCGCACAAACCGGGCATACTGTTCCTTTTACACGAGCATTGATAACGGACTTCCACTCATTGCCACAGGTCTTACACTTCCACCAAACATTGTGTCTTGATTTTGCGTTTACCTCATCAGGCATTAGGGGATAATTTCTTTCTGACCACTCAGCCGCAAGGTCAGGGTGCGTAGTCGCCAAGTCATTAAATCCTTTGAGCAATGTATATCCGCTACAATACGGACATCTGCTCCCACCGGAACGGGTTGAAATAAGAGTGTACCACTCGTTTCCGCAATCTTTGCATTTCCACCAAGCCTTACTGTTTGCAAAGGCTGTTACCATTGTAGGCAGCAACGGAAGATTTCTGTCAGACCATTCAGCAGCAATATCGGGATACTGTGAAGCAAGGTCATTGAATCCGGCAAGGACTTTATTATGTGAGCAGTATGGACAGCCTGTGCCGTTTACCGTTCTGCTTTTAACGCTTGCTTCCCATTCGTGTCCGTGTTTACATTTCCAAATAATCTTCTTATGAGAAGCGACAGATACCTCGGTAGGCTTTAATTTGTTCTTTTTAGACCACTCCTGAGCCAACAGGGGCTTCAATGTGGCTAAATCATTGATACCCTCTATTACTCTCGCTCCTGAGCATATCGGGCATTTCTCGCCCTTTGAACGAGCTTTGACACTCGTTTCCCACTCGTGTCCGCAAGCACCTTTCCACCACACTCTTTTATTTGAACCGAAGGTTATCTTATCCGGCGTTAGCGGTAAGTTCTTCTCTGACCATTCAGGAATAAGCTCCGGATGAACGCTTGCTAAACTGCCCGTCATAGTACAACCACCCCTTCCTTTGTGATTATCCCAATTATATTGAGAAAATCGGGATTGGTGTAGTTTGCGAATAATAAGAAAGACCTTGGGAGAAAATATCTCTCAAGGTCAATAAGTGATTCCTCAGTTAGAATTTTATCTTTCCTGTCGGGCAATAAGAGTGGTTACACTATAATAAATCATCACTAAACCCGCACTTAAAATTGCCCCGCCAATAATATCAGTAATCCAATGAACACCGGATATCAACCTGCCAATTACCATAAAAGCAGTAAATGCAATTAAAGCAAAGGCAAATGCTCTTTTCATTTTTGTATTTCTAATTCTACTGTTTAGCTGCATAACAGCTGTCGGCATAACACACATAACAAGCAAGGTTGTCGATGATGGATACGAAGCTTCAAGAAAACCGTTAATCAATACCGGGCGGTAATTGACAACATAAAATTCAAAAAACAAATATGCCGCCATTACAACAATATAGAATGCTCCCAACACCAAAATACTGGAATCGACCTTGAATAAGCTTTTTCTTTTAATAAGCTGTATAAGTCCAAGCAACGCAAATCCCAAAATAAAGCAAAGCGGTATCAGTCCTAACCAGTCCGTAACGGTATATATTGCCATATGCACACCTGTCAGGCTGTGGATAAAGCCGTTCAAGGTTGCAAATCCAACAGAAGAGTTTTGTGGCCCGATGGGCTGAACATCAATAAGGCTTATTGCCACTGTCCACAAAATAAATAACACTACCATTGCTATTCCTGAAAGCAATACTTTTTGACTTTTTTCTTTTTTCATTTTTATCAATCCTTTGCCATAATTATTTGGCTTTCGCCTGTTTACAATATAGGCGGAATGAATAAAAATGAAAAGAATTTCACCGTCACATTGGCGACACGCTTCGTATCATCGCCATTTTATCAGCATCAGAGACTTTATCGCCAAGAAAACAAAAGTGAAAAAGGCTGCATAAGGTTGAAGTGTTATCATAAATTCTATTGTAGCAACTGTGCTTAACACAATGGATATTTGATGTTTGTGTTTCAACCAAAACACTGCTTCATAATTTTGTAGAGCGAGAAGCAAAACACCTGTAAGTACAATTCCAAATACAATAATTAAATACGGTATTTTGATATACTGCGGGGTACCTGTCAGCGAAAGTAAAGATACCTCTTTTATAATCTCATCACCCTTTTGTCCAAAGAAAGGCAGAAACAGAAACATAATCAAACTGCAATCGAGTAAACCAAACACTAAGTCTCTTGTATGTTTTTCCTTTTGCTTATTATCCTCGTCAGCAATTTTAAGTATTTCTTCACCGGACAATAACTCATCTATTGACACTGAAAAAAACTTTGAAATTGCTTTTAATGACTCGATATTGGGAACTCCTCTGCCGGATTCCCACTTAGAAATTGCAGTGCGAGACACAAATAACGCTTCCGCAAGTTCTTCCTGCGTGAGTCCTTTTTCTTTCCTCAACTCTTGTAATTTTTCACTTAATTCCATAATAAACATTCCTTTTGCACTCAGATACGAATGTATCCTTTATTAGAAATGGGCAATCCCACTATGGGACTGCCCATTCATTCCGTAAATTATGCGATTTTTTAGTCTCTGCACCGTTTTTAGCACCGATTGGTGTAAATTTGGTGTAAAGAGGTAAATTTATTCGGTTTGGAAAGTCCCGAAACCCGCATAAACACTGGGTTTTTCTTATTTGTCGTTCGGTAAGGACTTCATTGTCGGGAAGAGCAAAACGTCTCTTATGGACTGGCTGTTGGTCAGTAGCATTACGAGACGGTCTATGCCCACGCCTATACCGCCTGTGGGAGGCATACCGTATTCGAGCGCGGTGAGGAAATCCTCATCCGTATGGTTGGCTTCCTCATCACCTGCCGCAAGCAGAGCCTCCTGCGCTTCAAAACGTCCGCGCTGGTCGATGGGGTCGTTAAGCTCGGAGTAAGCGTTCGCCATCTCACGGTTGGTTATATAAAGCTCAAAGCGCTCGGTATAATCGGGATTGCCGGGCTTTCTTTTCGTAAGGGGGGATATTTCTACGGGATGGTCGATTATGAAGGTGGGCTGGTCAAGATGCTCCTCAACATACTCCTCAAAGAAAAGATTGAGTATATCGCCCTTCTTATGCCTTTGCTCGACCTCTATTCCGCGTTCCTTGGCAAGAGCCTTCGCCTGTTCAAAGGTAAGCTCCTCAAAATCCACACCGGCGTATTTCTTTACAGCGTCGAGCATGGAAAGACGCTCAAAGGGCTTGGACAAATCAATTTCGACATCGCCGTAAACTATCTGTGTAGTGCCGAGAACCTTCTGCGCAACGGTTCTGATAAGGTTTTCAACAAGGTCCATCATGCCGTGATAATCGGTGTAAGCCTGATAGAGCTCCATGAGAGTGAATTCGGGATTGTGGCGCACATCTATGCCCTCATTGCGGAAAACTCTGCCGATTTCATAAACTCGCTCCATACCGCCGACTATAAGGCGCTTGAGATAAAGCTCAAGCGAAATGCGCAGATTCAAATCCTCATCAAGCGTGTTGTGATGCGTTCTGAACGGACGCGCCGCCGCACCGCCGGCATTCTGGACAAGAATGGGCGTTTCAACCTCCACAAAATCGAGCGAATCAAGATAATTGCGGATTTCGCGGATTATCTGCGAACGCTTGAAGAAGGTGTCCTTGACCTCGGGGGTCATGATAAGGTCAAGATACCTCTGGCGGTAACGCGTATCGGTATCTTTAAGACCGTGATATTTTTCGGGAAGCGGAAGCAGGGATTTTGAGAGCAGACGAAGCTGCTTGGCGTGAACGGAAATTTCTCCCCTGCGGGTACGGAATACGAAGCCCTTGATTTCGACTATATCTCCGATATCCCATTTTTTGAACTCGGCATAGGCTTCCTCGCCTACATCGTCAAGGCGGACATACACCTGCATTCTGCCTGAACGGTCATAAATGTCGATGAAGTTTGCCTTGCCCATGTCGCGCCATGTTTTTATTCTGCCGCAGAAGGACACATCCTTGCCCTCAAGCTCGTCAAAGCGCTCTGTTATCTGCGCTGCGGTTATTTCCTGGTCGGCAAGAGTTATTTCAAACGGGTCCTTTCCTGCCGCCTGAAGCGCCTGAAGCTTTTCAAGCCTTATGCGCCTTAATTCGTTTGTGTTCTGCTGTTCAGCCTCGGGAGCTTCCTCCTGCGGGGTGACAACTGTATTTTCGTCTGCCATTTGCTGCTCCTTATTTGGATATCTCCAATATCTTATATGAAATGTTTCCTATAGGTGCCTCGACGGTGATTTTCTCACCCTTCTTGTGGCCGAGAAGCGCCTTGCCGAGCGGCGATTCGTCTGATATTTTATCCTCGTCGGGATTCGCCTGGGCAAAGCCGACTATCTGGAACTCAATGGTATCCTTCATCTCGATGTCCTTGAGCTTGACGATGGAGCCGATATGGACAATATCGGTGCTTATGGCATCTTCGTCGAGTACCTTCGCATTCTGAAGCATCGTTTCAATCTCGTTGATACGCGCCTCAAGCTTGCCCTGCTCGGACTTAGCCTCATCATATTCGCTGTTTTCGGAAAGGTCGCCGAAGGAAAGCGCGATTTTGATTTTTTCGGCTGTCTCCTTGCGTCCGACTGATTTGAGATGTTCAAGCTCCTCCTGGAGCTCGTGAAGTCCCGCAGAGGTCAATAAAATATCTTGCGGCATATAGAAAACTTCCTCTCTTCTAAAAAAATACTGACATTACCTGTCAATAAAAGGTATTATATTAAATATTACCAACATTGTCAAGGATTTTATTGATGTAAAGCGTTGCTGAATCCAACGCAAGCACCTTGCCGTTTACGCTTACATCACTGAAAATAAGGTTTGCGAGTCCCGGTGCCGCGCAGCACTCGTAGAGCGCTTCGGCAAAGAGCTTGGGATTTATTCCGTCGGGACACAGCGACGCATATTCATCCGGAACCGTGAAATCCGCGCCCTTTATTACAAATCGTGCATTTTCGCCGTTGAGCAAAAGCGTGTTTGACTGCTCTCTGGAGCCGTTGTTGCACACGGAAATGATGCATGTACCCTTTATCTGTGCACAATCCCTGCCGGCAATCACAAGCGCTGCGCCGTACTCCTCAAGAGCCTTACGGGCGCATCGCTCATAATATCCGCTGCCGGTGAGCACGCGAACCTCCCTTGTAAGAGGGCACAGGGTATGTGCATAGGGCGCGAGCACTCCGTCGCCGTCGACAACGCACACACTGCATGAGAGCGGCTCGCAGCACCGGCGTATTATTTCCTTCGCGGTATTGAACAGCATAATTTTCGGCAGCTGCTGCGGAACAAACCGGCGAAACGGTGTATCCGCCACAGGTGATATACCGTCCGCAAACAGAGTATACGTGCTTTTGCCGCCGATTGCCGCGGAAGCATCCTCCCAATCAATCTCTCCTCTGCGTTTCACTGCGCTCAGAGCGACAAAGGGTACGCCTCCCGGCACGGATATCTTACACACCTGCGCCGCAGACGGATTGAAATGCTCCTTTATACGCGAGCGAAAACCGTTCCCCGTCTCACGCACGGTAAATACAGTTAGCATAAAAACGCCTCCCGCAAATTATATGCGGAAGGCGTTTGTTTTATTAGGAAAACAGAGAAAATGCCGTCTGAATCTGCGGGTCCTCATCCATTGTCAGCGAATCCCTTCTGCTTTCAAGCTCAGGGGCAAGCACAACCTGGGTATCGGGTACGATTCCGGTTCCCTGATACGTCTCGCTCTTATAGGGCACAAGCTGCGCTACCGAAAGAGTAACCGCTCCGCCGTCGGAAAGCTCAAAGGTTTTCTGGAGCATACAGTTTCCCTGTGTGGTTGTACCGATAAGCTGTGCCTTTGAAAAGTCCCTCATTGCACAGGCGAAAAGCTCGCCGCAGCCCGAGGTTCCTGAATTTATAAGCACTGCCATGGGCATGTTCAGCTCGTTTGCATCCGAGGAAAAAACCTCGACCGTTTCGCCCCCGCGATTCACCGCTTTTGCTATTGCGCCGTTTGCGCCGCTCGCGAGAGGAACAATGACATCGGCAACCTCGCAGGCGTACTTAGCCTCGCCCTCGCTTACATCACGAAGGTCGATAATAAGTGACGTTACGCCCTCGCCCTGAAGATCCGAAACGGCATTTTTAAACTGATTAAGTGTTCCGCCGTAGAAATTGTATATTTTGATATATCCCGTTTCGCCTATCGCCTCGGAATGCACCGCCTGTGTATAGTAGCCCTTTGCGACGCTCACTGTGGTGAGCTGCTCCAGGCGCGTATAGGAGATGTTGACAGTGGTCAATTTCTCACCGGCAAGCTTTTCCAACAACTGCGCGGCGTTATCCTGCGTAACCGCTGTTTCGTCCACGGACGTTATAACGTCACCCTCAAGAAGACCTGCGGACTCCGCGGGCGAGCCCTCAAACACGGCTGAAACATATAATCCGCCTCTTTGCGAATCCCACGCGGCGGTTATGCCCACGCCGGACATTCTTCCCTCAACACGGCTTTTGTATTCCGCATATTGTGCCGCATTCATATACCGGCAGCCCTTGCCGCCCAGACCGTTTATATAGCCCGCGGAAACATTGTCATTGAGATATGCGGAATCTATCTCGCCGTAATACTCGGTTCTGATAAGCTCATCTATCTCGGAAACCGTGCTGTAAAGCTTTTCTCTTCCGGGAAGGTCCTTGATTATGCCGTTGTACACCTTCATAAACACCGACATCGTAACAGATACCGATGCTGCTATTGCAACAAATATGAGGGACAAGGCAACGCCGAGAGAAATTTTTTTATTCATAGCTCTAACTCTTTAATATATCACACAGTCGGACGGCTTACTTACCTTTGAAAGCGGATTGACATACGAGCCGTTTACGGTTATTGCAAAGTGAAGATGCGGACCCGTGGAATAGCCCGTGCTGCCTATATAAGCTATTGTATCGCCCTGACTTACTTTCTGACCCTTGCTCACGTTCAAAGCGTTGCAATGGTAGTAATATGTGAGAAGTCCGTCACCGTGGTCGATTACCGTATAGGTTCCCGCTCCGCCGTTGTAGCCGCCTGTGATGGCAGTTATGACAACGCCGTCCGCGGGGGCGATTATACGCTTGCCTAAAGTTCCGCCGGAGACGCAGATGTCAATGCCGTAATGCATCTTTGTTACGCCGTTGAATGTACGCGTTCCGTAGGGAGATGAAATATAGCATCTGTTGTAGGGCACGGGCCATTTGAGTCCGCCCTCAACATTACCTCCGCCGGAGCTTGATTCCTTTTTCAACAGCTCCGCAATCTCTTTTTCCTTGGCGTTTATGGCTGCCTCCGCCTTGTCGTTAAGACGGCGATATTGCTCGCTTGTGCTCTTTAATGAGGACATATAACCGAGAAGCTTGTCCAAATCCCTCTGGATTACCGCTTCCTCACTCTTAACCTCCGCAAGTGCAGTGTCCTGAACGGACTTCTTCTCCTGCACCTCAAGCTTGGCGGCCTCTATCTCAATTTTTTTCAGCTCAACCGTGTTCTTTTTGACATTTAACTCCTCTATGCTTTTGTTGAGATTATCTATCTGCGTGCGGATATCCGCAACGAGCTGATTGTCATGCTCGGCAACGTCGCTGAAAAGCTCGGCGCGCGTGAGAAAGCTTTCAAGGCTGCCCGAGGACAGAAGAAGCTCCAGGTCTGAGTTTTCACCCGCCATATACAGCGCACAAAGCCGCTCTCCGAGAAGCACATAGGCATCGGCAATTTCCTTTTCCTGCTCGGCTATTTTAAGGTTTATGCCCTCTATTTCGGCATTCATGGCGGCTATTTCCGCATCGAGCGAGGCTATTTGGGCATCGAGTCCTGCAATCTCTCTTTTCAGAATATCGACCTTCCCCTGCAGAGCGTCAACCTTTTCCTGCACGGCGGAAATCTGGTCCTGAACCTCCTCTATGTACTCCTGCTGCTTGCTCATGTCGTTTTTCAGAGAATTTATTTTCGCATCGCGAGCAGCAATCTGTTCATTGAGTGCTTTTATTTCCTGCTCGATTTTTGCCGCTTCCTCCTCGTTGGTTGCGTAAACCGACGGGAACACGGAGCCTGAGGCAAGAAGTGCAAATACAACAAGCAGAGCAAGAAGCGCTCTTACCGGTTTGCGTTTAGTCATCACTTACAACACTCCCCTGTTCTTTCAGATATTTACCGAGAGACACCGAGCTGCCGAAGCCGCCTGTCACCACACCGATGATGAGGAACAGCCCGAGAAGACGCAGGGCATAATTGCCGAACGCCACGGGAGATGAGCCCACCACGGAAAGTATTTCAGCAAATGAAACCGTAGCAAGAGTATACAAGCCGTATACCACGCCGAGCGACACTATTCCGGATATAATTCCGAGAAGAACGCCCTCTATAAGGAACGGCCAGCGGATAAAGCTGTTTGTGGCTCCCACCGCCTTCATTATGCTTATTTCCAGCCTGCGGCTGAACATTGTTATGCGAACGGTATTCGCTATTATAAACACCGCTACAAGGAAAAGCATAATGACCATACCTATGCTTATGTAGGTGACGGCACTCCTGATTTTTGTAAGCTTTCCGGCGAGGTCCGAATTTTCCCTGACCTTTTCAACGTGCTCAAGCGCACGAAGCTCCGTGACGGTGAAGTCGAATTTCGTCATATCGTCAAGAGTCACGCGGTATGCGTCGGGAAGTATGCTCGCGTCAAGTCCGGTGAGCAGTGCGGCATCGTCTCCGAGATTTTTAAGCTGCTCGTTGAATGCGTCCTCTTTGGGGATAAATTCGCAATCCTTTACGTTGTCCATGCTTTTTATGGCAACGCCCAGCATGGAACGGTCGGTGTCCTGCGTGCCCTTGCGGACATACACCATGACAACGTTCTGGCTTTCGACATGGTCGAGCATGGCAGAAATGTTGTAGTAAAGCAGCACTCCGCTGCCGATTATAACAAGGCACGCCATAAGCACCGTTATTGATGCAACCGACATCAGCCGGTTTACCCATATACTTCTTACGCCTTCGCGGGTAAGATAATGCAAGCTTCCTCTTTTCATTTCGCATCCACCTCCGTATCGGTTGTCTGAGCGGGCTCCGCTTCAGCTGACTGCGGCGCTTCCGCTTCGGAGGCGGTCTGAACGACCGGCGCCTGAGCCGGCTCAAGCTCCGGAGTCGGGAGCACGGGCGGTGTTATGCTTTCGAGGTATGAGCTGTAATCGGGATCAGCCTCGTTTTCATCTGTTCCGTAGGTCTGCATAAAGCGTTCAAGCTCCGGGTCCTCATTGGGAGCCGGATAATAAGAGCCCTTGGAGGGAATTGTTACCTGCTGCGCAGCAGCCCCGATGGGCTTTATTCCTGTTGCATCCGACGTATCCGACGCAACACAGCCGTGCTCCATTACAACCACGCGATGATTGAACTGACGGACAAGATTATGCTCATGCGTGACCATGATTATGGTAGTGCCGTTTGCATTTATGTGATTGAGCAAATCCACTATTTCGTATGACATTTCGGGGTCTATGTTACCGGTAGGCTCGTCCGCGATAATTATTCCCGCATTGTTGACGAGTGCTCTTGCGAGCGCAACCCTCTGCTGCTCGCCTCCCGAAAGCTCATTCGGCATGTTTCTCGCTTTTGAAGCGAGTCCGACAAGCCCGAGAACATAGGGAACCCTCTTGCGTATCTCCGACTCACGCGCACCGATAACGCGCATTGCAAAAGCGACGTTGTCGTAAGCGTTCATGTTCGGGATAAGCCTGAAATCCTGAAAAACAATGCCGAGAGTACGGCGAAAGCGCGGTATATCGCGCTTTTTCATGTTGTTCAGGGACACCCCGTTAATCGTAACGCTTCCGGAGTTCGGAACCTCCTCACGCATCATAAGCTTTAAAAAGGTACTCTTACCCGCGCCGGAGGAGCCGACCACGAATACGAACTCGCCTTTTTCGATTTTCATATTCACGTTTTTGAGTGCCTTTGTACCGTTGTCATAGGTCTTTGACACATCATTAAACTCGATAAGCAATTCTTTTCTTCCCTTTCCGATTTCACGCCTTTATTTCCGTGTTTGTCCACAAAAAAGAAGGCGAAAGGCATGTTTCGGTATTACGTACCGAAGCCCTTCCGCCGCCTTTTATGATGTGATTATACCACAGTTGGTTACAAATTGTAACCCCTTGTAATCAAATTGTAACAATTTGTTAACAGTTAATATTTTACAGGATTTGCATCGAGATACTTCTTGACCATAAGCGCAACCTTGAACACAATAGCGTCATCAAATTCGCGCAGGTCAAGACCCGTAAGCTTTTTGATTTTTTCGAGACGATATACAAGCGTGTTTCTGTGAACGAACAGCTTACGGGAGGTTTCGGACACATTCAGGTTGTTCTCAAAGAATTTCTGAATGGTAAAGAGCGTCTCCTGGTCAAGCGTTTCAATTGAGCCTCTTTTGAATATCTCGCGCAGGAACATGTCGCACAATGTGGTGGGAAGCTGATAGATAAGCCTCGCTATGCCGAGATGGTCATAGCTGACTATGGTTTTTTCGATATCGAACACCTTGCCGACCTCAAGAGATACCTGAGCCTCTTTAAACGAACGGGCAAGGTCACGAACTCCGACAACGGTGGAGCCGATACCCACAAGGCAATGCGTGTAAAATTCGGTGGACAGTGCATCCGCAACCGACCTTGCAAGCTTCTCAAGGTCCCTCGTTTCGATATCGGGTTTTACCTCTTTGACGAGCGCGATGTCGCTCTCGTTTATGTTTATGACAAAATCCTTCGCCTTATCGGGAAAGAGGTTGTGTATGACATCGAAAACAGAAACATCGTTGCGCTCCGGTATTCTTATGAGGAGCACCGCGCGGGCTGACTCGTTATTGAAATGCAGCTCCCTCGCCTTGAGGTATATGTCGCCCGGAAGAATATTGTCGAGTATGACATTCTTTATAAAGTTGCCCCTGTCATACTTCTCGTCGTAATACTGCTTTATGCTGCCGAGTGACACACAGAGTATACCTATGTATCTCGCGGCGATATCATCGTCGCCCTCGACAAAAACCGCGTACTCAGGATGCATGTGGGTTCCGAAGGGCTGATAGGTATAGCCCTCGATAGCCTCTGCCGCCATAGAGGAAAAGACCTTTATGACTGCCGAGCTCTGAACCTCGCCTATTTTACCAAGCTCGCTGCATGAGATAACGGTTCCCGTTTCGTCTATGACGCCTATCGTACGATCGACGACATCTCTCATCTGGTGGATTACGCCTTGAAAAAGTCTGTTTGACATAAGTTGCCTTCCTTTCTTGCGGAAGCTTTATACATAATGACCATATCGCTACTTGTACATATTACACAATTTCAAAGAATTTTGCAAGCAAAATGCACAAAAATGTTTGAAAATTTTAAACATTTCGTCAAAAAAGCCTTTTTTGTTGAAAAAGCCGCCCAAAACGGGCGGCTTTTTATTGTGCATTTTTACCAATTCGGTTTTTGTGTAATTTCACTAACCTCTTCGGCTGTAAGCTCTCTGCATTCGCCCTCCGGCAAAGCTGCATCAAGCTCAAGTCCGCCTATTTTTGTTCTCCTCAGTGCTTCAACGTGATTCCCGAGAGCCGCAAACATACGCTTTATCTGATGATATCTCCCCTCACGCAGCACAACCTCAAGCACCGGTCGTTCGCCGTCCGAAAGCATACGGACATCCGCCGAGAGCAAACGCGTTCCGTCGGAAAGTACAAGCCCCTTGGAAAACGCCTCTGTATAGCGTTCGATATCCGCCTGATGCGAGAGCGTAACCTCGTAGGTCTTTTCCACATGGTTTGACGGAGATAAAATCCTGTGTGCAAACTCCCCGTCATCGGTGATGAGCACAAAGCCCGTGCTGTCGGAATCGAGCCTTCCTGCCGGAAACAGCCCCGAACGCTTCATGCTGCGGGGCACAAGCTCAACCACCGTTTTCTCGCCCTTCCCGGATGAGCGTGACGCGCTAACCACTCCGGTGGGCTTGTTGAGCATAATATATATGTATTTCCCGCTCCTGAGCGGCTTACCGTGAATACATACGATATCCGCATCTATGTCCGCCTTGAACGAGCAATCCCGCACCTGCTTCCCGTTGACAGCAACAGCGCCGTCGGAGAGCAGCTTCTTTGCATCGCTGCGCGAAAGCTCACCCTGCGATGCAATTATTTTATCAATACGCTCAAGCGGCATACGGCACATCCTTTTCATAAAGTATGTCCGTACTTTAACATATACGGTTGAAAAAATCAAGCCGAGTCGCAACTGAAGGTGCTTTATTTAAATACACCTCCGGATTGAACACTGACACTTTCTTACCGGCCTTTCTGCAATTATTAATAACATATTCTGTTCCGCGCGATTTACCATCCCAAAACGCTAACACCTCATCTGCATAATCAATAATCAATAAATTGCGCTTTAGCGGAGCGCTTCTGCCATATTTATTATATTGCGGCAAAAATTCAGTGAGTTTTATTCCGTTGGAAAGTGCATATTCTCTTGCACAGCTATCTATTCCCCCGGCTCCTCCCGACACAATTTCCGTAACACCATCCGGCAAATAATCCTCAAAATTATTAACAGTCAAATTCCTCGACCCTATTATGGCAATTTTCAAATTTCGCACCTTCAAAAAATATTCGGAGTTGTTTCAACTCTAAAATAACTCCGTTTTCACATAATAACACATAACGGAGTTAAAATAAAGTCAAAACAATGCCAAGGGGAGGATTTTTTTGGAAAGTGAAAAGCATTTCGGGCTTCGCATTGATGATACATTGCTTACCAAGGTTCATTACGTTTGCGCTTACGAAGGACGTTCCGTAAATGCGCAGATACTTTTTCTATTGCGTCAATGTGTAGCTGATTTTGAAAAAGAACACGGTAAAATCAGCACATCGGATAAATGATAAAACAACAAATTCGGGCATCCGTACGGGTGCCCGAATTTGTTTGAATTTTTAATCATCAACTCGCTGTCCGGGTTGCCTGTCACAACTTCCAACCGGGCATTCACTGCAGCTTCTCAAACCCGTGCATGAAGCCGTTCAATTCAACCGAGCACACGTCCCCGCCGATTATCTGCCCGTCAAAAACAAGCAGATTCGCACGTATACAGCCGCTTCCGGCGGTATAGCCCGGATAGTTGGTTATCTCGTAGGTCCAGCGTTTGACACGTTTTGAGCAATACTTTGAAAGGTCAAACTGCTGTGCAAGCTGAATTTTATTGTACTCGTTATACACCTCGTCAAATTCTGCCGGAATCATTATTTCCGTCACCTCAAGCGGCTCCGGATTGACCGTCCAGCCGAACTGCGCAAGAAAAGCCTCGCGCTCCTGAGACGTTGCGCCTCTGACAACAAGTCCCTCATTTTTCGAGACGGTATCCGCTCTGTGATTGATTGCCAGAAGCGTTACGCCGCATATGCAGGCGATTGCCGCCACGCCTATCGCCCACACCTTTATTTTTGATGATTTCACGGAAAGCACAAACATCTTACCATTCCTTTCGGGCATAAAATATCATAGGACACGGTATATTTGTATGCCGAAGGGCAGCAAAAAAGACTAATCAATCACTAAACTTGCTTTTGCCCGTTCGATATGATAAAATTTTTTGCAGAGTTATAAAAAAATCTCAAAGGGACGGCGATAAGCATGAAGCAAACCGAAAAAATAAAACGCGCGGCATACAATGCAATAGGCAAAATCGTAAACTCTCTCGCCCAGAACGAGGGCGGCAAGGATGTAGGCGAAACCGTTATAACACCCGGTATGCCGGAGCTTATCCGGCAGGCGGGCGCCGAGGGCACGGTGCTGCTGAAAAATGACGGTATACTCCCCTATCCGGAGGGCACACGGGTGTCTGTATTCGGCAGGGTTCAGCTTGACTGGTTTTGCGTCGGCTACGGCTCGGGCGGAGATATAAACGCGCCGTACAAGCGAAATCTTATTGAGGCGCTCAGGGAAAACGGACAGCTTGTCCTCAATGAGGAGCTTGCCTGTATATATGAGGACTGGTGCCGCGAGCACCCCGCCGACCACGGCTTCTGGGGACACTGGCCGAGATTTCACGAGGAGATGCCTCTGACAAGAGAGGTTGCCGAAAGGGCGGCGAGTGTATCCGACTGTGCGGTGGTGATAATCGGAAGGTCCGCCGGTGAGGACAGAGAAAACGCCCTCGAAAGCGGCAGCTACTATCTCACCGATACCGAAAGACAGATGCTGCGAACAGTCACCTCTGCATTCAAAAGTGTTACCGCGGTGCTGAACACCGGAAACGTGATTGACATGTCCTGGCTGCGCGAGTACGGCGATGCAATAGGCGCACTGCTTGTTCCGTGGCAGGGCGGAATGGAGAGCGGCAACGCTCTCGCGGACGTGCTTTCGGGAAGCCGTGAGCCCTCTGGCAGGCTCACCGACACGATTGCGGAAAAATATTCGGACTACCCCTGCTCGGCAGACTTCGGAGACAGAAAATATAATCAGTATCGTGAGGACATATATGTAGGCTACCGTTACTTTGAAACCTTCGCAAGGGACAAGGTGCTTTACCCCTTCGGCTTCGGCCTCGGATACGCTCAGACCGAAATATCCTTCAACGGAGCAACGCTCGCCTCCGATGAGGCGGAAATTAACGTCACTGTGTCCAACACCGGGAAGTGCAGGGGCAGTGAGGTTGTGCAGGTATACTGCGAGGCACCGCAGGGGCTTCTCGGCAAGCCCTCGAGAGTTCTCGCCGCGTTTGCCAAGACCCGCACTCTGGAAGCCGGAGAAAGCGAGCAGCTGACCCTGCGCTTTCCGCTCTATCTTATTTCCTCATACGATGACGCCGGAAAGACGGGCAACAAGTCCTGCTATGTGCTTGAGAGCGGCAGCTACGGAATATATGTCGGCAAGGACGTTCGCAGTGCCGGGAAGGTATGGGAGTTCAATATTGAAAATACACGGGTGATGAAAAAGCACACGGAGGTATCCGCTCCCTCCGCCGGATTTGAAAGACTTGTAAATTCCGACGGCGCAACGGCATACGAAGCCGTACCTGCGCGCACCGTATCACTGAAAGAAAAAATCCTCCGGAATCTGCCGGAGGAAATACCGTATACGGGAAATAAAGGCTTTAAGCTTTCGGATGTCACAAGCGGGAAAATCTCCGTTTCGGACTTCATTGCTCAGCTTGACAATGATGAGCTTGAGGCTATCAGCCGCGGGGATTACACCATGGACAGCTCTCTCGGTGCAAAGGGAAACGCCGGCGCAATAGGCGGAGTTACACAATCACTGAGGGACAAGGGAATCCCGCCGGTTATAACCACCGACGGACCGTCCGGAATCCGCCTGAAAGCGTGCTGCTCCCTGCTGCCCGTAGGAACGGCGCTCGCGTGCACATGGAATACCGCCCTTGTTGAAAGACTGTATTCGGCACTCGGAGCGGAGATGCGCGAAAAGGGCTCGGACATTCTGCTCGGCCCCGGTATGAATATTCATCGCAGCCCTCTGTGCGGACGAAATTTTGAATACTTTTCCGAGGACCCGCTGATAACCGGAAAGACAGCCTCGGCTTTTGTCCGTGGTGTGCAGGACTCCGGACTTTCGGCATGTCCTAAGCACTTCGCCTGTAACAATCAGGAGACAAACCGCAACTACAACGACTCAAGAGTTTCCGAGCGCGCACTGCGGGAAATATATCTCAAGGGCTTTGAGATATGTGTAAAAGAGGCCGCACCGAAAAATCTTATGACATCATATAACAAGATAAACGGTGTATGGGGACATTATAACTACGAGCTTTGCACGGATATCCTGCGCAACGAGTGGGGCTATGACGGCTGCGTGATGACGGACTGGTGGATGAGAAGCTCAAAAAGTCCTGAATTTCCGAGGCTGTGCGACAACGCCTACCGTGTACGCGCACAGGTTGACGTGCTCATGCCGGGAGGAAAACGCACCGGCAAGCGCAAGCCGGACGGCACACTGCTTGCCTCACTCGGCAAGGACGGAGGCATCACGCGTGCAGAGCTGCAGCGCACGGCGAAAAATGTGCTGAAGATGGTGATTTCCGTAAAAAAAGTTTAGCTTGCAGCTAAAGCCGCAAGCGCCGCCTATAAAGGCTCCTTTGAAAAGGGGAGCACACCGAAGCGCCGCCGGAGGCGGAAGCAGCGAGGTGCGCGAGTGAAGAAACAGGGAGAATTGCGAAGCGCTCCAAGCGAGCAAGGCGACCATGTTTCTGAGGGAAAATCCGCGAAGCGCCGCACTTAAAGGCTCCTTTGAAAAGGAGCTGTCCGCGAAGCGGACTGAGGATTGATAAGCAGATAAATCTTACCGCAAAGCCTAAAATTAACCAAACCCAAAAACCAATCAAGCATCAATCCTCCGTCGGGACTTACGTCCTGCCACCTCCTTTGCCAAAGGAGGCTTTAGCTCGCCGCTGCAAGCTACGAACCAACAGCCGCACGGAATCCCTCCACCGCCGCATTCGCGTCGGTCCCCCTCCCTTATATAAGGGAGGCTTTCGATAGCCAAAAGCACCACAGGCTACAGGCTAACAGCTACAAGCTACAGGCAATCCTCCGTCAGGACTTACGTCCTGCCACCTCCTTTGCCAAAGGAGGCTTTCGATAGCCGTAAGCGCTGCGAGCTAACATCCAACAGCTACACGGAATCCCCGAAGCTTAACGCAATCCGAGTATTCTGCAGGCATTACGCGAGAGAATATCCTCTTTTTGAGCCTCCGTTATCGGCATGGCGCGGAGATGCTCAAGCTCTCTGCCGGTGTTGCTCCACGGGGAATCGGACGCGAAAAGTATCCTTTTGCTTCCGTGTGCGTTGAGTATATCAAGAAATTGCTTCTGTGTGAAATATTCAAACCCCATTGATGTATCGAGGTAAATATCACGTCCGGCAAGCACCTCAAGCACCTCATCCCATTGTGCGTGACCGCCGAAATGCGCCGCAACTATCACTCCGCCACGCATTTCATCGAGTATGTGAGCGAACTGACGCGGACTTGAGCGGAACGGCGGCTTGAAGGCGGGGTCGGCTCCGGCATGAAAAAGAAGAATAAGACCGCGGCTCAGGGCATAATCATAAAGCCGGAGCTGCTCCGGCGCATCGACAACAAAGCCCTGATATTCAGGATGAAGCTTCAGCCCCTTAAAGCCTAAAGACAACACAAAATCAATGTCGCGCTTCCAGTCGTCCGTATTCGGATATATTCCGCCGAAGGGTATTATTCTGTCGCTTGCGGTTGACGCTGCCCATTCGTTTGTGGTTTTCAGCTGTGAAGGCTTCGTCACCACCGGTTGCGTAACGGAAATATCTATTCCCCACTCGTCCATGCGCTCAACAAGCCCGCCGACTGTGAGGTCGGTAACGGGCTTGTAAAGATTGTTTATGCTCTCGGTGAGGGCTTTTTTTGCTTTCGGAGCAAGTGCGTCCGGAAAGACATGCGTATGAAAATCAATTACCATAGAATTTGCTTCTTTCAAAATGCAAAGTATTTTTTGCGCATGGCGTCTGTTCTGCCGTGTGCCGCTTCGAGTCCCGCGCGGCTCTCCTCGCTGCCGAGTGTGCAGTACTCCTTCATGAGTCTGCCCTCCTCGTAGCAAAGCTCGTCATGAAGCTCAAAGTAATTTTCAAGCAGGAACGAGGCATAGCGCGCAAGCCTGAAATCACCGGCAAGGCGATATTCCTTGCTCATATAATCAAGCGCCACCGAATATTTTGCCTTTATTGAGGATATAAGCTTCGTCCTCTCATTTTCGGGGGAAAATACGATGGTTTTTGCCACGCATGCGTTCGGATTGTTGACCGAGCCGTGCGAATCCGAGCTGCCGACAACCGGGAAATCACAGCCCTTTGCGCGCATTTCATAATACGCAAGACCCTGGAATCCGTTCTGCTGATAGTATGATTCGCCGCCGAAAACCTCAAACGCGTCAAACGGCTTCTGCTCAAGCATGTATTCGGTAAAGCTCACGGGAACCTGAAATACGTTTGAAATCCAGTAGGGATGGCAGAAAATTCCGAGGCCGTTGCCCTTTTTGATGTGGTTGAATATCCACACGCATGCGGCATAGGTGTATTTTTCTATTCCGTCGGGAATGTTCAGCCCGGGTATGAGCGCCTCGACCTCGGCAATGAAGGCTTCCTTGCTCATGGTTTCGGGGCATGCCGACTCGTTTATGCTGCGGAATTTTTTGTCCGTACCGCGTTCAGCTATTTGTGAGGTACAATCGACAAGGCCGTTGACGCTGTACTCGCCGCCGAAGTTGACAATATGAACGTCATTGTCGGGAAGGTGAATTTCTTCTCCGGGGATTATTGCGAAATCGGTACTCACATCCTTATAGGCAGCTATCGCCTCAAGCGACGGATAATAGCGCTGATGGTCGGATATTACGGTGAAATCATAGCCCATACGGCGGTAATTTGCCGCAACCACCGCGGGTGCCTCGCTTCCGTCCGAGCGGCAGGTGTGCATGTGCAGGTCGCCGAGGAAGGGATAGCGCCCCACAAGGTCGGAGTTCACCGCGTAAACGGAAAGCTGGAGTGATTTCCTGCCCTCCTCGTTGTAAAGCCTGACATAATATTCCTGCTCGCTGCCGAAGGTGAAGCTCACGCGAAGGCAGCCGTCCGCATCGGGCGTAACCGCAAAGCAGAAGGCGTTGTTCCTGTCCGGATAGTTTCGCAGCTCGCCGTCATCGAGACCGTGTATTCTCAAATCATATTCCCTGCCCTGTTCAAACGCCGCATGTGCGCCGAGAGGACGCACCGTAAGAGTGACCTGCTTACCGACAGGAATAACCTTCGGAAAAATATCGTAATAGCTGAGTTCCTTTTTCATGTGAATACGCCGTCCTTTTTATTTTTAGTTGTATTGTAAATTTTATTCAGCGCAGCCCAGACGCATTGCCTCGGCGTTAAGCTCCTTCACGGTTGCCTCATCAAGCTTGACAAGCTCGCGGTCATAGGTGAGAAGGCCGTTGACCTCAAACTCGACATCGCTGACCTGAGTGTAAACAAGAGCGCAAAGCCCCTTGGGGATAAGCGGGAAAATCTGCTTTTCAAACAGCGCTCTGTACGCCTTGGTAAGGCTCTCCTGCGAGGCATACATCTTATATCCGAAGCTCTTTGCCTTGTTCCAGACGTGGTTGTCTATCACGCGGCTGTATCCGCCGTATTCACTGAGTACAAACGGACGGCTCTCCGGACGCGGACGTGTAACAGGCACAATATAACGGTGTATGCTTTTAAAATCTCCGCCCTTCTGGTCATGCCAGCCGCTTGCATGGTCGACATAACGGCTCGGGTCAAACGCCTTTACCTCGTCTGCGATTTCCTTTGCGTCAAACTGACCCCAGCCCTCGTTGAAGGGCACCCAGCAGCATATTGAAACGCTGTTATAAAGCTGTGCGAGAACCTCTGAAAGCTCACGTCTGAAATCCGCTCTCCACTTGGGGTTGCCGCGCTTGAAGGCGTTATATTTGTTGTCCTTTACATTTATTCCGATGTTCGGAAGCGCGCCAGCAAGAAGCGTACCGATGTATTGACCGCCGCTGACCATGTCCTGCCAGACGAGCATTCCTATGCGGTCGCAGTGGTAATACCAGCGCGCCGGCTCAACCTTTATGTGCTTGCGCAGCAAATTAAAGCCGAGCTCCTTCATCTTCCTGATGTCGTATATCATTGCCTCGTCCGTGGGCGGAGTAAGTACGCCGTCGCACCAATAGCCCTGGTCGAGAAGGCCGTTCTGGAAATACACCTTGTTGTTCAGGAAAAGGCGCGGATAACCGTCGGAGGTCTTTTCTATACTGAACTTTCTCATGCCGAAGTAGCTCATGACGGAGTCGAGCACCTCGCCGTCCTTTGAAAGCTCAAGCTTCAAGTCATAGAGATTCGGCTCCTCTGGCGACCAGAGCCTGAAATTGTCAAGCTTGATTTCGGCATCACAGCCGATTTCTTCGCGCACGACCTGCTTTTCGCCGTCAAAAACGAATGCAGTAAGTGTGCAGCCGTCCGCATCTATGAGTGAGGAAGTGATTTTTACGGTGCCCGCGTCAATGTCGGGCAAAAGCCTTATGCTGTCGATACGGCTTGTGCTAACCGCCTCAAGCCACACCGTCTGCCATATTCCGG
>LFRM01216803.1_pt2 | contig 50908 bp, 53 predicted proteins | sample 618341 | NCBI WGS metagenome assembly LFRM01 (sample SAMN03654438, study PRJNA283298) | anaerobic digester metagenome | isolation source: pool of bioreactors CSTR01a, CSTR02a, and CSTR03a thermophilic anaerobic... | place: Denmark: Kgs. Lyngby | collected 2014-05-21 | reverse complement strand
CACCGGCGTTTGGGTCAATTTTTAACCGGCGATTGGGTCAAAAATATTCCGGCGTTGACAAATACGACCAAGTTTTTGCACAAGTTCATGTTGATGCATACCGAAAAGATCCTTTTTCGAATCTGTCAATAAATCTAGTGCCTTTCTATTAGCAAAAAAAAGTCTTAAGTTTTGATCATAAATCACAACACCTAAAGGTAATTCATCAAGAATTTGAATTAAAGTTTTACTTTGCTTTTCAATTTTTTGATAAGGATACTTGACAGCACTAACAAAAATACCCTTCATAAAGAAAAAATAACAAGCAACCTTTAAGAAATGTCCCATTAAATGATAAACAGGTATTACTGAATTAATGGAATGAAATAACATAGAAAGTAAGTTCAAAACAACCGCAATTATGATAAAGCTATAAACTAATACGTCCTTTTGAGTAATTTTTAAACGTAAATTATGTAATGAAAGCAAAAATAAGACAATTATCATACAATCAATTAATATTTTAATCCTGCTAGCTCCTTCATTAATATACAGGATAGGCAAAAGATCGTAATAATGATAAAAAACGAGAGCAACAAAACTCACTGTAAAAAGAGAGAAAAAAAGCCCTATATATTTATTAATCTTAAACTTAAAATCTCCGGTAAATAAAACTAAAGTTAGAGCAAGCGAAAATCTGCCCAGCAACCAATACCATGTAGATAAATTATTTTGCTTAAAAGACAATTCTGATGAGTAAAAAAGAAGATGTAATATACCGAAAAATCCTACCATTAAAAAACAAAAACAGATGTTATGCTCTACATAAGTATTCTTTTCATATGTGTACCACACTAACACAAAAATTAAAAAGGAAATAAAAATACAAATCAATTCAATGCCTACATGAAATTGAAAAAAATACTGAGATAAAAAGAGACTTGTTACTAATTGTGCCAATAAAAAAGCACCTAATAAAAACACACTGATCTGTTTAAGCATTGACCGCAAAATTTGAGTCTCTTTCCTTTTTAAATCCATCATCCTGATCCACTCCCGTTTTTAACACAAACATCCGGTTTTCTGCCAATTATAATTACTATCTTATCATCTCTATCAAATATATGACAAAAATAAACGCCAAATCGTTCTCTGTTTTTTTGTTTTTTTTAATAATTTTACGAGAACGTTTTATGCAGCTCAATAGTCATTAAAAATGAAAAACAAATTTAGGAGGAGATCTTATGTACAAAAAAATGATTATCTTGGTTTTTATTCTCTTGGTGCTTTCGGCAACCCCTATCTTAGCTCTGGAGGAAGTCACTATTGACGCTCAAGCTTCCTCAGTATTTATGTCTTATGGCTCGAGTATTGCTAAAAACGGCAACTATATTAACTGTACGGCTTGGTCCGATTTGGTCGACTTTTATTCCCAATCCATTAGTATGAGTTTACAAAGATATGAAAACGGTACTTGGAAAACTCTTAAAACATGGTCTGCTTCTGATTACCATATGACCTTAGATGTAATGGGAGCGTATCCTTTGAGCCCCGGTCTATACCGGGTGAAATCAACCCATAAGGCCGGCGGGGAAACGCGTACCTCCTACACCGGAAACTATATAATAGATTAAAGTAATGAGTAATTGAGGCATTAAAACAGGGAGCAAACAACAGCTCCCTATTTTAATGCCTCAATTACTTTAATTATTTCCTCCACAGCAATATTTTGGGTCATAATATTAAACCTAATCATGTTCTCCGTCCAGAAAACTTGTACAGTTGACTCTTGATTAATCAAAGTTACTTCGAGATTATCATTTACCCTAATCTTTTGAATATCAGCATTTTGGGGCACAAAAGTATTACGATTTGTTTCATTAAGGATATTTTCTTGTTTTATAATTAAACGTTTATCTTCTTCAACATAAGTAATCACAACCACCGATTGAGGATATTCATTAGAAACGACATTTATCTGAGGCGGTGATTGAAAATCAGCCGGTACATACTGTGGAGATTTCAAGGCAAAGACCACCATGCCCTTAGCTTCTTCCCAACTAAGGTCTTTAAATATTCCTTGCTTATATTCAGGATTATGTCTTTCCGAAATAACTACATCACCACTCTCTGTTTGCCCAAACCACCTAAACACCTCATTTTTAAAGCCAATTACTGTTTTCGGGCTTAACGAGATAAAAATTATGAAAACCACAGCAAATACCGCTACAGGAACAAACATGCGTTGATATTTTCTAAACAGCGAGATCTGCTTGTTAGTTTCTTTTTGTTGTTCTGCTTGCAGTCTATTCTCAAATTCCTGCCATTTTTCTTCAACATGCACAGGAGGAAGATGATCAATTAAGGCTTTTACGTTTTCCTTAATTAAACAATCATATTCTTTATTGTCAAACTCTTCCTTTCGCATTTGGCTCACCCTTTACTAATTTATTAGCCATAAATTCTTGATGATAACTAGTCAATTTCTTAACTAATAATTTTCTGGCCCGAAATAATGAGGATTTTACTGTACCGACAGGAAGCTTTAATACTTGAGCTATTTCAGGATCGGTTAATGTCCAATAATACTTTAAAATTACCATTTGCTTAAGTATAGGAGTTAAACATAAAATTGCTTTACGTATTTCCTCTGTCTTTTCCTGAAGAAGATATTGACTACACGGTTCATTTTCATAAAGACGTTCATTATTCAACTTGAGATATTGTTCCATAAATTCTTCTTCAGCAATTGTTAAGACTTTTTTATTACGATTATATATATTAATAGCTTGTTTGGTAGCTATTGCCGCTACCCATGCTCCAAATTTTGCGGGGTCTTTTAAAGTGTGTATATTGGTATACGCTTTCAAAAAAGCATCTTGCGTTGCTTCTTCAGCTAAAGCAGTATTTTTTAGAATTAAAAAACAGGTACCATAAACTCTTTGGTAGTACTTCTTATACAAAGATTGAAAAAATTCCATTATACTGAGTACCTCCATTAATACTCACGAATACTGTTGCTTTGATCTAAAGCCCTATATTGTAAAGCCTCTGCAAGATGAATAATATTAATTTCATCACTACCAGCAAGATCTGCTATTGTACGGGCTATTTTTAAAATTCGCTCATGTGCACGTACACTTAACCCCAATTTGTCATATACTTTTTTTAATAAATTTTTCGCTTCATCTTGTAATTGACAATATTTCCTAACTTCTTTTCCACCCATCTGAGCGTTACAACTTATACCCTGTCCTGCGAAACGTTCTAACTGCCTTTGCCGTGCTTTACTCACTCTTCTTTGTACTTCCCAAGAACTTTCTTCTTTTTTTCTATCGACCAAATCTTGATAATTCAATCTAGGCACTTCGATTTGAATATCTATACGATCAAGTAACGGTCCGGAAATTTTATTCCGGTATTTATTAACCTGATAAGGAGTACAAGTACATTCCTTTAGGCCGTCACCATAATAACCACAATAACAGGGATTTGCAGCAGCTACTAATTGAAATTTGGCCGGATAAGTAATCACTGCCGAAACCCTGGATATTGTTACAATCCTATCTTCTAATGGCTGTCTTAAAGACTCCAAGACATCCCGTCGATACTCCGGCAATTCATCTAAAAATAGAATCCCATGCGTAGCTAAAGTAACTTCACCGGGATTAGGAATAACCCCTCCGCCAATAATACTAGCAACCGAACCTGTATGATGTGGTGCTCTAAAGGGGCGACAGGTTATGAGCGGACTCTCTTTGTTTAACAGCCCGGCAACACTATAGATCTTACTTACTTCCAAAGCTTCTGCAGGAGTAAGTGGAGGTAGAATGGAAGGCAAACACTTCGCTAACAAACTTTTTCCACACCCCGGAGAACCTATGAGTAATAAGTTATGTCCCCCTGCAGCGGCAACTTCCAAAGCACGCTTAGCCAAATGCTGTCCTTTAACATCTGCTAAATCAAAAACTACCTCCTGCTTCGTTTTAAAAAAGTCTTCTAAACTTTGTTGTTCTACTTTACGATAGAATTGTGGATTTTCAGAGAACTCTACGACCTTTAACAAACTAGCAAAACAATAAGCAGTAACAGGAGTTAACGCTACTTCTTTACCATTATCCTGAGCCACAACGAAAGATTTCTTTGTCTCCTTATGAATAAACAGGGCCATCGGCAAAATACCCGGTACACCCCTAATCGAACCATCAAGCGACAATTCTCCGACAAATACATAATCGTCTAAATTTTCCGCCTTAAATTGTCCGGTTGCCGCAAGTATTCCTATAGCAATAGCCAAATCAAATCCAGGTCCCTCTTTTTTGATATCAGCAGGGGCAAGATTAACAATAATCTTTCTGGGTGGAAAATCAAAACCTGCATTTTTAATTGCTGTCCTTACTCTTTCTTTACTCTCTTTTACTGTAGTGTCTGGTAAACCTACAATCGTAAATTCAGGAAGTCCACCGGAAACATCTACTTCTACTTCGATCAAATATGGCTCCATGCCTACAGTAGTACAACTAAAAACGCGGGCTAACAATATTTCACCCCTTCAAACAACTTTTTTCACAAACTTATTTATTCTACATTTTTTCTTCAAATTCCTGCAAACACCATCAGATTTGTCTAAATCTTTTTGCTATTGAAAATTCAGTCGTAAAAAAATGCCCTGCTTTTGGGCATTTTTACGGCATTATCACAATGTTCGTGACCACAGGACGCAATTTTCCATCAGAAGGCTTATTTAAAACCTCCTGATCATAAACAAAAGTACTGGAACCACCACCATCAAGATTATAAGCTTCTTTAACACCTAACTCCACAAGCTTTTCAATCAACCTTTCCAGTGTTACTCCACTGCTCCAGTCAGCTTGACGACCGTCAACAACGATCATGATTAAATCACCGTTAGCATATTCACCTAAAATGGTTCGTGGTTGTTTGGTCTTGGCCCACTCGGCTGGGATAGGCTGAGAAACCCCTCCTTTAATCAACACAGGTATAAAACTTACCCCCTGCCATGGATTTAAAGCCATCAGCTCCTTTTCTGTGGACAAGACGCCACCAATCACTCGCCCTGATTTATTAATTCCGGCAAAGCATAAATTACCGGGATAACCATTAAAAGGAGTAATTAATTTTCCGTTAATTACTACATTGCCGATATGAACCATATAAGGCTTCCCATTTCTCATTTCCGTATAAAAACCACCGCCATTTATACCTAACAATGCCCCTGTTCTCTTAACAGCCTCCAGTGTCGTTTCTTTTTCACCCAAAGTATCTTTAGCTAAGACTACCTTAAAAGCCTTAGGATCAAAAAGCTTCACCTTAGCAATATAGCCACGATAACCCAACTCCTCCAATTTAAAAACCTTAATTTCCACCTTCCGTGAAGAATGTACCTTAATGGGCTCGCCTAACATCGTCAAAATTCGCTCTTCATAAATTTGATCCGACATCTGTTTATACTGAGTAGCCTGCTTAGTTAGATTACTCAAGGACTCATCATGTACTTCATACTGATTTTTCTGATTCTCAGCTTGTGTTTTAACATTATTCATTTCTCTTTCGATAATGTTTACACTTTCTTCCAGTGCGTAAAGAGAAAGGTTAACTTTTTCTACCGGCATACTTAAAGCATGAGCATAACCGGTAAAATTACTACAAGCAATCCAGATACCTAGAAAAGGAGCAAGCACTAATAAAGCTAAAACAAATAATTTACGCATCAAGGAGCCTCCTTTAAGATTTGCAAACTTTTTTCTAAATTTTTCAATTGCTTGTCAAGTAATTCAATCTTCGCATTTAACTCTTTCTGAATACTACTGGATGAAGATATGGTCTCATCAGTATTGCTTAAGTCCCCTTTTAATGCAATCAGTTCATTAGTCAAACTATCCATTCTGTCTTTAATCTCTTGAATATACATTGCATTTGTCTGTTGGATATTCTTAATTTCCTGATCGAAATATTGCTTGGAATAATAAAACCCACCGTAGACTAAACCAGCCCATACCAGGAGAAACAATACAATATAGAGAGGACCTAGCGACTTAGAAGAACTTGTTTTTCTAGCTCTAGCTGATTTCAACTCCTCAGTATTCTTCATGTGTAAATTCGTTCCAAAACTCATTTTTATTTTCCCCCTGTTCCTTTTATCCCTTTTTTTATAACCATCAAATTCTCGATTCTCTTTAGATATCCTGCCTCCAATTCTTCCCATGCTAAAAAGCATCCCGAATTAAATCTAAAGATTTTATCTTCATATTCTGATCAAATAAAATTCCAATCACATCAAAACGACATTTCTTTTCTCCGGCTTTTTTTATTTTTAAATAATAACCGGCTAAACGTCTAAGCTTCTGCTGTTTAACCCAAGCAACCGTTTCTTGAGGTAATCCATAAGCTGAACTACGCCTGCTTCTTACCTCCACAAAAACCAAAACGTCGCCGTCTTCCGCAATTATATCCATTTCCCCAAAAGAACAGCGAAAATTACGTTCAATAATCTTATACCCTTGATTACGCAAATATAAAGCCGCTGCCTCTTCAGCTTTTTTACCTACATCAATTCTATTCATGCTTTCTTCCTCAATTAACAATTTAACAAATATTATGTAAAAAACTTCTGCGATGTACCTTTGACGGTCCATATAGTTTTAAGGCCTCCACGTGACGTGCGGTACCGTATCCCTTGTTTTCTTTAAAACCATAAACAGGATAAAAAGTATCCATCATTTCCATTATTCTATCACGATAGGTCTTGGCAATTATGGATGCCGCCGCAATCGCTGCACACTGTCTGTCTCCATGAATAACACTCTTTTGGGGGATATTTGTCTCAATCTTCATGGCATCAATAAGCAAATAATCAGGTTTGACCTTCAGTACCCGTACAGCCTTCAACATTGCTAATCTTGTTGCCTGATAAATATTGATTAGATCTATCTCCTTATGATTAACTAATCCTACTGACCACGCCAACGCTTCCTTTTTAATCTGCAGTTCTAAAACTTCCCTTTGTTCAGCAGTGAGCTTTTTCGAATCATTGAGACCGGGTAAATAACAACCTTCAGGGAGAATTACACAAGCCGCTACTACCGGACCTGCCAAAGGACCGCGACCTGCTTCATCAATACCCCCCACATAGCTATACCCGGCTTTTCTTAAAGCATTTTCCCTTTCCTGCAATTTTCTGTATCTGGCTTTTTCCTTCTCCAAGTTAAGCAACTCTTTTTCCAGATGCAAACCCAGCTTTTGCACACCCTTACGAGAATCTAATTTTAATTCCTCACTAATTTCTGCCCAAAATTTGCAAGGTAATGCTGATACTATTTCTTTAATTTTTAAAACAGATAATCTTTCCCAATCAGCAAACATCCATCGTCACCTTTCCCAATTTACCACTGCGGAACTCTGTAAGCACAACATGTGCCCCTTTTTCTAAATCAGGTTCTCCACCGCGCAACAATAATCCCCTTTTACGACAAATATCTTCTAAAACATGCACCGCTTCCTGTTGTTCCTCAACTTGATAACGCCCGGCAATTCTTCCCGGCTTATGATCCCTTAACCAAGACAATAACCAAAGTGAAAGCTCTTGAAAATCATAAACCTCATCTTTAATTGCTCCTGTTGCGGCCAACTTATACCCTATAATCGGATCTTCAAATTTTGGCCAGAGAATTCCTGGCATATCCAAAAGTTCAAGTTCACTTTCTAGGCGTACCCACTGTTTTCCTTTAGTAACACCAGGTTTATTACCTGTCTCTGCTACACCTCTACCTGTAAGATAATTAATTAAAGTTGATTTGCCTACATTAGGAATACCTAAAATCATCAGCCGTACCACTTGATTTTTTATGCCTTTTTTACTTCTACGACTTAATTCTTCTTGTGCCTGGGCTCTGATTAAATTATATAACTTTTTTTTATCCTTTTCCCCTTTGTTTTTGGACAAAGAATTAAAAGAAATTACGGCTATACCTTCTTTTTGATAAAAATCAAGCCATTTTTGTGTCTCTTCCTTTTCTGCCAAGTCTGCTTTATTTAACACCAACACCAACGGTTTAGCTCCTAAAATTTCCTGTAAGAGCGGATTTCTACTACTGGCCGGAAGCCTGGCATCCACAAGTTCTAAAACCACATCTACTAATTTAATATTTTCACTGATTAATCTTTTGGTTTTCGCCATATGTCCGGGGAACCAATTTACCACAAATATTCCTCCCACTATTTACAAAAACTTCACTTAATTACTATAAGCATAGCATAACTTTAATAAAAAAATAATTTAATTTTAATCAAAAGGGACTGAGTGAACTCAGTCCCTTCTTAAAATATTACTTATCTCTCTTTAATTCTCGCCGCTTTACCTGATAAATTACGTAAATAATAAAGCTTAGCTCTGCGTACACGTCCTTTACGCACTACCTCAATTTTTTGCACTCTTGGTGTATGAATGGGAAAACAACGTTCAACACCTACACCATAAGAAACGCGACGTACGGTAAAAGTCTCATTCAAGCCACTACCTTTTCTCTTAATCACCGTACCTTCAAAAACCTGAATTCTTTCTCTGCTTCCTTCTACAACCTTAACATGTACACGCACTGTATCTCCGGGACGAAATTCAGGAATATCATCACGTAAATACTCATTTTCTACAGATTTTAATAAATCCATAACATAATAACCTCCTTCCACCTAGATGTTCATATCTTGCCATAAAATCAAGATAGCGGACCATCCTTTTTCCTAAACAAACAATCCAAGATATTATACCATATACTTAATTAACTTAACAACTATCTTTTTCTTTTTTTACTCAAATTTCACTAAACCAAATTATTAATTATTTATTCCCTTTTCTTCTTGCATAATCTGTGACAAAAACTTTTTATCTTCATCTGAAAGAACCAATGTTTTGAGCAACTCCGGTCTTCTCAGCCATGTTCGTCTTAAAGCTTCCTTACGCCGCCACTTGCGTATTTCCTCATGATTGCCTGAAAGCAAAGTTTCTGGCACCGTCATGCCTCGAAATTCCCTTGGACGAGTATACTGAGGATATTCTAACAATCCGTTGTAAAAAGAATCAGTAAGGGGAGACTCACTTTCTCCTAATACACCGGGTAATAAACGGCAAACAGCGTCAATGACTACCATTGCCGGGATCTCTCCACCCGTTAAAACATAATCACCTATAGAAATCTCTTCATCGACCAAAAACCTTATTCTCTCATCAAAGCCCTCATAATGACCGCAAATAATTGCTAAACGCTCTTCTTGGGCTAATTCCCGCGCCATCTTTTGGTCAAATTGCTTTCCTTGGGGAGACATTAGTAAAATTTTCCCTTTGTAGTCATGTAAATCACCTAAAGCTGCTTCAACCGCATAATAAATCGGTTCAGGTTTTAAAACCATTCCTACGCCACCGCCAAAAGGACTGTCATCTACATTTTTATGTTTAGACGGAGAATAACAGCGAAAATCTACCAGATGAAACTTAACCTTCTGTTGTTCTTGGGCCCTTTTTAAAATGCTAGTATTCAGTGGACCGGTAAACATATCCGGAAAAATAGTAAAAACATGAATTTCCATCCCGCAAGCTCCTCCTAATCTAAAAGACCCGGTGGAATCTTTACCTCCATACGACCATGCTCAAGATCAATCAGAGTAACAACTGACTTTAAAGCCGGAAGATATATTTCTTTATTTTCCGGAGTTTTTACTACATAAACATCATTGCTACCAGGCTTTAAGACCTCACAAAGCTTTCCTAAATATTGCTCTCCTTCATAAACATCTAAACCAATCAACTCAAAAATATAATATGAATCTGCAGGAAGTGGTCTGGCTTCTTCTTTAGGAATTTCCAGATATAATCCTTTTAACCTTTCGGCAGCATTCATATCAGTAATTTCCATAAGTGTTAACAACACTACGTTTTTATGTAGCTGCACCTTACTTACTGTATAAGCAATATAGTCATCATTATGTCTAATATAAACTCTTTTCAACTCATAAAATCTTTTGGCATCATCGGTTAAAGGATATATTTTCAGACCGCCTTTATGTCCATGAGTATTAATGATCTTGCCTATTTGGATATAATCCGTCATTTTTCCTTTCCTACCTTATCTCCACAATCAATCCATCCTCAATCACAATCTCACGATTCATTAATTCTACCCAATTATCTCCTACCTTGACTTCGACAGGTCCTAGAATTTCTTCCTGTAAAACTTCTTGCCCCATCTCTAAATTTCCCACCATTTTTATCTGCTCAGACATTGCCTTTTTAGCTTCTTCTCTTTTCTGCTTTTCATATTCTAATTGTTCTCTTACTGAAGCTACCTGTGGTGAACCCTTTAGAGTTAATTCCGTAATCAACTTTTTAGCACGCTGTTCTAAAAATTTTAATTCTGCATCTAATTTATTCATACCTTCCTGCAATTCTTGTCTGACCTGATTTTTAAACTGTTCAGTTACCTTTGCTTTCACTAATATTTTACGGTTTATAATTAACTTATCCACATTCTTCCTCCTTTTAATATACAATACATTTTGAGTCAAGAGAAGTATTCCGGCTTTATAGGTAAAGAGAGGTCCTGGTGACCTCTCCTCTTTATTCGACTATATCGATTATAACCTTTTTGTTTTCACGAGTAGCAGCAGCCCTCACTACAGTGCGAATAGCTCGGGCAATTCGACCCTGTTTACCAATAACCTTACCCATATCTTCGGGTGCCACACGTAATTCAATAATTATCTTATCTTCTTCATCCCTACGGGAAACTTGTACGGCTTCAGGATTAGTTACCAAGGCCTCGGCTAAGACTCTCACCAACTCTTCCATGATTCCACCCCTAATCATTATTTAATTTCGCCAAAATACCAGCTTTATTAAGTAAAGATTTGGCTGTTTCGGAAGGTTGTGCTCCTGTTTTTATCCAATATAATGCTCTTTCTTCATTAATATTAATCACCGAAGGCTTTTTGGTAGGATCATAATAACCAATTTCCTCTATAAAACGTCCATCACGAGGAGAACGGGAATCTGCCACGACCAAGCGGTAAAAAGGAGCTTTTTTAGCACCCATTCTTTTTAATCTGATTCTTGTAGCCATTGTCTCACCTCCTTACAAAAATATCACAAAGATATATAAAAATTTAATTAAAAAACGGTAATTTAGCAAATCCTTTTTTTCTGGCTTTCCCCAAAAATTGCTGTTGTGTTAGCTGTTTCATCATTTTTTTCATCTGTGCAAATTGCTTTAGAATTTTATTAACATCTTGCAATGATGTGCCACTGCCTTGAGCAATTCTCTTTCTACGGCTTCCGTTAATTATTTCCGGTTTACGTCGCTCTTCCGGGGTCATTGAACGAATAATTGCTTCCACATGATCTATTTCTTTTTCATCTATTTCTGCTCCTTGCAATCCTTTAATATTCCCCATCCCCGGAATCATTTCCATAAACTGCTGTAAAGGACCCATTTTTCTCATTTGCTGAATCTGCTCCAAAAAATCCTCCAGAGTAAATTCATTGGCCCTCATTTTGCGTTCTAATTCCTGAGCACTTTTTAAATCTACAGCCGCTTGGGCTTTTTCAATAAGGGTAAGCACATCACCCATACCTAAAATACGTGAAGCCATCCGTTCCGGATAAAAATTCTCTAAAGCATCCAGCTTTTCACCAACACCGGCAAATTTTATCGGTGCACCGGTAACTGCCTTTACAGATAACGCTGCTCCACCTCTGGTATCTCCATCTAACTTCGTTAAAACAACACCGTCAATACCCAACTTCTGATTAAAACTCTCCGCGACATTAACAGCATCCTGTCCGGTCATAGCATCAACAACCAATAAAATCTCATGAGGATGACAATTAGCTTTAATCTGCTCTAACTCAGCCATTAATTCTTCATCAACATGCAAACGTCCGGCAGTATCGATAATTACCAAGTCATGACCATTTCTCTCCGCAAATTTTATCGCACCATGGGCAATATCTACAGGGTTTTGCTTTTCTCCCAGAGAAAAAACCGGAATCTCCAATTGTTCCCCCAAAACTTGCAATTGCTTAATTGCTGCCGGTCTGTAAACATCACAGGCTACCAGTAACGGTCTTTTTCCTTGTTTTTTTAAATTACGGGCCAGCTTAGCACTTGTCGTCGTTTTACCTGACCCTTGCAAGCCTACCATCATCACCACTGTAGGCGGTTTTGCCGCCATATTTATTTTACTCTGACTCCCACCCATTAACTGTGTCATCTCATCATGCACAATTTTGATTACCTGCTGTCCGGGAGTAAGACTTTGTAAAACCTCGGAACCTATAGCTCTTTCCGTTATCTTATTAATAAAATCTTTAACTACGCGGTAATTAACATCAGCTTCCAGTAACGCTAAACGCACTTCACGCATCGCCTCACGCACATCTTTTTCCGAAAGCTTACCCTTTCCACGTAAGTTTTTAAAAATACCTTGCAGTCTCTCAGCAATATTCTCAAAAGCCATTAACTTCTCACCTGCCTATCAACAATCATCATAATCATTTTCTCATTTTCTCTAATTACCAACTATCGTCCAGTTTCTGAAGTAACTCTGCCAGCTGAGCTAATTCTTCTTGCAGTTGTCTATCCTTACGGTCATTCTCTACTCTTTTCCTGATGTTCTCTATCTTTTGTGCTATCTCTTTGCTTATTTCCCTGCTTAATTGATATTTCTTGACCAAACCTAATTTACTCTCATAAAATTTCAGTGCTTCTTCCGTACGTTTTAAAAGGTCATAAACAGCCTCGCGCGAAACACTTCTAATTTTACTAATCTCTCCAAAAGATAAATCCTGTTGATAATATAAATCATATATTTCCCTTTGCTTATCAGTCAAAAGCGAACCATAAAAATCAAAATATAAAGCTCGCCGCGTTAAATCATGTTCTTTCATAAATAACAACCCGTCGGAAACTTATTTAAACTAAAACTAACAAGAAACAAAAACGTGTTAAGTAGATTTACTTAACACCTTTAATATTCTAAACTATTCATCTTAACCTGTCAACTATCTTTACCTAATTATTATGTTCACTTTCGAATTAATTCCTGTCCGCGTTTTTCCGCTTCAAACATAATTCTTTCTTCATCCATTGTTAGTACTTCACGGTCTTTCATTACTATCTTGCCATCAATAATCACCGTTTTTATATCAGAAGACTGAGCAGCATAAACAAGATTGGCAATAGGGTTATACAAAGGAGTCCAATGTGGCTTTTGCAAATCAAAAATCAGCAGATCTGCCTTCTGACCGGCTTCAAGGGACCCTACATATTCCAACCCTAACACCTTCGCTCCATCCTTAGTGGCCATCCGTAAAACTTGATTAGCCGGCAAGACCGTAGGCTCTCCCGAGAACACCTTATGCAATAAAGCACAAGTTCTCATCTCTTCCAACATATCTAAATTATTATTACTGGAAGCACCGTCAGTTCCCAAACCCACCAAAGCACCTTTTTTTAAAAGCTGAGGAACAGGAGCAACTCCACTGACTAATTTCATATTGCTTTCCGGATTATGGGCAATACCCACCTTGTTTTTTGCCAATATTTCTATCTCATTTTCATTTAAATGTACACAATGAGCCGCTAAAACATGGCGTCCTTGAAAAAGACCAAGAGAATCCATTAACTCTACCGGTCTCTTACCATATTTTCCCTTAATTTCCTCTATCTCATCTAAAGTTTCTGCTAAATGGATATGTAATCCTACACCCCATTCATCAGCAAGAGACATCACCTTTTCTAAAAAATCCGGAGGACAAGTATAAGGAGCATGAGGTCCAAACATGCAAGTAATCCTACCTTCGCCCTGCCCGTGCCATCTTTTGACCAATTCTGTATTTTCCTCAAGGGCATATTGCGCCATTTCTCCGTTACCAATCAATCCCCTGGACAAAGAAGCTCTTATCCCTGAATCCAGCACAACTTGCGCTGTCTGCTCCATATAGAAATACATATCAGCAAAAGCAGTTGTCCCAGACTTAATCATTTCTAAAACAGCTAACTGTGAACCCCAATATATATCCTCAGCATCTAAATGTGCCTCCCGTGGCCAGATCATCTCCTGCAACCACTTCATCAAAGGCAAATCATCGGCATAACCCCTCAACATGGTCATTGCCGCGTGGGTATGACAATTAACAAAGCCCGGCGTCACTAAACTGTTCTCTCCGTCAATTATAGTAAAACCGGGGTACTTTTCCTCTAAATTCTCACCCAGCTCTTTGATCACACTACCTTCAATCACTAAATCTCCCTTAAACCAATCTTGCTCTCTTTCCTGATCATCCAACGGAATAATTAAAGCATTCTTAATTAATAATCTGTTCATTTAGCATCAGTCCTTTCTAACAAGGAAATACAAAAGCAACCTTTAAAGTTTAAAGTTCAAACAAACTTTTTATCCCAGCCTTTAAAGGAGGCCGAATAATCCCTTTTTCAGTAATAAAAGCTGTTACTAAATCAGCCGGCGTAACATCAAATGCCGGATTGTAGACCGGTACATTTTGGGGGGCTAATTGATACTCTCCCCATCTCCTCATTTCTTCTGCGTCCCTTTCCTCAATAGGAATCTCTTGCCCGGTAGAAAGAGAAAGATCAAATGTAGATAAAGGAGCTGCCACATAAAAAGGAACATGATGATAATGAGCCAACACCGCAACAGAATATGTGCCTATCTTATTAGCAACATCACCGTTAGCGGCAATACGGTCAGCACCAACAATGACCAAATCTATCTTCCCTTGTCTAAAAATACTACCTGCCATATTATCAGCTATTAAAGTAACCGGAATGCCGTCCTCTAACAGTTCCCAAGCCGTTAACCTTGCTCCTTGTAAAAGCGGTCTCGTTTCATCAGCAAAAACCCGAATATCCTTCCCCGCTTCATGAGCAGTACGGATAACACCTAAAGCTGTACCAAAACCGGCTGTAGCCAGAGCACCCGCATTACAATGCGTAAGAATCGAAGCCCCTTTAGGAATCAACTCATTACCGAAGCTCCCCATACGCTTATTAGCTTGCAAATCTTCATCTAAAATAGCCTTTGCTTCATCCGCCAAAATGTTTTTTATTTCCGAAATCGCGGAAGCAGAATTTTCTTCCCAGACACCTTTCATCCGTTCCAAAGCCCAAAATAAATTTACCGCCGTAGGTCTGGTCTCTGCCAGGACAGCCCGGGCTTTTTCCAAAGTGCGCATAAATTCCGCTTTATCTTCTCCCTGATATGAAAAAGCTGCCAAAACTATCCCATAGGCAGCACTAACCCCTATCGCAGGAGCTCCACGTACCTTCATCGTCTTAATTGCTTCAGCTACCTGGAGATAATTTCGACAACGACAATATTCAATTCGTGAAGGTAACAGCGTCTGATCTAATAAAACTAATACACCATCTTCCCATTGCACCGGTTGCAAAAGCATCATCCTTTCATCTTGAAATATCATCCGAATTAAAAGCTATTGGCAATATAAAGCGTCTATAATATTCATTATAAAAGATGTTGTGTCTCATCCGTTTCATTGCGAAGTTCAGCAAAACAGACTTTATGAAAGCGAAGTGAGAATACAGAAGGGTTGACAGGACATCAGCCCTAACCCTTGAGTATAAAAGGTCAGGGGTTACTCCCAAATTAAATACTTCAAAGTTTTAGGTAAGAGGCAATTGTGTTGAAACTCCAACTTTAGATAACTGCAATATGAAGTGTGTCTATAAAATTCATTATAAAAGATGTTGTGTCTGAACCGTTTCATTGCGAAGTTCAGCAAAACAGACTTAACGAAAGCGAAGTGAGAATACAGAAGGGCTGACAGGACGTCAGCCCTAACCCTCGCAGTACAAGGATGTATATCGAGGGAAGTCTGTATTCTCCTGAGCCGAGTTCTAGTCTGTTCTGAACGAAGCACAGAAACGAACAGACACTACATCTTTTTACATTACATACTTTTTAACTCAGGCAAACATCCACATTCCATTTCCACAGGCATTTCCGCCAAAGTCGCCATAATCAAACGTGAGATATCCTCACTCATCTCTTTCATCACTACCAGAACTTCTTCATGGGTAAGCGCATGTGGAGAAATGCCCGCCGCATAATTAGTAACCATACATAACGTAGCATAACAAATTCCTGCCTCACGAGCTAAGACAACCTCGGGAACACTGGTCATGCCCACAACATCTCCACCTAATTGCTTAAACATTTTAATTTCCGCCGGTGTTTCATAACGAGGTCCTTCTGTACAGACATAACAGCCGCCCTGATGAACCTTAATCCTTAATGCTCTGGCCTTCTCAAAAACAAACTTTCTAATCCCCGGGCAATAAGGATCTGTTACATCAACATGTGCCACACCTTGCACACCACCATCAAAAAAAGTACTTTGGCGTGTTTTCGTAAAATCAAGAAACTGATCCAGCAACACAAAATCATGGGGCGCCATTTCTTCATTAAGCGAACCAACCGCTGCAGTGGCTATAATCTTTTTAACCCCCAATTCCTTTAAAGCCATGATATTCGCCCGATAATTAATTAAATGAGGAGGAACGGTATGTCCTTTACCATGCCGGGTTAAAAAAGCCACGTTCCGACCTTCACAAGTACCAAGCAATAAATTTACTTTACCATACCTGGTCTCCACATCAACCTCTTGAATATTTTCTAACATCTCAGCACGATAAACGCCCGTGCCTCCAATAACAGCAAGCTCAGCTTTACGCATTACCATTTTCCTCCCTTAAGTTTAAATAATCCCTTGACTAAAAGCATCAGCATCAAATTCCTGCAAACTATGGATATCCTCACCCACGCCAATAAATTTGACCGGTAATTTATACTCATTCTGAATACCGAGGATCACTCCTCCCTTAGCTGTTCCCTCCATTTTTGTTAAAATTACCCCGGTTACACCAACTGCTTCAGTAAAAAGCTTAGCCTGAGAAAGAGCATTTTGCCCCGTTGTCGCATCCAAAACCAAGAGAATCTCCTCTTGAGCATCAGGAAGTTCTTTCTTTATCACTCGACGAATCTTTTTTAATTCTTCCATTAAATTTGTTTTGGTCTGTAAGCGTCCTGCTGTATCAATGAGAATTACATCCATCTTTCTGGATTTGGCAGCTTGCAAGGCATCATAAACTACAGCTGCCGGATCAGCACCTTCCTGATGATGTACCAACTGTAACCCTGCACGATTACACCAAACCTCCACCTGCTCAATTGCCGCCGCCCGAAAAGTATCGGCAGCAGCAACTATAACTTTATACCCTTTATTCTTTAACCAATAACCTAATTTTCCTAAAGAAGTAGTTTTACCTACCCCATTAACACCTACCATCAATATCGGAGTGAGTTTTCCCTTTTCCAGAATTAAAACATGTTCACCCTCTTTTAACATAGTTGTGATTTCATCTCTCAATACCTCTTGCAGTTCCTCTGCGGAAGTTAACTTTTCTTCCTTAGTTCTTTTCCGCACGATTTCCACCAATTCCACAGCAGTTTTTACGCCCACATCCGCTAAAATCAAAGCTTCCTCCAATTCCTCAAAAAGCTCCTCATCTATGGAATTTCTACCGGTAACCACATGTGATATTTTTTTAAAAAAAGATTCTAAAAATGCCATAACTATCTCCTCTGCTTTTTCATCATTCATCTTTGGGGATATTTTACCCTAGAGTCTTAAGAAAAATATCCTTTTACTTAACTAGCTTCTTGTTCCACATCCTCCAATTTTACAGAAATAAGCCGTGAAACACCCGTTTCCTCCATGGTCACACCATATAACACATGCGCTGCCTCCATTGTTGCCTTACGATGGGAAATCACGATAAATTGCCTATCCTTAGCAAAACTACGTAATAATTCAGTAAAGCGCTGCACATTAGCTTCATCTAGATGTGATTCAATCTCATCCAAAACACAGAATGGGCTAGGTCTTACCTTCAGCATCGCCATTAATAGAGAGATTGCCGTTAAAGCCCTTTCTCCTCCCGAAAGCAAGGAAAGATTCTCGGTTTTCTTACCGGGTGGCTGTGCTATTATTTCCACCCCTGTTTCCAAAAGATTCTCAGGTTCACTCAATACTAATTCAGCCTTGCCCCCGCCGAAAAGCCGTATAAAGATCTCTTTAAACGCCTCATTAACCAGTCCGTAAGTCTCTTTAAATCTCCTGGCCATGATTTGATCCATTTCCTTAATGACAAGCTCTAGTCTTTTTTTAGCTTCCAACATATCATTTACTTGAACATTTAAAAAATCTAATCTTTCCTTAAGACGGCTATATTCCTCAATAGCGCCTAAATTTACTTCTCCTAATTTGTCTATCTCCAATTTTAACCAAGTGATTCTCTCTAATGTTTTTTGTCGATTTCCCAAAAGTTTTCCTCTGGTTAATGCTTCTTCAATCGTTAAATTATATTGTTCCTGAAGTCTTCTTACCCCGGCTTCCCAAGTGGTTTCTAATTTAGATTGCTGTAATTGCCAATGATGTTGTTTCTCTTCTTTTTCACGTAATAAAGAACTGTATTTCTTTACTTCCTGTGATAATTCACTAATTAATTCCTTAACATTCTCTTTGCCCTGACGCATTTCTTGTAATTGACCCTCTAAATCCTGCAATAAACACAAAGATTGAGCGATTTGTTCCTCTACCTTTACACTGGCTTGAGTTAATTCTACTTCCTTTTGCTTGATATTTTCGCTCTCCTTTTGCTTTTCCTGCTCTGCTTGAGCCAACTGCGACAACCGTTCTAAATAATATTGCTCTTCCTTCCGATAAGCAGCTAGTTTGGCAGCCCCTGTAGCAGCTTCAATCCGCAACTGCGTAAGAGCTTCATTCTTTTGTAACTTTTCCAGCTGCCATTTTTCTAAACTTTGCTGTAATTTTTCTATTTCCGCTAAACAAAGAGTAATTTTTTCTTGCACCGCCAGTTTTTCCTGCTCATACCTTTCCACACTTTGAAAAAGTTGTTCAGTTTCATTACCGGCTTCATCAATTTCCAACTTTAAATTCTCTATTTCTAATTCCCGCCGTCCTTTATCGGCACGCCAACGATCCAAAACACTGCTCACTTCTACTTCCCTTAAGCGCAATGCCTGAATCTTCTCCTTTACTTCTTCCCACTGACGGTAAGTCTCCTGTACATTTGCCGCTAATTCTGTTTCTCTTTTTTGTCCGTCTGCATAAATAGTTTCCAGCTTTTCTACCTTTTGGGCTAAAATCTCAATATTTCTTTTCCGACCTAATATACTACTGTTATTAACCTTAGCACTGCCTCCGGTCAGGGAACCTCCCGGATTAACCGTTTCTCCGTCTAAAGTAACCAAACGCCAGCGAAAACCTGTTTCTTTTCCTTTTTCCACAGCCACAGCCAAATCTTGAACCAACCAGGTACGGCCTAACAAAAATTCCATAATACCCTTATATCTATCCTCATATTCCACTAAATCACTAAGCCGACCAATTACCCCTTTGCCGGTGGGAATTGTACCACTCTTTCCTGTTCCCTTAACCGTATCCAGAGGCAAAAAGGTTACCCGACCCAGCTTTTGCTGTTTTAACCAAGCAATCGCTTGCTGTGCTACTTTTTCATTTTCTGTAACAATATGTTGTAAAGCTCCCCCTAACACTACTTCTACCGCAGTGGCATACTCAGCCGGAACTTGAATAATCTGAGCTACCGTGCCGATTATTCCTTCTATTTGTTTTTTAGCTTGCAATTGTAAGATTTCCCTGACTGCATGTCCATAACCTTGCCCTTCTTTCTCCATTTCCAAGAGTAGTTGATGTCTGGAACGAAGATGATTTATTTCCTCTTTTAATGTTAGGTTTTTTTGCTGCAATTTTTGTAGTTGCTCTCTTTCCTGTAAAAACTGCTTATCTTTACTCACTAATTCTTTTTCCAAATCCATCAACATGAGAGCATTATGATCTGCTTCTTTTTCTAAAGAAGAAAGCTTCTCTAATACCTGAGAAATCTCATTCTTAATCTGATCCTCCCGTGTAGAAAACTGCTCTTTCTGTTTTTGCAGAGACTCAATTCTTTGTTTTAATCCTGAAATACCATTATGTATCTGCGCCTCTTCTTGAAGTAACTCAAAATGATTGTTCTTCAGTTCCTCCAACTTATTTCTTTCCATTAACTCTTGTTTATTATCTTCTGCTAACAAAGCCTCATAACTGTGCAGCTTGGCTTCACCTTCAGCTAATTCCTGTAAAAGAGCACCTTCTTGCGACCTGTGTTGAACAAGCTCCTGCTCTAACAACTCTTTTTCTCGCCACAACTGCTCTCTGTCTTTAACTAACTGTTCTGCCTGTATATTTAAATTGGCCAACCTTTCCCTAATTAATCGTTTTTCACTCTCATTTTTTCCCAGTAAAAGGTTTTCCTGATAAATCTTTTCCTGATAAGAAACTAATTCCTCATCCTTTTTTTGCAATTCCAATTTATATTCTTCCTCACTACTCTGTACCTGGTGGTAATGAGCAATTACTTCTTCTAACTCCAGCTCTAATTCACGCAGATTCTCTTTGACCTTTTCCAGCTTACTCCGACACTTTTCATTTTCTTCCACGATTAAACCTATTTCCAAGCTATCCAATTCTGTCTTTTTACTTTTATATTCTTTGGCCTTTTCTGCCTGTTCAGCTAAAGGACCTTCCTGTGCAGTAAGTTCCCCGATGATATCATTTAAACGCACTAAACTGTTCTCCATTTCTTCCAGCTTCTTAACAGCATCCCGTTTTTTATAACGATATTTAACTATTCCCGCAGCTTCCTCCAACAAACTACGTCTAGCTTCGGGTCTTACTGAAAGAACCTCATCAATTTTCCCCTGTCCTATAATCGAAAAACCTTCCCGTCCAATTCCTGTATCCATAAATAATTCATGGATATCCTTCAAACGGCAAGGAACACGGTTAATTAAAAAATCACTTTCTCCCGAACGATAAATACGGCGAGTAACAGTGATCTCATTATATTCCAAAGGGAAAAAACCGGAAGAATTATCTATCGTTAAAGAAACTTCAGCCATCCCCAAAGAACGGCGTTGTTCACTGCCGGCAAAGATCACATCTTCCATTTTGTCACCGCGCAAAGATTTAATACTTTGTTCCCCTAACACCCAGCGAATAGCGTCAGTAATATTCGATTTTCCACTGCCATTAGGTCCTACTACCAAAATAATCCCAGGTTTAAACTCTAATCTGGTTTTATCTGCAAAGGACTTGAATCCTTGAATTTCCAACCTTTTTAAATACACCTTTTCCCGTCCCTTCTTCAATAGTTCACCGAGCTAATATTACTTTCCTCAATAAAACACACACCCTTATTTAATTCGATAATTTTCCAAGAAGTCCTGTCTTTTCATCCGAAGTGTTTGTAATGTCGTACTTATTTCCAAATCATTCTCGGCTATATCCTGCTCAGGGTTCAGCTTGATTTCCCTAAAATGGTACTTTTCCTGCAGGAAAAGAAGATTACTCCTTTTTTGTCCTACAACCTTGGAATAATCACGTGGAGAAAAAGAAAGGGTTAATTCTTCTCCGATTCCTGCCTTAATCCCTAATTTTGCCAGCCCTTGTTTGATTTGCTCCAACATCAACCGGCTTTCTACTAATTCCCCAAAAGCAGGATGATAAGGTCCGGCCACCAAATCCTTTTCTAAAGAAAGATTCTCAGAGGCATGGAGCCCAAGACGAATAACCGGAATCTGATAAAGCGAAAACACTCCCAACCAGTATGCAGCCATCTCCACAGCATTCTGCAAACTCCAGGGAGTGTATTTGCCCTCATCATACCATCTGGCTAGTTCTGTACCCTTTAATACCAAAGTCGGATAAATCCTTACTACATCAGGTTGTGCCGCCACCGTTCTTTCCGCCGTTAAACGGGCAAAGACAAAACTATCACCCGGTAAACCCAGCATCAGCTGATAGCCTACCTGAAAAGGATAATCTCTTAAAAGCTTTAAAGCCCGGTCCGTATCAGCTACACTATGCCCTCGACAGGATTTAGTTAATACTTCGTCGACTAAAGACTGCACCCCTAATTCCACTGTGGTTACCCCATAAGACATGAGCCGATCCAAAATTTGCCGGTCAATAAAATCAGGTCGGGTAGATAATCTAATACCCTTAATCCGACCTTTTTTCTTTTGTTCAGCCGCCGCCTCTAAAAAACCGATCTGCACATCTAAAGGTAAAGCAGTAAAACTTCCGCCATAAAAAGCTATTTCGCAATATCGCTCCGACCACGAGCTGGACTTTTGCAAATAAGCTTCCACATAACGGTCAATTTCCTCCGGTTTTATACTTTCCTCTTGCCCACTAATTTTCCATTGGTTACAAAAAACACAGGTAAAAGGACAGCCGGCATGGGGAATAAAAAAAGGAATAATTAACGGTTTCTTCATTTTTCCACACCCAATTTTTGCAAGGCATACATGGCGGCATTTTGCTCAGCTTCTTTTTTAGTTTTCCCAATCCCCCTAGCCAATTCCTCTTCATTTAAGTAAACTGCTGCCCAAAACTTCTTGTCGTGATCAGGACCCTTTTCTTGCAATATTTTATAACCCAAACTACTACGGGGATCTTTTTGAATATATTCTTGCAGCTCTGTCTTAAAATCTCCAAATTCGCCCTTAATGGCTTGCCTAATCTGCTGTTTTAAAACACGAAGAATAATAGCTCGAACCTTTTCCAAACCCAAGGAAAGATAAAGGGCGCCAATAAAGGCTTCAAAACAATCTGCCAGATTAGAAGCTCGTTCTGCCCCACCCATCTGCTGCTCTCCTCTGCCTAATAACAGATACTCTCCTAACCGCAAAGCCTTTGCTCCTTGAACTAATGATGCTTCGCAAACAATAGCGGCCCTGGTTTTAGTTAACACTCCTTCTGTTTTTTGAGGTAGCTTTTCATATAAATATTGCCCAACAACCAGCCCGATAACCGCATCTCCCAGAAACTCCAAACGTTGATTATGGTGTGTGGAAGCACCCCTTCCTTCAAAAATATAAGAAGGATGTGTTAGTGCTTGATCTACTAACTCTAGGTTGATTTCATCTTTCAGTTTCAATTGAATTAATAATTGTTCCAACTGGGCTTTTCTCTGTGGATTTAGCATAATTATTACCCCTTAAACTTTCCCAATAAAATTGTCGCATTATGACCACCAAAACCTAAAGAATTGCTAAGAGCATATTGTAGCGGAGTCTTCCTGGCTTTATTAGGAACATAATCAAGGTCACATTCAGGATCCGGATACTCATAATTTATCGTAGGTGGAATCAATTCATGTGCAATCGCTAAAGCAGTAGCAATCGCCTCTATCCCGCCGGCTGCTCCCAAGAGATGACCGGTCATTGATTTAGTCGAACTGATCGCCAATTTCCCGGCATGTTCACCAAAGACCTCTTTAATCGCCATTGTTTCATATTTATCATTAAGCTCAGTAGATGTCCCGTGGGCATTGATATAATCTACCTCATCCGGTTGAATTCCCGCATCATTTATCGCCGCAAGCATAGCTTTAGCCGCTCCAACTCCTCCCGGTGCAGGTGCCGTGATATGATAAGCATCAGCAGTTGCCCCATAGCCTAAAACTTCTGCATAAATACGAGCATTCCTTTTTTGTGCCGATTCTAAATTTTCTAAGATTAATAATCCTGCACCTTCACCCATAATAAATCCATCCCGTTTTTGGTCAAAGGGGCGACTGGCTCTTTGCGGTTGCTCGTTTTGACAAGACATAGCTTTCATAGAACAAAATCCCGCAAAAGCCATAGGAGTAATAGGTGCTTCCGTTCCCCCGGTAATGACCACCTCGGCATTACCCTGCTGAATAATTCTAAAAGCCTCACCGATAGCATTTGTTGCCGAAGCACAAGCCGTAACTACAGTAAAATTAGGTCCGGTTGCACCAAAAATAATTGCAATTTGTCCTGCAGCCATATTACTAATCATCATCGGGACAAAGAAAGGACTTACGCGACCCGGTCCTTTGACTCGCCGTACTTCTATTTGTTCTTCTAAGGTTGCCATTCCGCCAATACCCGAACCTAAAACAACCCCTACTCTGTCCGATGTTTCTTTGGAGATGTCCAAGTTCGCATCTTCTAAAGCCATTTTGGCTGCCGCAACAGCATACTGAGTAAATCTATCCATCCTTCTTACTTCTTTTCGATCCATATATAAGGAAGGATTAAAATCTTTAACCTCACCGGCTATTTGAGTAGGTATATCTCCCAAATCAAAGCGGGTAACCCTGTCTATTCCTGATTCACCTTGAATCAGACCTTGCCAAAAGTCATTCACATTATTGCCAAGTGGGGTAACCGCTCCCATTCCCGTAATCACAACTCTCTTTTTCATATTTCACCTCTACTTATTTAACAATAACTACTGCCAAACTTTATCTTTGCGTTCTCTACTTTATCACACAGAGTTTGAATTATCTCTTTTACAGACATTATTTTGTCTATTTTTTCAATATATTCTCCGGAAAAAACTAAGCCCTCCTCTAAATTTCCTTGCTGAGCATTTTCCAAGGCTGTCATAATACAAAAATTACCTTTACAATGTTTTAAGCATTTACTACATTTACCGTTAACTTTTAGCTGATCGGAACTAAGCTTATCTGTAAATTTATTTCTTAAGGCTCTTCCCGGCAAACCCACCGGACTATCAATTAACACAAGATCCTGTTTCCCGGATTTTACATAAAAATCTTTAAGCCTTTGGGCTGCATTTGATTCAACACTAGCAGCAAAACGAATCCCCATCTGTACTCCATCTGCACCATATTTAAACGCCTTGATTACATCTTCGCCCTCAACAATTCCACCGGCTGCGATTACCGGAATACTAACAGCTTTTTTCACTGCAGGCACGAGTTCAGCAACAGAAAGCGAAGTCCCTAAATGTCCTCCCGCTTCTTTCCCCTCCACAACTACGGCTTGTGCACCTAACTTTTCCGAAATTTTTGCCAGCTTAACCGTTGATACTATCGGCACAACAGGAACTTTTGCCTCTCTCCCCCAAGCAAACATATCACGGGAAAAGCCCGCCCCCGATACAACTAAATCAATGCCCTCCTGCAAAGCCGTCTTAAACATATCGGCAAAGGCGGTAACAGCAAACATAATATTAATTCCAATAATCCCCGAACTAAGAGCACGTGCTTTACGTATTTCTTCCCTTAACTCTTGAGGGGACATCCCACTTGCAGCAATAATCCCAATACCACCTTCATTGGCCACAGCTGCGGCTAATGATGCTGTCGATATCCTTACCGCCATTCCCCCCTGCATAAACGGTAATGCGGGTTTGAGTTGTCCTATTCTTAGTTTAGGTATAATCACATTACCGCCTTCCCTTCTTTTCTCGGTATTTTGGTTTAAAAGCTCCGCAGTAGTTTACTACGGAGCCTTTATATGTAACGTTATCCATTATTGTCTTTCTTTAACATACTCTACAGCATCCCCGACAGTTTTAATTTTTTCAGCATCCTCATCGGGTATTTCCATATCAAATTCCTCTTCTAAAGCCATGATTAATTCTACAACATCGAGAGAATCTGCATTAAGATCATCAAATGTGGTATCTAAATCAATATCTTTCTCGTCAACTCCCAACTGTTCAGCAACGAGAGACCTAATTCTAACAAATTCATTCATAATTTCACCCATGATTTCACCCCCTTCCAAAATCAAAACTTTTCCTGAGGCTATACCGTAAACGTAACTATATAGACATACCACCATCCACAGATATAACCTGTCCAGTAATATAGTCAGCCCCCGGTCCCGCTAAAAATACAACAAGATTTGCTACATCCTCAGGTTTACCCAGATAACCTAACGGTATTCCCGAAATGATTTTATCTTGAATTTCGGAAGGTAATTGTTTAGTCATATCTGTGATGATAAAACCAGGAGCAACTGCATTAACCATTATACCACGTGGTGCTAATTCTTTAGCAGCACTTTTCGTTAACCCAATAATACCGGCTTTAGCCGCAGCATAATTGGCCTGCCCTACATTACCATGTAAACCTACCACTGAGGAGATATTAATAATCTTACCACTCCTTTGTTTCATCATGGGACGAACCGCCGCCTTTAGACAATAAAAAGCTGACGTAAGATTGGTTTGCATAACCTGTGCCCAATCTTCTTCTTTCATTCTCATTAATAAAGTATCACGATTTATTCCGGCATTATTCACTAATATATCTAAGCGTCCGTATTCCTTCAGAATCTTCTCCATCATCTCCTGAACCTGTTCAGACGACGACACATCTGCCTGCACCAGCTGGGCCTCAGCTCCACTCTGACGAATTAGCTCTTGCACTTCTATTGCCGCTTCTTTATTACCCTTATAATTAATAATTACCTTTGCATTTTGTCTAGCCAACGCAATAGCGATTGCCCTGCCTATTCCCCTGGAAGCTCCGGTCACTAAAGCCACACGTTCAACCAACATTCTCTTGTACCTCCCCAAAAAAGGAAATGGTCCTCTCTAAAGAATCTCTATCTTCAATATTAAACATTTCTATTTTTTTATCAATCCTTTTCACTAAACTAGTTAAAACTTTTTGCGGACCTATTTCAATAAATGTAGTCACACCTTCAGCTAAAAGCCGTTCTATCGATTGCTGCCAAAGCACCGGCGCACTAACTTGTTTAATCAAATTTTCTTTAATTTCCGTAGAATCAGTTTCCAAATCAGCCGAATAATTGGCTATCACGGGTACCCATGCCCGCGAAATAATCACTTGATCCAAAACATCAGCTAATTTAGAGGATACATCTTTCAAAAGACTGGAATGAAAAGGTCCACTTACCGCCAATTGAACCACACCTTTGGCCCCTTTCTCTTTAGCTATCTCCATAGCTTTATATACAGCCTGTGTTTGTCCCGCTATAACTATTTGCCCCGGGCAATTATAATTCGCCGGTTCAACTATCCCTACCTGCGCCGCCTCAGCACAGACCTCCTGAACCTTTTCCGCATTTAAACCGATAATAGCGGCCATCGTACCTTGCCCCGGAGGCACGGCTTCTTGCATCAAAAGCCCGCGTTGACGAACTAACCAAACAGCATCACTAATCGTCAATGAACCAGCCGCTACTAAGGCAGTATACTCACCTAAACTATGACCCGCTACATAATCCGGTTTTATCCCGTGCTCTTCCACCACCTTTAGGATTGCTACACTAGTAAGTAAAATCGCCGGTTGTGTATTAGCCGTCATCTTTAAATCATCTTCAGGACCATTAAAACACAGTGTGCTTAAGAGAGAGCCCAGCACATTATCTCCTAGCTTAAAAACTTTTTGTGCTGTAGGATATTGTTCATAAAATTCTTTACCCATACCTACATACTGAGAACCCTGTCCCGGAAAAAGGAAGGCTACCTTTCTCTTTCGCATAAAATTTCTTCTCCTTTAATCAACAATTTTGGTTTCTCCTGTAAAACCTTAACCGCTTCGGTGATTATTTCTTCAATAATTTCCCGTGCCGGCTGAATCTTCTGTACCATTGCCGCTACCTGTCCGGCCATTAATGACCCCATTTCAGTATCGCCATCCACTACCGCAGCACGTAACCGACCTACCCCCAGTTTTTCCAGTTCCTCCTCACTGGCTCCTTCTTTGATTAATCTTTGATATTCCTGAGTCAATTTATTTTTCAATACCCGCACATAATGTCCATTATACCCTGAAAGAAAGGTGTCTCTATCTTTAGCCTTAAGTACCGCCTGTTTATAATTTTCATGAACTGTACATTCAGCAGCACAAATAAACCGTGTCCCCATTTGTACTCCCTGTGCTCCCATACACAATACAGCAGCAAGCTGACGACCATCAGCTATTCCTCCGGCAGCAAGAACAGGAATCTTTACCGCATCAACAACCTGAGGCAACAAAGCCATTGTCGTCAATTCCCCCGTATGTCCGCCGCATTCCATTCCTTCGGCGATTATTGCATCCGCACCTGTTTTCTCCATCCTCTTAGCAAGTGCTACCGAAGGTATTACCGGAATAACTTTAATTCCCTTCTCCTTCAATTTGGGAATATGTTTACCCGGATTCCCTGCCCCGGTTGTAATAACCTTTACTTCTTCCTCCAAAATAACCTGAATTACCTCCTCTACAAACGGCGAAAGGTAATAAACATTTACCCCAAAAGGCTTTTTCGTCAAACTTTTAGCTTTTAAAATCTGTTGTCGTAACACTTCACCAGGAGCATTTCCCGCTCCAATGATCCCTAAACCTCCGGCTTCTGATACTGCTGCGGCTAACTCTGCTGTTGCCACCCAAGCCATACCACCTTGCAATATTGGATATTTAATCTGCAGAAGCTTACACAATTCCGTTGATAACATTTTTTCCCCTCCTATATTGCCCATTTAATTACAGCAGAACCCCAAGTTAAGCCGGCACCAAAAGCCACTAACAGAATAATATTTCCTTTTTGAATATACCCCTTTGCTACTGCTTCAGACAAAGCTATAGGAATAGAAGCACTAGACATATTCCCATATTTATCTAAATTAATATAAACTTTATCTTCAGCAAGCCCTAACCTTTTCCTAGCGGCATCGATAATTCTGGTATTGGCTTGATGGGGAACCAAATAATCAAGATCTTCCTCAGTTAAACCCGCTTTTTCTAAAGCTTTAACAGATATATCACCCATTTTTTTTACAGCAAACTTAAAGACCTCATTACCATTCATTTTCAAAAAATGTTCTTTATTTAATACAGTTTCTAAACTGGCCGGCTTACGTGATCCACCGGCAGGAATTTGCAAATATTCAGCTCCGGTCCCATCTGCCCCTAATTCAAAAGACAAAAATCCTGAGTCTTTAGCAACCGGTTGCAAAACAGCCGCTCCTGCACCATCACCAAAAAGAATACAACTATTACGATCTTCCCAATTAATAATCTTGGTCATTACTTCAGCAGCAACCACAAGTACAGTATCATAATGTCCATTAGCAATAAACTGACTACCTACTGATAAGGCATATATAAAGCCGGAACAAGCCGCCGATAAATCAAATGCTGCTGCGTTAATCGCTCCTAAGTTTTTTTGGATAAGACACGCTGTCGCAGGGAAAAACATATCAGGAGTAATTGTTGCCACGATAATCAAATCAATTTCTTCTGGTCGAACATTAGCTGCAGCAAGAGCTCTTCTCGCCGCCATAAGCCCCAAATCGGATGCCGCCTCCTGCTCAGAAGCTTTACGTCGTTCAGAAATACCTGTACGGCTTAAGATCCATTCATCAGAAGTGTCAACAAGCTTCATTAAATCATAATTTGATATTTTATTATCCGGCAACCAGGAGCCTAACCCCACAATTCCCACTGAGCGGGGATTGCTAGACATTTGTTTCACCATCCTTTTCCATACTCTCTGATAATACCTCATTATCATTATTTTCTATAGAAATACTCTCCTCTAGAGCTTGCACCATTTTCTTTTCCACACATAAGCACGCTATCCGAATAGCATTCTGAATAGCATAAGCATTAGAGCTACCATGACAAATAATACTGATACCTTTAACACCTAAAAGAGGAGCCCCTCCATATTCGGAATAATCCATCCTGGCTTTAATTCTTTTAAAGACCGGAAGGAGCAAAAAAGCACCCATTTTACTACGCAAATTCATTTGCAATTCCTCTTTGAGAACCGTAAAAATGCTCCCAGCAGTTCCTTCTAAAACTTTTAAAATAATATTTCCCACAAAACCGTCACAAACGAGCACATCTACATCCCCTGATAAAAAATCTCTGCCCTCTACATTTCCTACGAAATTAAGTCCTGAGTTTTTTTGTAATAATTCATATGTCTTAAGCGTTAAATCACTCCCTTTTGTCGGTTCCGTGCCATTACTTACCAAACCCACACGCGGTTCAGAAATACCCAAAATCTTTTCCGCATAAACCTTGCCCATCATGGCAAACTGCACTAAATGTTCCGGACGACAATTGGCATTAGCTCCGGCATCTAAAAGAAATTTCGGCTCCTTTAATCCTGGCATAACCGTACCGATAGCCGGACGATCAATCCCTTTGATACGTCCTAAGCCAAAAAGGGAAGCTACCATTTGTGCACCGGTATTCCCGGCGGAAACCACAGCATCACCCTTTTTCTCTTTTACCAAACGAGTAGCTACCGTGATCGACGCATCTTTTTTCTTCCGATAAGCCAAAGCCGGATGTTCATCCATAGCTATTACTTCTTCACAATGATGAATACTAAGTCTTGACTGATCATAATCCGTGGGTAAATATTCAGAAATAGCCTTTTCTTGACCCACCAAAATCAATTGTAAATCCTGATCTAAATGCAATGCCCGAACAGCACCTTCTACTATCGCTTTAGGGGCATGATCTCCACCCATGGCATCAACAACGATTCTCATTATTTTACCTCCCTCTTATTTTGCAGCAAAAATAAATTTACCCACAAACACCTCTTCATTTCCAACTTTAGAGACAACCTTAATCAAATATTTATTGATTTTTTTTCTCGCCAAAAAGGCATGAGCAGTAATCTTTTCTTGAAGATATACGGGACGACGAAAACGTATCCTGGCACTACCCGTCAAAACAATATCTGCATCTATTAAAGCCGCCGCTAATACATTAGCTTGCGAAAAAATATAATCGCCTCGACAAACTCGACTTTTTTCCGACACCATTTCCGGTCTAACTTCCATGACAGAAGTAGCGAATTGACCTAATTGCAATTCTATTAATTCGCCTACCATCTCCTTAGCTACCAGCGCCTTAACCTGTTGATGTTTCTGTTCTGCTACCTGCATTGTTCGCATTCTTAATTCAGGTATGCCTAATTCTAGGCGATCCAATCGTATCGTTTGTACGGAAACATCAAAATGCTTCGCTAATTCTTCATCTGTGACAAATGGATGGGCTTCGATTAACTTATATAATTGTAACTGTCGTTGTTGTTTTGTTAACCTCTTAGCCACTGCTTACCTCCCCTTTTATTATCAGGTATCAATACCTAGTATAAATATATTTTATATATTTAGCAAGTAAAATTTATATTAAATAACACATAACATTATTATTTTTTTAAAGACATCAAAACAGGTCGGATTAACTATTCCGACCTGTTTTGATTAATACTAAATATTAGGATTGAATTTGCTCCTGAGCTTCAATAAGCAAAGGTGTACTCGAATAATTAATTACTTCTGTAGTATCACTAAAAGACTTGGTGTTTATCTTAAACATGTTTGTGCAATACAATAAAAGTTGCATTTCATATTTGCCGGGAGCAAGTTCTTGACCTTCCTGGCTGATAATTACCTTGTTATCCTGTATGGCAACATTAATTACATCTGAGCTCCCTTCTCTTTTTACATTCATAACATAAGTAATGCTCACATTTGAAGGCAGCGAAAATTCTAATTCCGCACTATTGACAGCCTCGTCTAAATTAAAGCTAACCCGGCTAATAAAGGAACTATTGAGTATACATTTAGTTAATGCCGTCTCATCTGTAGACTTAATTTGTATATTAGAAATCGGCTCTTCTTCCTGTTCAGGCTCCTGTTCCGGTTCCTCTACCGGTCCTAAGAAAAGGTCATCAGGAAAATTCCAGAACCAGTAGCTATTATCACCCCAAGCCACAATAGTACCGTCACTTCGTAAAGCAAAAGACGGATTACCGGCAGATATGGCTACAACATTATTTAATCCTTCAGGTATAACTAAATCACTATAAGCATCAGGTTTAACATTTAGATAATATGGTTCAGACCCCCAAGCCACAACAGTACCATCACTAAGTAAAGCTAAAGAGTAATTATTACCAGCAGATATTGCTACAACATCACTTAAATCCTTAGGCATATCTCTCCAGCCTTGAGGATAAGCGGGACTTCCCCAGGCTACTACAGTACCGTCAGATTTTAAGGCCAAAGTATGAGTATCAGAAGCCGATATGGCTATAACATCACTTAAGCCTTTAGGTGCTTTATGTATAGATTCTTCCTGAATTAGTCCTCCCCATACTTCAACAGTACCATCTGTTTTTAACCCAACGCAACGATGTCCGGCACACTCCAGTGCCTTAAAACCAAAATTTTCCGCTGGTAAATTTGCCTTTCCCGTAAAACTAATTCCCGTTGCAGTAGATTTATATTCACCACCTGCAATAGTACCATCAGATAGAAGTAAATAAATTGCATCATAACCCCCATAATAAGGATGTTTATAAGTAAATCCCACATCAATAACACGACCTCGATATATACCGGGTAAACGATAGCTGCCGGTATGAAAAGAGGAATTAAAATCACGACCCCATATATAAGCAGTACCATCTGACGTTATTACAGCATTACTAACCCGACTACCCTTAACATCTACCACATTGGATATCCCCTCAGGAACCACACTATACAATTCGTCATTTCCCCAGGCAATCACATTTCCCTCAGAATCTATTACAAGTGCATGATATGAACCTGAACTCATCCTTTTTCCATACTCCTGTGCTTGTTCAAATGTAGCAGCTTCAGCATGTGGTGTTAGGAGGATCACAACACAGATAAAAATTAAAATGAGTAGCAAAGAGATCCTCTTAAAAAACCCTTTAATCTTTTGCATAAATTTACCCCCTCTCTTTATTGTTTTAAGATTAAACTCCCTTTGCACTAAGAAGCTGTTATATATTAAAGAATATTGGGAGATTCCACAATTTCCACTAGTAACGGTTCACTATCATGACCTTTCGTATTTACCGAAAAGACATGACCATTAAACATCGATATTTGCATTTCATATTTACCTGGTTCTAGAGCTTGTCCTTCTTGTGTAATAATTAACTTATTCTCTTCAATAGTAGCATTAATGAAGTCAGACTTTACACCATCCTTCATAATATTCATGATTGATTCCATGATAATATTTGAAGGCATCTCAAATTCCAACTCTAAAGTGTCTATGGTTTTGTACAACTCAAAGCTTAATTTGCATAAAAAGGAATCCTGCAACATACAGGTCATTAACTCTTTATTATCAATAGTAGTTAATTTGATGTCTTGCACAAATAGCATTTGATTATATCTTTGGAGTATATCTTCCGGTGTAAGTACAATGGAATATAAAGTCATTTGATCCATAATACCTTTAAAGGTAAAAGGAAGCTGTCCGACCTCATACCCAATATTACCTCCTATTACGGCATTATTAGTATATTCATTACTAAAACTACCCAGTCTGCCTGTATCAACAAGTCTACCATTGACATAACAGCAAACTACACCACTGTTAACTCCTACATCACCATTTTCTAACGTCACAACCAGATGATTCCACTCGTTTCTCTTAATAATATTTTCCGGAGAATAATAGTGAGACCACTTCCCGGGTCTTCCGTTATGACATGTACTGATTCGCAACTGATTATCATCAGTAATTCCCAGAATCAACGTTTCCCAAGGATTCCCTTCCGTATACAAATATCCGGATCCTTCAGGCTTAATCCAAACTTCAAAACTCCAATTGGCAAGCTGATTAAGACTTTTCTTATTTATACTCACCTTATTTCCGTCAGCATAAAACCTTAAACCATACCCCTTAATACCTCTACCCATGCCGCCCCATTTAATGTACCGTGTTTTTCCAGCCCACTGGAATCATTTACTGTCGTGTGCTTTCCTTCATCCATATGCCACTCAACAAGTATATACGGTAATACAGGTATAGTATTCACAACATTTACATTAATCGTATATGTACAGATAAGACTGCCGCTATCGACATCAATTCTTATCTTATTAACACCTTCCGTTAAAGTAATCGTCTTTGACACTCCACTAGCATGTTCCTCTCCATTAATTTTAAGAATATGTCTGGGATTTTCCAAAATAGCTACCAGTGCTATCGAACCCATATTTTCTATATTTACGGAATAGTTTAAGGTGTTAGGATTAAATCCGGGTGAAAAAGTCCCTGCACTAATAATCAAATTAGATAACCTGCCCAGCAAATTCAGCTCGGGGACATTACATTGACCTTTGTTATTAAGACCCCATGCCACTAAACTCCCATCTCTTTTTAAAGCCAAATTATGATAGCACCCTGATATTACCGCTATTACGCCACTTCTGGCTTCTACAGGTACAGTGCATTGACCATGCTCATTATTTCCCCAAACAATCACCTTACCCTCGGCCTTAATCGCCATAGAATGCCTATTACCTGCACCTATTGCGATCACACCGCTTCTGGCTTCTGCAGGTACAGTACATTGACCGTACTCATTATTTCCCCAAGCCACTACACTGCCGTTATTCTTTAAAGCTACCGAATGATAACAATCCGCATAAATGGAAACTATACCGTTTTTCGCTGCTGCAGGTACATTACACTGTTTATAATAAATACTATTATCACCCCAAGCCACTACACTACCATCTGCTTTTAAGGCTAAACAATGAAAACCACCGGCAGAGATGGCAATAACACCGCTTCGAGCTTCCTCGGGCACATTACATTGACCATGTTCATTATAACCCCAAACCACTACACTGCCATCTGCTTTCAAAGCCATTGAAAAATAACTGCCTGCGGAAATAGCAATAACATCTCTTTGGGCCTCAACCGGCACATTACACTGACCATAATGTTTCATCCCCCAAGCCACTACACTGCCATCTGCTTTTAAAGCTAAAGAATGGTGCCATCCTGCCTCAACTGCTACAAAATCATTACCTGATGGTACATTACACTGACCATCGGTATTTGATCCCCAAGCTACTAAACTACCATCTTTATTTAAGATTAAAGAATGATCTTTACCTGCGGTAATCATCTTCATTGCTTGCAGACTTCTCTCAATCATCTCTACCTCAGATTCGGCTCCATATGTCATCAACGGCATCACTATTAATGAGCTGCAAAACATACAGACAAATAGCAAGAAAAAAGCTGTCCGTCCAGAAAACTGCGTTATTTTTTTACACATTTTCTTCTCTCCTTTTAAAAATTAATAAAATATTAAATAAATGTCTTGGATAATTTGTTGAAATTTTAGAATCTAAAGATAATATTCGCTAATAAGTTTATATATATCCTGCTAAATATGTTAATATTTGTCTATAAATAAAAAAGAGCCCCAATGATTGTATCCCTAATGTTAAACCAATATTAACACTGGGGACACACCACAAAAGCTCTCTTTTAAAGCATTTTCAATTCTAAAATATCTTCTTTATTAATTTTAATTAAGCTTCAGCTTCCTGAGCGATAACCTCACGATTCTTATAGTAACCACAGGATGGACAAACCCTATGAGACTGCTTCGGTTCATGACATTTAGGACATGCGATGAATCCGGGTGCTTCTATCTTCATAATTTCAGCCCTTCTCCGACGATTTCTGGCTTTAGAACGACGGCTCTGCGGCACTCCCATTAGACCCACCTCCTCCTTTCACCTAAACTACTCTTAGGATTCCATTTTCTTTTTCAACTGCGCTAACGCCTCAAAGCGAGGGTCAATATCCTGCCTTTGACAGTTACATTTGCTTTCTTTTAAATTCACACCACATTCAGGACAAAGCCCCGGACAATCAGGCATACAAAGAACGCGCATTGGCAAACTGAGGAGTAAATTTTCCAGCACAATCTGTTTTAAATCAAGCCAATCCTCATTCTCAAGGAATGATAACAAACTATTTTCATTACCAGCCCTCTCCGTCTCCGACCCAGCTTCTTTTGAACAAAACTGCTCGGTAACATCAAGCTTGAGAGGTAACTTTACCTCCTCTAAACAGCGGCTACAAAGAAGCATAATCTCTGTCTTCAAATGCAGCGATAACTCTAAATAATTGCCTCGATTAGAGACATTACCTTTGACAGTTATCGGTTTAATTAGAGAAGCTTCTCCTAAATCTTCAGCGCAATCTTCCCATACAAAGTTAAAATCCTCTTTGGCGCCAGATTCCTTCCACAGCTTAACCAGATTAATTTTCATATCTGCTCACCCCTAATAAATACAAGCAAGCTTCTCTATTATACAAAATATCACAATTTATTGTCAAGAACGTTCACTCGATATTTTAACCTATATTTTGGCAGCAAGTAATTGCTACTGTGTTAACAATATCTTGAACACTACAACCTCTGGACAAATCGTTTACAGGTTTTGCCATGCCTTGTAAGATCGGTCCCATTGCTTCAACATCGCCAAAACGTTGTACAAGTTTATAAGCAATATTTCCGGCCTGCAAATCCGGGAAGACCAAAACATTAGCTTTTCCGGCAACATTACTGCCCGGTGCTTTAGAAGAACCTACTTTGGAAACGATTGCCGCATCTGCCTGTAATTCTCCGTCAATAACCAAATCAGGTGCCATCTGTTTTGCTAACTGCGTTGCCTGTATAACCTTATCGACCAATTCATGCTTTGCACTTCCTTTTGTGGAAAAAGAAAGCATTGCTACTCTAGGTTCCATACCTACCAGATCTTTAGCAGTCTGTGCCGATAAAACAGCTATCTCGGCAAGTTGTTGTGCTGTAGGATTAGGATTAACGGCACAATCAGCAAAAACAAAAATCCCGTCTTCCCCAAATTCCTGCTTAGGACTAACCATCAAAAATGCACCAGATACTGAAGAAATACCCGCTTGCGTTTTGATGATCTGTAATGCAGGACGTAAAACATCGCCGGTAGTATTCTGTGCTCCTGCGACCATACCCTGTGCTTCACCTTTATAGATCATCATATCACCAAAATACAAAGTACTCGTAAGGAGTTTTTTCGCCTCTTCCAACGTAAGACCTTTATGCTTACGTAACTGATATAGTTCTTCCGCATACTCCGGAAATTTTTCTGATTTGACCGGATCAATTACGGTGATTCCGGAAAGATCTGTCCCTACCTTTGCGGCAACGGCTTGTATTTCATTTTCATTACCCAATAAAATTAATTTGGCAAATCCTTCTCGAGCAATTATGCTTGCAGCAGTTACGGTGCGCTCTTCTGTACCTTCTGCTAAAATAATTGTACGTTGATTTTTTTTTGCTGTTTCTTTTATTTTGTCAATTAAATTCATTTCCTGAACCCCCTCTGTTATAATATAAATTAACTATAAATATATCCTATTCGTCAAAGATTTATATTTTCCTACCAAAATAATATTTTTAATCCTTATCAAACAGGAGAAAAAAGTTACGATGAAGATAATAGGTATTATTGCCGAATATAACCCCTTTCATAATGGACACCTTTATCACCTGCAAGAAGCGCAAAAAAGAACTGCTGCTGCAGATGGTGTTATATGTATCCTTAGCGGAAATTTTCTGCAACGGGGAGAACCAGCACTCCTTAATAAATGGGCACGAGCAAAAATGGCTCTGCAAAACGGAATAGATTTAGTTTTTGAACTACCAACCCTCTATGCCACCCATAGTGCTTATTGGTTTGCCAGAGGTGGTATTGAAACTTTAACCCAAACAGGGATTGTTACTCACCTTACCTTTGGTGTTGAAACTAAAAAACCGGCCGTACTTAAAGAAATCGCTGCTTTTCTGGCTAAAGAAACTCCCTCTTACCAACACCGTCTAAAAAATTTACTGCAAAAAGGGCTCTCGTTCCCCCAAGCCAGAATACAAGCTCTACCACGAGAACTATTATTACAAAACTCCCAAACTTTACACAGTCCCAACAATATTCTGGCTCTTAATTACCTCCAAGTAATTTACGAACAAAAGCTTACCCTAAAACCCGTAATGATTGAACGTCAAGGTTCCGCCTATATGGAACAAAACCTTGAAAAAGGTAGATATCCCAGTGCTGCAGCTATCCGTAACTACCTAATCCAAAATTCTACGCAATTCCTAACAGCTTTACAGGAATTAAAGGAATATCTTCCCCTAGAAACTATAAATATTCTTGAAGACGAATACAAGCTAGGCCAAACCCCTGTTTATTTAGAGTTACTTTCTCCACAAATAATGACCCTACTACGACGAACCTCAGCCTCAGAACTCCAACAGATCATCGATATATCTGAAGGGCTGGAAAACCGTATCGTTAAAACAGCTCTGGGCTGTAATAACTTAGAGGAATTTCTCCACGCTCTGAAAACCAAAAGATATACTTATACACGACTGCAACGCTTTTTGATCCATCTTCTCTTAAACTATACAAAAGAACAAGCAGTTCATCTAAAAAACGGTCCCCCTTATTTACGTCTTCTGGGCTATACTCCTAAAGGTCAAAAACTGCTAAAGGAAATTAAAAAGAAAAGCACACTACCACTGATAACAAAGGGGGCTCATATCTATAAATATTTACATAATAATCCTACTACTCAATGCTTTTGGAAAATGGATGTAAAAGCCACTAATCTTTACACCTTACTCTACCATCAACAATTAAACCGCAAGGGTAACTTAGATTATCTGCAAGAACCTGTTTTTTATCCAGGACAGGTCTAGTCCTTCACTCCCTCCCATATACTCAATACAGAGAGTATTCGGAGGGATTTTTATGTCCTGTTCTATCTGGAATAAACGAAGAAAAAAACTTTTCTCTTCCTTCTCTGCACTGGCTGTTACTTTAATCGTTATAGCTATGCTGCTCTGGCCTGAAGAAACATACCAAGGTGCACTTTATGGCTTAGAATTATGGGCAACCATTTTAGTACCTTCACTTCTTCCTTTTTTTATTATCGCCGAAATTATCATGAGCTTAGGAATTGTCAGGATGTTAGGAGTTCTCATGGAACCATTAATGCGACCTCTCTTTAATCTTCCTGGCTCAGCCTCCTTTGTTATCGCCATGGGTTTCACCTCCGGCTTTCCTATGGGTGCTGTTCTGACCAAACGTTTTTGTGAAGAAAAAGAATGTACCCTATCTGAAGCCGAACGTTTAATCGCCTTTACTAACAATTCCAGCCCCCTCTTTCTAATGGTTGCAGTTGCCGTAGGTATGTTTCAGCAAATCTCCTTAGGAATTATTCTTGCCATTTCCCACTATCTAGCTAACATTTTACTGGGAATATTTCTCGGGTTAAAAGATCGCTTCTCCATAAATACCCGAAATGACAAATTATACTCTTTTCCGGCTGTTCAATCAAAAACAAAAGGACAATCTTCCAGTCTAATCTTAAAAAGTATTCATGTCTTTTTCCAAGCTCAAGAAAAAAGAAAACCTTGGGGAAAACTCCTTAGTGAGGCCATCAGCTCCGGTATTAACACCATTTGTTTAATTGGCGGCTTTGTAATTATTTATGCTGTACTCATTAGAATACTTAAAGTCACCTCTGTATTAAATCTTTTACTGTACCCATGTTCAGCCTTATTGCAAATTTGCGGTTTAGATACCTGTCTGGATCTAGCTTTAGCAACAGGATTTTGGGAAATGACTCTCGGACTGAAGGAAGTAGCCTTATCCTCTGCATCCCTTCAGGAAAAAGCTATCATCGCCAGTATCCTTCTGGGCTGGGGAGGTCTTTCCATCCAATCGCAAGTTACAGGAGTTGTTAGCGGAACCGGTATAAATCTTCATCTTTATTATAAAGGCAGAATCGTCCAAGGATTGCTTGCCGGTTTGATCACCTATTTGCTTACCTTAAATAATAATCTATTCCCTACTCTAACAGCCCCGACAATAACCCCCATACAACCTCAAAAGCCCTTTTTACCACTTTTTATCTATAACTTTTTCTATACCGGCAATCTCTTTTACTTAACCATGCTCTCTCTGCTAGTTATCTCTTGCTTAACCTTAAGCTTAAATTTCCTACTAAAAAAAATAAACCGATAAACATCGGTCTATAGCTAATTACGCAAAAATATTTTATTGGTCAAGGCAAAAGAAACTTCATTTCTTTCTCCGGGGTTTTTCTTGCCTTCAATAGTAACATAAATTAGTTTACTATTACTTGCATCTTCTTCAATAAAAAACTTAGATATATTCTTAGCTAAACTTTGTTCAGGATTCGTACCAAGTTTATACTTCAATTCTTGCCCAACTAAGTCAAAGGTAATCGTTAATGCTTGATCACCGCTAAACGTTACGGATTGCGTATAGGTACTAGCTCCACTCCCACCTGTAGTTATCGATTGTATCCTTTCTTTTTCCATGACCAAATTAGTAAATGCCCTCATTGACTTGCGTACTTGTTCCTGTACATAAAGTTCATCCTGAGCTAGATTAGAAAAATTAATATTAGTAATAAGAAATGAGGCAATCGCTGTCATAACTACTGTAGTAAGTGCTAAACCCACAATTAATTCAATTAGAGTTAAACCCTTATTACCTAGTCTTAATCTTTTCTTCATAACCATTCCCCCAACTTTTTCTAGTTGGTCTCCTTTTGCCAAGAATCAATGGAGATATACTTCTTATAAGGATTTATACTGGCAGATTCAATTACACCAATATAATTCTTTTCGTAAGTTTGTCTTTCCCAAGATTCATTCTCCAAAAATGGATTGTCATCCGAAGCCATATTCCCAACTACTTCTCGTACATATTCCTTATCAAACTTAATTATTTTCGAATGAGAATCGTCAATATAGATATTACCTTTGGCAACAATTAAACCGCTGAAGTTAATTGCACCACGTATATAAACATCCTTCTCCGTAACAATAATGCCACGTATCGGTGCATTTACTTCTTTAATCTCTTTACTAATTGATGGTTCTTCATAAAAACCCGAACCTAATAAATAAACACTTTTATCCTTTGAAAAGAAAACAAATTCGGAATTAGTATCTCTTACCGCCACATTGTTAATATCATCATTAATCGAGATATATTCTGAAAAGTCATTCAGTAAACTTTTATTATAAATGTCTTCATAGATAATTGCTCTATCTTGGGCATTAGCCATCGTATAACGAACATTTCCTCTCTCTATAACCTCACCCTTATTTATATAAGACCCTAAAGAATACACCTTAGTTATATCTGGCAAGATAATGTTATTTACTCCTCCCTTATTCAACCAGGTGTGATTTACGGGAAGGTCACAAATCATTTTAAAATATCTGGCATTATCTACAATCCGCATTTCTTCCCAATCATTTGTCCCTTCTATTTTCTTTTTGCTTACTAGTGTAAGTGGAGGATAATAGGAGTAGGAATAACCACTCGAATCAGGCAAATAATAACTATAAGCCCGATAATTTCCTTTAATAGAAAGACTCTCACCGGTTGGATACAACGGTGCTACCGTATCAATATATGATACTCCGTTAATAAAAACCTCATCAGTACCTGTTATTTTTAATGAAGAGCCATCATCCTCATTTATATCCAAAGCATTAATAACAATTCCGCTGCTTTGGTCATGTCCGGCTTTAGTAGAACCGTCAGAAAAACCATAAAAACTTCCGTCTATTTCAACTTCAGCACGGGTTCCATTGAGTTCCAGGTCATCACTAATATATAAGTCACCGTTAACCTCTATTCTGTTCTTATCTGTATTCTCACTTATTAATACGTTTTTTGCAAAAACATTACCGTTGATCATCAATTGACAGCCCTTAGAATCCGGCGTAATCTCTACGTTTGCTCTAGTGATAACATTACCGCTGATTCTAACCGGATTTGAAACATCCGCCTGTGGATAGACACTGTTTAAAGAAATTCCATCTTCAGCATACATGTTACCTAAAACAACCAAACGACCATCTGTTGTTTCTTTGGAATCATTAATAACTATCTCCCCAAAAGATGCTAAAGTTTTATTCCAGGTAGGATTATCCTTAAGGGTCGTCTTAACCACATTAACATAATAATTCTCCGGAATCTGCTCCGGTGTTTTAATCGTAATTTGCATTTTCACTCTTTGTGGTATTGCGTCACCGGAAATCCCATAAACAGAACACAAAGATAATGTTGTTTCGTCAGCTCCACCGGGAAAGAAATCTAAATGAGCTTTATCTTCCACACTGACAACAGGTTTATTATTTGCTCCGCCTGTAGCAAAATCAGGGTTGATATATTCATTAGGATCTTCCAATTTAGATATAAAACTAGACTTCGAATTTCTAAAATATTCTTTATAGGCGTCTTTAAAATGGGAATTCCAATACCCATTTTCTAAATTTTGCTTTATCTTATCCTCGTTAACAATGTAGTTACCATTTTCATTAACTGTTACATATTCACTGCCTCCTTCTTGAGCCAGTTTAATTATTTCATCTTCAATAAATTGATCAATGGCTTCTTTTACTGCTTCATTACCGGCAATAACCGCTTCTTTTATTTCATTTAATATAATCCCATAAGCCTGCTCCAGACCTGATTCTGCCATATAGAATGATAATTTAGCTTTTTGGTCAGCTATGCTTATTCTTAGATTAACCACACCTAAAGTCATTACAGCCATACCAAGAGTGCTAAGGATAGTAATTATGATTATAACCATTGCTAGGGCTGAGCCTTTATTGTTTAATAAGATTTTTTTACACATCCCTCTCATTTCCTTATCACCCTCACCATTCTATTTTTCTTGTTTCGGCTATTTTGACAAGTTCATGATTATCGGCATCATTAACCGTTACAATAATATTGACACCCAATTCATTTTGACCAACTTGCTCAGTATCACGAATTATAACATCAGTGTTAATTTCGGCATCATTTTCCAAATCTTCTTCAACATATATCTTGAAATTTGAGGCTTCACTGTCAGGTTTTATTTCCGTTTTGTTAATAAGTAATTGCTCTATTTTCGTACGATTCTTGATATTGACTTCTATACTAGGATTGTCAATCACAATTAAGTTCAATTGTTTTTGCTTGGGCTCGTCCGCAATATTAGGAAGTTCAACCCCGGGTTCGTTGGTACCCCATTTCATACAACTCCTACTACCAAGAGGTTCAAATTTAAGCGTGTGACTGCTTCCGGAAAGACAATGATATTTTCTGGGGCTGCCTTCTGCTAAACTAGACAGTTCTATATCGATACCACTTTCTGTATCTTTAGAGATAGTAACTGTTCCTAAAAGCCCCTTAATTTCTATAGGAAGCCATTCTAGAGCCACACTTACCTTATATTCTTTACCATTAACAATCTCGACCTGATTAGTAATAGCCGTTATTTCATTCATATCCTTTGCTTTATATTCCTCTAAATACTGTTGAGCTATGTGGTTAGCAGTTTGTTGAATCTTTGTCTCATTACTGGCTCTAATTGTATCCATAAAAAACTTAGAAAGGGGAATTACAGCAGCAAGTATAGCTGTAGCAATAATCAATTCTACTAGAATAAACCCCGCTTTTTCTTTAAGCAGACGCATTTTATTCCCCCTCCTTCATTTTACTCAACAATAACATTGCTCGTTTGCTCCACAATATTGACCCTCGGCAATAATTCATCATCGTTTATTATTTGCACATAAAGAGGAAGATCAGTTTCATTATATATACTTAAATTCGCACCGCTTTGGTCCTGCTCACCTGTACGAGGAGTACTGAAAATCTTCATTGTTATTCTTTGATTACCGGTAGCAAAAGGTATTTCAACTTTATCAGAATTATTATGAGGATAGCTTTCATTACCGGCCTTATATGAACAGAGATATTTACCATCCTCCATAAACAATCTTAATTCAACATCCTCTACACCAGGACTGTCTGCAAAAACAAAACTATCAGCAGAGATATCCGCATCTAAACCCATTACAATCGTAGGTAAGTCAGCAGTAATTGGTTTCACAGTCAAAACAAAATCACAAGCTATTTCTGAAGGTCCTAAAACAGAATCGATTAAACTTGCTCCGGAAAAAGGGTCACTAATAACGCCAATCTCATCTTCGTCCTCTTCCCAAGTTAAAGCAGCAATTGTATCTTTCATAAATGAGGGAATTGCATAAAACTCTAAAACAACACTTCCCGTTAAGTTACTTACATTATTTTTCGTACTGGAATTGATCAAATTTACTTTATTAACTAATATTTTTCTACTATAATTATTAACTTTACCTAAAAAATTCAATAATGAACTAAATGAACCGGAATATCCAATATTTACTATCTGACTGGGTAAATCATCCAATGATTTAATATCGGCTACTTTTTCAGGCACATAAATTTCCTGCCCTAAATTAACAGCATCATTAAAAACAATTTCATTTCCGGTCAGACCGGATTCAGCTAGTAATTGATCTATAATTAAGATCATTCGTTCTTGCTCTAATTTAGGAAAAAACTTTTCACAAAAAGAAAGTATTCTGGCATTTAACTCTTTATACTGTTCATTAACCAAATCACTTTGCCCAATTACTTCCTTCGCTTCTAATATATCCTTGTCCATTTGAATCTTAGCTGCCTTTAAATCTTGTGCCTTTTCCCATACCGGAGGCAATAAAAACATGAAGTAAAAGACTCCGACTAAGACTATTGCCATAACTGTGAGTAATAACTTCTCCTTTTCATTAATTTTCATGTTCTACCACCCCCTGAGAAAAAGTTCCATCCATATTAAAGATAAACATTTCGCCGGCGTTTTCTATAATAGCGGTATTAATATTATCTATCGCAATTCTGTCAACAAGCCCACTTCTTTTTAAATTGTACTCAAATTTAGCAATAGTTTGACGAGAATCGGCGAATCCTAACAAACGCCATTGATTTCTGTCCAGACTGAAATCTTGGAAATACAGGTTTTGCGGGACGGTTTCCAGTATCTTTTCGATTAATTGCAACTTAACAAAATCTTTTCTCTTTATTTCCTGTTGAATTCTATCAGCCAACTGCTGATAATTTACTTGTTCATTTACCTTTCTTTTTGCCTGTATAACTTCATCTAATTGTGTTGTTTTTACAGAATTCAGCTCTTGCTCTTTAACCGCTAAATCCTTTTCCAAATAATACACCCAACCTTGCAAAGCTGCATAAGACACTACAGCTAAAAGAATAACAAATAAAATAATCATTGGTTTACTTTGAAGTGGTGATGGCTCTTTTTCTTCTTGAAAGGGTGTAAAAAAATTAATTTTAGGCACTAACTTTCACCTGCCCTTAACTCAATGATAATGCGCTAGCCGCATTAAAATATTGGTTTAATTTAAAATCGTCATCATTGCCTTTATAAATAATTCTGCCATTATCCTGTAAAACCATCGTCGTTTTCTCTAATTTATCTTCAAAATAAAGGGCGATATCTTTAATATTAGAAGCCCCCCCTAAGAGCACTACTCTTTCAATTTCACTCCTACCTTTTAAGGAATAATAGAACCTAAATACCAATTTAATTTCATCGAGCCATTTATCGAATGCATCCTTTACAATCTTTTCGTAGTTTGTAGGTGACAGATCTTTATCAATATTGGCAAGCTTTTCAAGATTTGTTTTCATCCCTACCGTTGAAATAATCCGATTAAAGACAAGCTTACCGTTACTGATAATATTACAATTAATACTAGAATTTCCTAAGTCAATCAAAGCTACAGTTTCGGGTTCTCCAGTAACCTCTGACTTTTGCTGGAAAAACCCACCGGCTCCAATTCCATGTAAAGTCATAACAATAGGTTCTATTTCCAAATCGATGCATAAATCCCAATACTTTTTAACTAATTGTTTCGGCAAAGCGATCACAAGTATACGTGATTTTTTAATATTATCTTCTTTAAAAACATCAAGGGTTAAATGTTTTATTACATAATTTTCAACGCTAATCGGTAAATGCTTGGGCAATTCATATGGTACCATCGCTTCCATCTTCTTTTCGTTGACATAGGGTAGGGTTAATTCACGCATTATCGCTTTAGTACTGGCAAGGGTAAAAACAGCTTTTTCCGTAAAAATGTTTTTTTCATCAAGCTTTTTTAATATTTCCTGTTTTAAAACTGCAGAATCTACTATTTGCCCATCTTCTACAGTCCCCATAGGTGTAGGAAAAGAAAAAGCTTCTTTTATTACTACTTTGTTAGCATTCCCTTTACCTATCACTACCTTAGTCAAATTTGTCCCAATATCAAATGACAATGTTTGTTTTTTTAACATAATTTGATTCCTCCAAAATTTAGGAAGGTATTTTTATTCAATTGGTGGTTTGCCAATTAAGTCAAAAATAACATCATTAATGCTGTCTTCTGTCACACAGCCTATATCTGCATTAAATTTAAAAGTTGCTGAACCCTTTACTTGAGATATTGTTTTATTATCAGTATTTTTTACTGAATTACCGGAACCGTCATTCCTTCTTTCTAAATCAATATCATTGATCACATTATTATTTGTTAAAAATGAGATCGTCTTATCGGTATAGTCGTCATTTCTCACAGCATACATTTCCGCCTGTTTAGCCAAGCTTTTTATCCTTGCTACATCTGCATCATACTCTGCCTGTGCTTGAAACTTCGTATAGCGGGGAACACCAATAGCTAAAACTACGCCTAAAATTATCAATACGGTCATTAGCTCAATCAAAGTAAAGCCCTTGTTTCCTATTAATAATTTTCTTAATTTATAGAGCATACCTTGCGATCCCCTTTCTAACCTTTTTCAAAATAACAAACGCCTAATTAATTTTCATATGGATCCTTACCAATTAATGATTCAGTTATTTGAGTTAAATTACTTACTTCCCCATCTACAAATTCAAATTGTTTATCATTAGTACCGGATGTCAAATCCTTAATTTTTTCCTTTTTACTACTTAATTCAATATCTCCATCAATTAATCCCTTTTGAATTAAAACCGCATTAATTTTTACAGGACTGAAATCATTTCTCTGAGTAGCATATACTTGGGCAGCCCTAGCAAAGTTTTCAATTGTCGTAGCATCAGCATCCCATTGTGCTTTTGCTTGAATCTTTAAATACCTAGGCACACCGATTCCTAAAATGACGCCCAAAATAATCAGCACAGTCATTAACTCGACCAAAGTAAAACCTTTTTGGTTATATAACATTTTTCTTAATTTGCCTAACATAATAGTTCTTCTCCTTAAAAAATAATTAGTTCTTATATATTAGATTAAGATAGATATGTTGCCGGGGAGGATTCCCTCCCCAGACAAACTAATGCTTTGATAAAATGTTATCTTGTCCAATCTACCAATTTACAGGTGCTGTATCTTCCGGGAACACAGGACCACTTCCATAAGGAGGATTCCCAATCATAGCTTGTATTACATTACTAAGATTATTAACTCTGCCTGATTGGTTGTTAAATGTAAATTTCACACCGTTATGTGCGGTTACATTTTGCTCCCCTTCCTCACCTTTGTTTTTAACCGATGTATTGTTTTCTCCTCCTGATTTTCTGTTTAAAACAATTCCACCGTCAATAAGGCCGGCATCAATTAAGTCCTCTATTGTAACTCCCTGATTATACTCATTTATTGAAGCAGCATATGTTTCCGCCGCTTTAGCAAAATTTCTGATTGTAGAAACATCTGCTTCCCACTCCGCTTTAGCCTGTACCTGTAAATAGCGCGGTACACCGATGCCTAAAATTACCCCCAAGATAATCAAGACTGTCATTAATTCAATCAATGTGAAGCCTTTTTGAGATTTTAATATTTTGGTTAATTTTGTTAACATCTTTTTTCCTCCTTATTTAGAATTGTTATAAATATAATAAAGATTATAGACAATTTTTCCCTATCTACCCCCCTTCATAGTTTTAAATAAATAATGTTCTTTACATTTCCAACGTTTGAGCCATATCAAACATAGGCGAAATAATAGCAAATACCAAAGCTCCAACAACAACCGCCATAAAAATAATCATCAAAGGCTCAATAATTGAAGTAAGCCCTTGCACCGAAGAGTCTACTTCATCGTCATAGATTCGTGCCGTGTTTTCCATAACTTCATCTAACTTTCCGGAATCTTCCCCAATTTTCACCATATGTATAAGAACCGGCTCAAAGAATTTAGCCTTCCGCACAGAATCCGTCAGATTAGCCCCTTTACTAATATCCTCTTTAATATTAATAATTTTTCCTCTTATAATTTTATTTCCAACCACAGCTGCTACATATTCCAAAGATTGCATCAAAGGAATTCCACTCTTAAGAAGACTGGAAAGAGTACGTGTGAATCTGGCAGAGATGATTTTTTTATTAAGCCCACCTATTATTGGAAGTTTAAGTTTGAGTGAATCCAGCCAAAACCTACCTTCAGATGTACGTACAAAACGAATCAGGAAATAAACCATTAAACCCAACGCTAGCAAAAGTAATAACCAGTTGCCCCGAATAAATTCGCTTAAATTAATCAACATCTGTGTTGCCAAAGGAAGCTCAACACCGGAACTTTCAAACATGGCTACAAATCTCGGCAATACAGATGTAATAACAAAAACAACAGCACAAATAGCTACAACCATAATCAAAATAGGATAAACCATAGCTCCGGATATCTTTTTCTTCATACTATATTCTTTTTCATAATCCTCAGCCATACGACGCATAACGAAATTCAGCGTACCGCTGACCTCTCCGGAAGCAATCATGTGTACCAGAAGATCTGGGAATACCCCCTGCTTCTTCATTGCTTCGGAAAAAGAAATACCGGTTTGTACCTCATCGGAGATTTCGGCAACAGCAGTTTGCAGTTTTTTATTTGCGATCTGTTGACTTATAATACTTAAGGCATCTGCAATAGGAATACCTGCATCAAGAAGAGCTGAAACCTGACGACAAAAGAAGGCAATATCTCTTGTATTTATAGTAGTACGATGACGAGCAAATTTAGTCTTAATTTCTATACCCGTAGCTAAATCAATTTTAACGGGGTATAGATTTTTTTCCTTAAGCATTTCTAAAACGCCCTCACGATCGGCAGCCTCATATGTACTTCTCACTATTTTGCCTGAACTGCTTACGGCCTCATAAGAATATACAGCCATACGACACTCTCCTCCTAAAAGATATAGGTATTTCTAATATATTCGTCAATGGTAGTAACACCATTAAGTACTAATTCTCTACAGTTTTCCTGTAAATCTATCATGCCTTGTGCTTTGGCTGCCCGTTTAATTTCTGCAGTGTTTTTTCCCTGATCTATTAATGCCTTTATTTCTGAATTAATTTGCATTATTTCGGCGATAGCTGATCTCCCTTTATAACCTATGTTATTACATGTGGGGCAACCACGTCCGGTATAAAGGAGAACAGATTCATCTATACCCAAAAGCTTTCTTTCATCCTCGGTAGGATAATATTCCTCCTTACAATCCAAGCAAATCTTCTTTACTAACCTCTGGGCTATAATTCCCACTACAGAACTAGAGATAAGATAAGGCTCAATACCCATATCAATTAACCGAACAACTGTCGAAGCTGTATCATTTGTATGGATTGTGCTCAAAACCAAATGCCCGGTAATAGCTGCCCTTACTGCAATCTCAACTGTTTCAACGTCTCTGATTTCTCCTATCATAATTATATCAGGGTCTTGTCTAAGAATTGCTCTGAGACCGGAGGCAAAGGTCAGATTCGCTTTGGGATTTACCTGAACTTGGTTAAGACCACTTATTTTAAATTCAATCGGATCTTCAACAGTAATAATATTTCGGTTAACTTTGTTTAATTCTGACAATATCGTGTAAAGAGTACTTGTTTTCCCGGATCCCGTCGGACCTGTTACAAGTATAATTCCATAAGGATACCGGATAATCTTATTCAAACGTTCAATATTTGTCGGTGTAAACCCTAATTGGCTTTTATGAATAAAGACATTTTCTCTGTCCAGTATTCTAATAACTATTTTTTCACCATAGGTAGTGGGCAAAGTAGAAAGACGCAAATCAATACGACGATCCTCTAATTTTATCCCTACCCGTCCATCTTGTGGAATACGTTTTTCAGCGATATCCATTTTGCCCATTATCTTGATTCTCGCCACAACGGCAGCATGTGTATTAATATCTAAAGACATTATTTCCTGCAAATCACCATCAATTCTAAAACGTACCCTGACATAGTTTTCAAAAGGCTCAATATGGACGTCACTAGCCTTCATAACTACTGCTTGTCTCAACAAAGAATTTACTAAACGTACCAACGGCGCATTATTAATCTCGCTAAGTGTTTCTTTGTCAAGATTTTTAATTTCTTCGGTATCCAATTCCTTCATCAAATCTTCGACAGCTTCTTCGGTGCTTTGTTGACCATAATAAAGCTCAATAGCTTTAAGAATATCTCTTTTACCGGCTATGTAAGGAATTACCCCATACCCTGTTGATATTCTAATATCATCAATCGCGTAAACGTTAAGAGGATCCGACATAGCTACTGCCAGTCGTCCATTTTCTATTTTTAAAGGTATCAAGACATGCTTTCTGGCAAGACTTTCTTTGATTAAAGCCGGAATTTTCGGGTCAAGAAGCATAGTACTAAGTTCTACATAAGGAAATCCCATTAGCTCACTTAAAATAGTGACCATATCACTTTCTTGCACCAGACCGTTATCAACAAGGATTTCCCCTAATCTATGCTTTGTTTCTTTTTGTATTTTTAAAGCTGCTTCTAAATTCTCTTCGGAAAGCAAGCCTGTCTCAACCAATACAGCTCCCAATCTAACTTTTTTATTGGCTAATCTTACTTTTAATTCCTTTATCTTTTCCTGCACAGATGTGTTTCTCAAGTGTCTAACCTCTCTATTCTGCTTAGATATAATCCTGTCTTTTAAAATATCATCGGAAATATCAGCCGACTCTATTTTTTTGTTCTCTTTTGGTAAATCTTCAGATAATTTTTTTTCTATTATATCTTCGCCATATGTTTCAACTTTTCCTGCTTTTTCTGCATTTACTTCAAAATTTTTCTTTGCTTCTTCTTCCGCTTTACGTCTGGCCTCTTCTTCAGCCTTCTTTCTTGCTTCCTCTTCGGC
>LFRM01315317.1_pt3 | contig 51243 bp, 54 predicted proteins | sample 618341 | NCBI WGS metagenome assembly LFRM01 (sample SAMN03654438, study PRJNA283298) | anaerobic digester metagenome | isolation source: pool of bioreactors CSTR01a, CSTR02a, and CSTR03a thermophilic anaerobic... | place: Denmark: Kgs. Lyngby | collected 2014-05-21 | reverse complement strand
ACGGATTCGGGCTTCTTATTGCCGCACTGGGGGCAGAATTTTCCGCTATTTGTGGCTCCACATGAGCATTTCCAGGAACCATCGGCTGCCTTGGGTTTTCCGCATTCTATGCAGAACTTTCCGGTGTTGCTTGTTCCGCAGGAGCAGACCCAGCTTCCAGCCGCTGCAGCCTGTGCCTGCTGGGGTTGCTGCATTTGCTGGGGTTGCTGCATCTGTTGCTGCATCTGCTGCATCTGGAACTGATTTGTCTGGGAAGCGGCTCCCATGAACGTTCCGGCGGTCTGCATACCCATGCCAATCCCCATAAACCCGGCCATGGCGCCTGAAGGGTTTGATGCCGCATCCTTAAGGCCATCTGCAATAGTAGTCTGGACATAGCCTTCCCTTATGGTCGGGTCCGCCATCATGGCGCCATGGCTGCGCATATCGATAAGTTTCCTGGAGTTCTCGTCATAGGAAATGCTGTTGATGCCGACAGATTCAATTATCATGCCCCTCTTATCTGTCCATGAGTCATCAAGGGCATCGGCCATGTATTGGGCAAGCTCCATGGTCCTAGATGTGACATGGGAGATCTGGAAACCGTCTGCCGACATCTTGTTTATGGCCGCCTGAAGTGCCGTTAGGAATTCAGAAAGATAGAGCTTATGTATGTCGGTGATTTCCACCCTGTCCTTGTTCTTGGGTAATGCCTCGGCATAGAACTTTAATGGATCAACAATGCGGATGGAGAAATACCCGTGGCAGCGAAGGAAGAGTTCAGCATTGTATTTGTTGTCAAAGTAGTTGATCGGATTAACGGTACCGAAGGCAATGTTCTTGATCTCCTGAAGATTGATGAATATAACCTTCTGGGAATAGGGAGTGGTTCCCCCATATTTTACTCTGCTGAATGTTTCCTTTAGCGCCTCACCGAACTGCCCGCTGAAAAGGGATGGCGAGGAAGAATTATCAACCTTGTAATAGCCGGGTTCTGCGGAATAGTCAACTACTCTGCCGCCGTCTGTAAGTATCATGAACTGGTTGGGATATACGTGAATAATCGAGCCCTGGGAAACAATATTATCGGTTCCCTTGATATTCCGGTTTCGCTTATCATTGCGCACCTTCACACCTGTTGTCATCACGGTGGTGTCGCTCATATCGTTTGCTTCAATGACTTCCAGCCACTGATCGGCAAGGCCTCCTCTTACTGCTTCAAATGCCGCTCTGATAATTCCCATAAGCCCATCTCCTTATCATTATTATCAATATTAACGCTATCGGCACTGCATGCATCAAAATGACCGGCTGCCTGAACCGGCCTACAATGATGCTCTATTTACAAATACTGTTATCATTCTACTTCATACTTTTATAAAAAGTCAATGCTTTCCATGCCTAGAAAATCCGACGACCATTTATGGGTGCCATTTTTAAGAGAAACTGAAATGCCCGCACATATATCAAAAAGGCTCCGACCTAGCAGAGCCTTTAAATGTTTTCGTATTAATAATCCATTCCCGCTTTCAAGGCTTCCATCTCCTGGGGAATCAGATAATGCTTACTTTTGGACAACACGCCATATAGGGCCTTTTCAAAGCTCTCTGGCGTGATAATGCCTGTCTCCTTGATAAGCTTTCCGATCAGATAGATATTCGAAAACGCCTTGTTGCCAGCATCAGTGGCCATTAGAGTGGCAGGAAGCTCAAAGCTTCGGATGTCATCCCTCACAGGCTTTTTCTGCACCAGGGAACTATCGGTAATCAGGACACCATCCTTTTTAAGATAGCTCTCAAACTTCTCCAGAGAAGGATTATTCATCACTATCAACGCGGTGCAGCTGTTAAGTACCGGTGAAGCTATTGGTTCATCCGAGACAACCACCATACAGTTGGCCGTTCCGCCGCGCATTTCGGGGCCATAGGACGGAAGGAAGGAGACTTCCCTGCCATCAAGCATTCCGGCATAGGCAATCAGTCTTCCGGCAGACAGGATGCCCTGGCCGCCAAAGCCTGCAATGATCACTTCATGAAGAAACATAAACTACACCTCCAGATCCTTTCCCGCAAACACACCAAGGGGATAGTATTCCATCATCTCACTCTTCACACGGTCAAGGGATTCCAGAGGATCCAGACCCCAGTTGGTGGGACAGGTGGAGAGAAGCTCAACCAGCGAAAATCCCTTTCCTGCCATCTGAACCTTGAAGGCCTTCTTGACGGCTTCCTTCGCCTTCTTGATATGCTTTATATCATGGAGCGACGCCCGCTCAATATATGCCGGACCTTTCAGAGTGGAAAGCATTTCGCAAACCCTGATGGGGTTTCCGTGTTCCTTAGCATCCCTTCCATAAGGTGTAGTGGTTGTAACCTGATTCAGCAAGGTGGTGGGTGCCATTTGTCCCGATGTCATTCCATAAATGGTATTGTTGATAAAAATGACGGTGATGTTCTCCCCCCTTGCTGCAGCATGGACGATCTCCGCCGTACCAATGGCAGCCAGGTCGCCGTCACCTTGATATGTAAATACAATGTTATCAGGCAGGCTCCTTTTCACACCCGTTGCAACCGCAGGGGCGCGCCCGTGGGCAGCCTGTATCATGTCACAGTTAAAATAGAAATAATTGTTGTAGGAGCATCCCACTGAGGAAATCCCCACAGTCCTTCCCTCTATATCCAGCTCGTCCAGTGCCTCGGCAACCAGCCTGTGGGCAATGCCGTGGGTGCAACCGGGGCAGTAGTGCATGGGTATATCTACTAAAGCATGAGGCCTGTCAAATACAACAGCCATTTGCAACCTCTCCTTTCCAAAATCCTCGTTAATCGGCCCTGATCTCCCTGATCTTTGCCATGATATCGTCCACTTTTGGAATCATGCCGCCCATTCTTCCTGTGAAGTGAACAGGCTTTCTTCCTTTCACGGCAAGCATGACATCCTCAAGCATCTGCCCCGAGCTCATCTCAACAGTGAGGAAAGCATTGGGCTTGTCTATAACCTGCTCAAAGGCTTTTGTGGGGAAAGGCCACAGGGTGATGGGTCTTAAAAGCCCAACCTTGATGCCTTCCTCTCTTGCTACCTGAACAACATTCTTTGCAATGCGCGCCACAGAGCCATAGGCAACTATGATAATCTCCGCATCGTCGCATTTATACAGCTCAAAGCGCTGTTCCTTTTCGCTTATGATCTTGTACTTGTCCTGCAAAGCTATGTTCCATTGCTCCAATACGGCAGGATCCAAATGGATGGATGTGACGGTGTTATGCTCCCGTTTCATGCCGTGTCCGTAGGCAGCCCATGACTTATCCACCTTAACAATGGGCTCTTCGTCACGGAAGTTGACCACTTCCATCATCTGACCCAAAACACCGTCTCCAAGGATCATGGCAACCATTCTGTACTGGTCGGCCAGATTAAAGGCGTCCACTGTCAGTTCATAAAGCTCCTGAACGCTTGAAGGCGCAAGAACGATCAAATGATAATCACCATGGCCGCCGCCCTTGGTGGCCTGGAAATAGTCGCTCTGGGATGGTTGGATTCCTCCCAGCCCGGGCCCTCCGCGCATGATGTTAACAATAACTGCTGGCAGCTGTGCTCCCGAAGCATAGGATATACCTTCCTGCTTAAGGCTTATCCCCGGGCTTGACGATGAGGTCATAACCCGTTTGCCTGTTGAGGCGGCGCCATATACCATGTTAATGGCAGACACCTCACTCTCAGCCTGGAGGAATACGCCTCCAACCTTCGGCATCTTCTTTGCCATGTAATGTGCAATCTCTGTCTGAGGTGTGATGGGATAACCGAAATAGTGGCGGCATCCCGCACGGATTGCGGCCTCCGCAATAACCTCATTGCCTTTCATCAGAAGTCTTTCTCCCATTCCCGGTTCCCTCCTCACTTCTCAACCTTGATAACGCAATCGGGACAAATGGTTGCGCAAAATGCACAGCCGATACACTTGTCCATTTCCACAACCTCTGCCGGGAAATATCCTTTTGCGTTGATTCTGTCTCTGTTTTCATGGATTATTTTTTTAGGGCACACTTGGATGCACAGGCCGCAGCCCTTGCACCGATCTTCCCTGAATGTAACTTTAGCCATATGTAACTCCTCTACATTCAATGATTTCTTGCACAACTTTATATATTATAGCACTTATTAATGGAATTTGAAAAGGAAAGGGTACCTTTATTGAATTTTTATTCAGGGATTGTTTGAACAGACCCGCTTTAAGGATTTCCCGAACGACTGATCTTTTGGTGTCCCCATAGTGCTGTATGTGTCTCTACTTATTCTTTAGAAGGTTTCGTTTTGCCTGCTCATACATCTTTTGGTCATCCACATTTTGTTCAGTCAGCCCTGAGATCGGGTGTTTTGTCTATTTCAGTAGTTCCCTTGCTGATCAATGGGTTGATCTCAATTTCATACATATGAACATGCTATGCTTATAAATATCTAACTCATGTATTTGAAGCATGTATCCCGACTCAGTAACCGTAACAGGATATATATCAGCCTTCAATATGCTAATACAGCGTCGATAAATAAGCTAAAAAGGTAAATCATCTATATCATAATCGAACATATCAGAATTATCAGATTTACTTTCATAATCTTTTAAATTTTTAATTTTGCTAATAAAGGATAGAGTATCAGCAATAATACGCACAACATATTCAGCTTCAGTTTTATTGAGGATCTCATTAGGATGAGCGGCGCTATGGTCGCTTCTTACAGCATTAACAAGTTCAAATATATTGATAGTATTTCGGATTGCTACAATACAAAAATCCGATTCAAAAAAGTTGTTTTCTTGATACCAATTTATCCTCCTCGCACTTTACATGTAAATTAAAAAATCCATCCCTCTTTTTCAGCCATCTCAGTTATACTGTAACAAGGAATGTCATATGCTTCGCAAATTTTAGGAATTTTCTTTAGTTTACCTTTGCTTTCTTCAGTTATTATAGAAATTTCATATTTCATTGCAGTGGCGATGAGAAACGCGTCCCCTGATGATTTCATATTAGCAAAATTGAGTAATTCCGGGTGCTCATTCACAATTCTTGCAACATTGCGCTGGATTTCTATGTCAGCATCTAATATTTCACATTTATTAAATTGCAACCAAGTAATGATTTCTTCATCCTCAATCTCATCTTTTATTGCACTACATGTAATTATTATCTTGTTTTGAACCATAAGATCAATATTATCCCAAAGAGTTTTATAAACAGTTCTTCTATAAGGTTCGTTTGACTTTTGAGATAGTATTGAACAAGTATCAATTATGTAGCGATAAGGTGGTTTAATCAACATTAGTTGTTCATAGTTTTCATTATCTACCATCTAACCACCTCCGAAAAGAACTCCGGAATATATCTTTCCTTTATTCCGAGAAAGCCAGAAACCTCCTGTCTGCTGAAATATCCTTCGTTATAACCGATAAGTAATATCTTGCATATTGATGGACTACATTTATCAATAGCTTCACGACTTATGCTTCTTATTATTGGCTTTCCATGTCCTTCTTGACGAGCAATTTTTTCATTTTCCCGCTCTTGTAAAAATCTATGAAGTATCTCATTAGCAAAAGTATCATACTCATCTTTAGTAAGTTTTTTCGTATCAAATAGACGTCTAATAATTACTTCTTTACTTATATTAAATCTCTTTGCAGCTTTCTCAATATTATCTAAATTAAACCCAGTTATATTGTTTGCAGTCAGATATGTATGCAGTGAAGCTTCTGGAACAAGAACTTCCCCGGCAACAGCATTACAGAAGACCTCCTCCCTTGAAGAAGTAAATGAAGCATACATCTCATTACAAAGTGTCGACTGACGTTTTATGATGTGCACCAATTCGTGAATCATTGAAAAAGTTTTTGCCGGATATCTGTCTTTATCATTAATACCAATAATAGGAGTTGCTTCATTATAAATAGATATCCCTCGAGCTATTTCCACATCTACTCCAGTAAAACAGTGTATAAATATACCTTTATTCTCTATTTTTTGACGAACATATAAGTAAAATTGTCTGGGAGACTTCAATCGAAGTTGATCGGCTAGTTTTATATCATAGAATGTCCTTATTGTTGTCGCATAATCAATTACACTTGCTGAATCCGATATAATTGGCAATAAAGGAGGTATACTTGAAATACCTAAATCTGATTCTGAAGATGATAAAAAGTTATGGTAACGAATAAGTTCTGCAATTGCAATATTCAATAAACTGTCATCCAATGTAACTCTATTTTGAAGTGTTCTTAAGTTACGAAATGAAGGAAGCCTCCTAATTGGTACGTTCTCCTTCCGCATATACAATCCAGCAAAAGGGATTCGTAATACCTTTGCGATAGATTTAGCTTGAGTAAACGTTGGAAGATCATCATTAGTTTCATCCAACCAAGATCTTATCTGTTCTTCTTTATATCTTGTTTTCTGCGCAAGAAAGGATACAGAAACACCAATCTGCGAGCAAATAAAGGCAAGAGTTTCTTTATTTATATATGCGCGATTCTGAGCCATTAAGCTCCCCTTCCACAATATAATGATATTATTTTATTTACCATTTTTTATTCTACACCCAAAGCCTTAAACACAGCCTCTTTTGGTGTACTGTAAAATAAACTTTCAGCCGTTTGGTCAATGCGTCAACTAACTTCCTTTGATATAGCCTCTTTTTTCTAATCAGACTCATATGGAGCAGAATCCTCAGCTGCCTTAAGAGACATAGGTTCTGGCACGGAGTGCATGAGTACCTTATATTGTTCCTTCATTCTACTTTTGATGTATTCGCCAAGCGCAGTATCAGTACAAAACACCCGGCATCCCTTCAAGCCACGTGTCAAAAGGGTACGATAAGTATTTCTGATAATCAAATCTGCACGTTTCTCCGCCAGCTCAGGATTAGTTTTTGCTAGTTTCTTCAGGCCTTTAAGCGACTGATCTGTAGAAGCACGCTTATTTGCATCGGTGCATACATTCGTTCCATCGAAGTACATATCAGGACCAATGATAACGCCAACGTATTCAAATTCGAGACCCTGAGAAGTATGAATACAGCCGGCTTCATTCACGGAGTTCGGTTCAATTGCCCAAATATCATTTTCGAGATTCCAGCTCATCCCAAAGTTATGCTCCGGAATGATGATATCGTGAAAGCCCCTAACATTCCTTGTCTTTGTAGGCCAATCCCAACAATAGCCTGCAATTACACGTGCCTTATTATTGCCATTATTTTCAATCACCCATTTCAGCAGGTCATGAGGCGATTCAACTACATCAAAGTCATAATCCAGATCGAAATACTTGTTTGCTGTCTCACGAATCTGCAATACATCTTCAAGCCATGCTATATAACCGTCTGAGCCATTACATCTAAATTGAGATTGAAGGCATTCCTCCAAAATAATGGCACCCAGACGTTTTGCCTGTTTTCTGATTTCTTCGCTCTGACCAATATCCTTTAGACTGATTATCTGGTGGTCATCAACAAAGAAAACTGAGCACTTACTGGCTTTGATAATCTCCATTACTTGGTTTTCGCCTTGATTCCCATAAAACCCCGACTTGGCATTCAAACGATGCGCCTCATCAACAATAGCAACATCAATCGTATTATCTGGTACATCGTAATAACAACTGGAATTCTTAAATAGATTATCAACTGAATTCATAAGGCGATTACCCTTGAGTTTAGTCTTATAAACGTTTCGCGGAGCAGAATTCTTCGTGATATACTGTGCTACCATATTTCTGTTTGTCAATTCCGCCAGTAAATTTATAGCTAACACACTTTTCCCAGTCCCTGGTCCCCCTTCAACAATCATGACCCGCTTTCTGTGATCACGCCTTGTCTTCTCTGCCATTGCAATTGCATTTTCATAAACGACCTTTTGATCGTCAATCATAACAAAGGCATCATTACCCTTCAGCATTGCCAATAGGTTGTCCTGCAAGGATTTTGACGGGCGGATACGGCCGTTATCGATATAATATAGGATCTTCCGATGATCGCCTTTTCTAATAAACTTATTAATAAAATCACAAAGCTTACGGCCATCATGCTGATCAAAAAATGGACTCTCCTTTAAGAGTTCTGTGAAGTTTTCTGCACGCAGAGGATCATCCGGCTCTGAAATATAATTATGCAGGTATGCGCATGGGTGCAGGACGATACTGCCGTCTTGAATGGATGAATTATAATCTTTCAATAAAGTTGTATAGGACCATGCTTGATAACTAGGATGTGGACAATCCCGCAGGCCGCCATTAAGATATACCTTTACAAGTTCAGGGGATTCAGTTGATGCCTCAAGACTGCTCCACTGCTTCAACTCAATAACAACAACATTAGGTTGGCCTTCATCATTGTATCCACTTAATAAAAAGTCTATTCGTTTTGAAGTCGTTGGAATCATGTACTCAATCGCAACACCAGCATTGTTTGGTAAGTTTGAGTTTGTGATAATCGTGTTCATGAAGTGAAGCGAGTTCTGCCATGACAATCGTTCATTATAACTAGAAGCCTTATAGCTTCGAGCTATTTGCCGATCTAGTGTATCTATCAGACGCCCTTCAAAAATATCCTTTTTAAATCCACCTACATCTGAACTGTAAATAATCATGTAGCATCAAACTCCGTATACTTTTTGCTGCTTCCCTTCGCTTTAGAAATAGGATATTTTACTTCATTTATTGCAAGTTTCTCTTGAATGATCTCTTCAATATCAAACCCATATTTCATTGCTAGTTGAATGCAAAAAATCATAACGTCAGCTAACTCTTCTTTCACACGCTCAGGGTTACCTTCTGAATCCCACTGGAAAATTTCAAGCAGTTCCCCTGCCTCGATTGCAATAGATTTTGCCAGGTTATCCGGAGAATGAAATTGATCCCAATCTCTATCCATATTAAAGCGGTCAATTCGTTGTAGTAATTCCTGATTCATAACCTGGCCTCCAATTTCCTTAGTTTTTTCAACAGATGAAAGTATCTTTCGCAAGTATTCCTTTAATTTCCCTGATATGTTCTTATATTACGAAATCTACATGGATTATTTACCCAATATTTATACTGTTTATCAACTAGCCTGCATTTCTTATTAGAACAATGGACAAAAGCTTGCCATAACCCATTTTATTATTGATAAAATAATACCCGGAAGTGGTATCTTAATAGTATAAGAAACTATGTAAAAATAGGAGAATGAGGCATGAAATACTATGTTGATGTGAATGCCGTAAGGGACGGCGACGGTTCCAGGGAGAGACCATTTAAACGTATCAATGACGCCGCGAAGGTGGCGCTTCCCGGTGATGAAGTGTTGGTGGCGCCCGGGATTTACCGGGAATATGTAGACCCTGTTCATCCAGGTACTGAAGATGCCCGTATCACTTATATCAGCACAGAGCCTCTTGGTGCAGTGATTACCGGTGCAGAACAGATAAAAACCTGGAAGCATTACAAGGAAAACGTTTGGGTATGCCGGATCCCAAACAGTGTTTTCGGCGATTACAATCCTTATACAACTTTGGTATATGGAGACTGGTATTTCGCGGAACCAAACAAACATACCGGCTGTGTATATTTAAATGACAAGGCGATGTATGAAGCCACGACTTTAGAAGAATGTATCAAAGGCGAAGTTTATGAGTACAGTTGGGTACCGGAAGACTCTGTCTATAAGTGGTATACCGAGCAGGACACACAGGCCGATGAAACAATTATCTATGCCAATTTCCAAGGTCTTGATCCAAATAAGGAAAATGTAGAATTCAATGTACGACGCAGATGCTTTATGCCTTCAAAAACAGGCGTCGGTTATATAACGGTCAGAGGATTCAAGATCGATAAGGCTGCCACCACCTGGGCACCACCTGCAGCTTTTCAGGATGGCATGATCGGCCCTCACTGGAGCAAGGGCTGGATAATTGAAGATTGCGAGATTTCAAACAGCAAGTGCGCCGGCATTTCTCTTGGAAAATATCTTGATCCTGAAAACGAGCATTACTTTACAAATAAGCATGTAAAAAGTCCTACCCAAATGGAGCGGGATGCAATATGCCGCGGTCAGTATCACGGTTGGATGAAAGAAAAAATAGGCAGTCATATCGTACGCCGCTGCAACATCCACCATTGTGAACAGGGTGGCATTATCGGCCGGATGGGTGGTGTCTTCAGTATTATCGAAGACAATCATATCCACCATATCAACAATATGATGGAACTCGGCGGAGCAGAAGTTTCCGGAATCAAATTGCATGCAGCCATCGATGTGATCATACGCCGGAATCATATCCACCATTGTACTATGGGGATCTGGTGTGACTGGGAAGCTCAGGGTACACGTATTACTCAGAACCTGCTTCATGACAACCAACGGCCGCCATATGCCAAGAATCTTCCCGGAAGCATGATGTCTCAGGATTTATTTGTTGAGGTCAGTCATGGGCCTACACTAATCGATAACAATATCCTTCTCTCAGACGTCAGCCTTCGCTTTGCGACACAAGGTGTTGCTTTGGTCCACAACCTTATCTGTGGTGCCTTTACCAGTGTTGGCGACGGTACCCACTGGCGTTATACGCCTTACCACATACCGCACCGTACCGAAGTAATGGGCTTTATGACCATCCTTCATGGGGACAACCGTTTCTACAACAATGTATTTGTACAGAAATGGCCATCTGAAGACTATGTCACTTATAATGATCAGGATCCGCAAGAGGCAATTTCGGAAAACAGGCTTGTTGGAACGCATGTTTTCGATGAGTACCCGACCTATGATGAATGGATTTCGCAGTTTGATTTTACACAGCGTCCTAATATGATGGCTTTGGAGGATGCTCATTTTGGTCATCTGCCAATCTGGAGTGAAGGAAATGTGTATCTAAACGGTGCTAAACCCTGGAAAAAAGAAGTAAACGGCCTGTCGGTTGACAGCGAACATGAGATTAAGGTTGAACTTGTAGAAAAGGACGGTCATTATTATCTGAACACTAATATATTTGATCACCTCAAGGATTTCAGCTCCCGGATGGTTAACACCGAAACCCTCGGCAAAGCATTCGAACCGGAACAGTATTTTGAGGATGTGGACGGAACACCGATACGCTTTGACTCGGACTACTTCGGAAATCACCGTGGCGTCCATGTTATCCCGGGTCCCTTCGCATCACCTTCTGATAGTATTAAGCTTTAATTGTATAAAGTCTTATAAGATGCGGTTCTCATATCTGCGTTGTCAGACATGGGAACCGCATCTCTTGTCTTTTAATCATTCTTTTTCAGAAAGAGAGCGTACTAGACAGCGAAATTATCCTGCAGCTTATTTTTTCTACTATATGGACATCCATTTGCTCTTTTGTTAAAATAAGCAATTAACTGGATGGTTATGTAAGGTTACTGGCAGAAAAGGTACTGCCCCATAAGTCTGTATTCTCTTTTAAATTCGAAAAACTTGAATGATAAGGGATTTTAAAATGATAGCCGTTTTGAAAGTAATTAAAGTTAACATTTTATCTCTTTTAGCATTTCCTTTGTTTGTTGTCGCGCTGGCAGCTAAGCTGGTTCGCCAGGCACTCGAAAAATTTCTCGTTTTTGTAGGTGTAGGTGCAGCAGTCATCGGACTGGTTATACTGAAGGCATTAATCCAAGATCCGGGCAAATTCTTTCAAAACATATTTTTTCTCCTGATCATTTCACTCTTTACAATCTTCAGCATCGTATTTGTGCTTATATACCTGGTGGGAAGCCTTGCGGCCGCAATAACCAAGACAATTATCGCGGCTTTAATGGCAGTATTCGAGTACATATTTATGTATCTCTACAAGGGCTGGTCATATCTCTATGATGTGTGTGAAAGCGACTATGACAATTTGAAAGATAAATCCACGACAAAGCTCCCTGCTTTGGCATGCGTGGGATGGCATCTGCTTCGATTTGTGAATTTCATAACCATAAAGCTTCTTACCCGCTCCGTACCCCTGTCCATAGCGGCCAGCGCAGGTTTTGTGGTCTACGCCATACTCTTCACCTATGACGAGATGGATAGAGTATACGGGATGAGCCCGTTTGAGTACCTGAAGAGCATTCCTCAAATAGACGCTGTCTTCGCGGTGTTGTATTTTGCGGTTACTGTCCTTGGTATCATTGCCATCTTGATCTCGCTCGGCATGGAGTGGAAGGAACTGGGTGAAGAGATGGGTATGAATTTTTCCGGCACTATTCCTGCATCGCTGGCGAGAAAATCAGATCGGGCAATAGATGCGGAAGCATTTCTGAAACAGTCCGAAGATTCATTTGAAGAAGGCAAAAGCACACAGCGCTGCCAGCACTACCTGGATACCCTAGTTGAACTGATCGATGGACTCGGGGATCTCAATCGCCAGGTTGACGCAGCAATGAGCATAAGCCGGGATCCGGTTATGGAACAGAAATTCCATGAATATATAAACCTTATAAATATCTTGACGGAGCAGATGTCAGCCTATGAATCGGGCATTGATGCTGAAGTTTTCAAAAGAGTGTTCATACCGCAGATAGAAAAAGCAATTCAGCTTTCCAAAGAGATAAATAAGGAGACTCTCCGGATTATAAGTCAAAATGCTTCTTCCGCAGTCGGGGACAATAATCATTCTTTTGATTTCTTTTCAGGCTGCTTAACTGAAGAGGATATAAAGAGAAGATATAAAGCTCTGTGCAGGGCTTATCATCCCGATGTTGGAGGTCATGAGGAAACCTTCAAGATATTGCAGAATCAATACGAAAATAAGCTTAATGCGATTTAGGCAAAGGTTAAGGAGCTTCATAATAAATTCTGCCCATGTCCTGCTTCAGGCTGAATTAATGATATTAAAACAGCCTGAAAATGGACTTGAAGCGGCAGTGGGACGGCTAATCAGAATAACCGGCCTGCTGATAATGCCTTTTCCTTTCTCTGCATTTCCTTCTCGATGACCTGGAATGCTTCTGATTTACTCCCGGTGGTAGATTTGATTGAGAAAGCAATGTTCACGATGTGGTCCGCAATCCTTTGCAGTGAGAACAGGACCGAATAAATGCTTTTCGATACCTCAACAGGGTACATCCCGGAGCTTAAGCGCACTACATTCTCGTCACGCGTGGATTTTATCAGTTTCTTGATTTCCTTTTGAATATTTGCAATTGATCTCAAATACCTGGTTCTGCGATTTTTAAACGCGTCAAAACCAAGTTCAAACATTTCGGATATGAGTGCATATATCCGGCTAAGCTCTTCCCTGGTCTGGTCTACAAATGCAACCTCATTCTTTTTCATGTACTTGGTTTCTTTCGCCAAAAGAACAGCATAGTCGCCCAGACGCTCTATATCGTTGGTTACATGATGAAGCCCGCCAATCAGTTTTTCATCTTCAGGAAGTTTGGTCACTGATGAGATTTTGATGAAAAAGCTTGTAAGCTTGCCTGTAAGGGTATCGATACGGTGCTCAACCTCATCTATCCTGTTCCTGTCACTGGTATCCCCGATGAGCAGGGAATTAAAGGCACGATCAAGGTTCTCCTTAGCAAGAATGGTCATATCGTACAATTCCTTCAATGCCTGTTCAATGGCAACCGCAGGGGTCTGAAGGAAACGCTCGTCGATATACGACACCTCTTCCAGTTCCTCCTGCTTGTCCTTCACCAGCCTTGTTACAAGAGCAACCAACGGATCGATAAGCATAAGCAATATCAAGGTGTAAATAGTGTTATATGCCAGGTTATAGGTTGCCAGACTGAACTGGGGTTTTCCGGGGAACATGCTTTCAAATATACCTACTATGGGTGCCCTGAAAAGAACCAGGATGATCGAAAATGATACTGCGCCGATTACGCTGGTAATAACATGGAACAGCGCAATGCGTTTTCCGTTGGCGTTGGTGGTGAGTGAAGCCATAATGCCGTCGGTGCAGGTTCCGATATTTGCTCCCATCACCAGGAAAAATGCCTGATCTGTATTCTGGATTACTCCCGTGCCTAATAAGGCGATGAATACACCGGTTGCCGCCGTGGATGACTGTATTATGCCTGTAAACAGGATACCCAGTATCACCAGCAGGATGGGGTTTTGCATTATATCATACTTGAACAGTTTGGTGAGCTGGATACTCAGGGTCGAATCCGCACCTCCGATTGCACTTTCCATCACTTCCATCCCTACAAACAGCATGCCAAAGCCGATTAAAAACGGCGCGATCTTATTAAGGGTTTCGTTGGTGGTGGAGAAAATGATGATTACACCGACGAACGCGAGCGAAGCAAAAACATAGCTGATGTCAAAACTTCCTTTGCTGATTCCTGAAAGGGCAAACAGAAATGCTGTAAGGGTGGTGCCCACTTTTGCGCCCAGGATAAAACCTGAACCCTGCTTGACCGTTACGATGTTTGCATGGGCAAGTCCGACTGTCATGATCGAAGTGGCTGAAGAAGACTGTACAAGGCCAGTAGCCACAATTCCGGTTCCGTAATTTACTACCCTGTTTTTGTCCAGTCTCTTAAAAAGGTTGCGTATTCTCGATCCCGCACTTCGCTCAAGACCGGAGCTCATCTGTTTCATACCGAACATGAATACAGCGACTCCGCCCAGCATAAGAAGTAAGTCCATTACAATATCCATAGTATTTCTCCCTTAATCTGGTATCCGTATCTTGCTTCATCTTGTATTGCGCTCCATGCTACTCCATGGACCATGTCCATTATACACAATTCTGAGGGCGCAGTATGTATACTATATATTAGGCATTAATTGTATAAAGTCTTATAGGCATAGATGCGGCTCTCATGTCCGCGTTATCAGACATGGGAACCGCAGCTTTTGTTTTTAATCATTCCTTATAAGCCCTGATTGCCATTGTTCCTTTGTGAGAAAGCTTGTATGCCCTATCCGTGTTTCTCTCAACAACGGCACCGGAACATCATGGCAGGTATGGTGATAGTTAAACCCGCTCTTTTCCTGAACCCGCTTAGATTTTTCATTACCGTCATAATAGCCGCACCAGATGGTGGTCATCCCGAGATCTTCGAATCCATGTCGAAGGATTTCCCTTACCGCCTCAGGTATATATCCTCTACCCCAGAATGGTACACCAATCCAATAGCCCAGCTCGCATTCGTCATCCCTGTCGGTCATATTCGTTCTGCCCTTCAGCTTAAGTTCAATGCAGCCAATAGCAACATTATCTGTTTTGAGGCATACTGCATAGCACTCAGGACCGTTGAACGCGTTTTTTATCACATCAAGGCTTTCTTCCACACTCTTGTGCGGCGGCCATCCGGCGATGGGCCCAACACGGGGATCCTTCGCATATTCATATAAGCTTTCGGCGTCTGATTCGTTCCATGGACGCAGGATCAGCCTTTCTGTTTCCAATATCATTTTCGCTTCCTCCTTAAAACGGTTGCATCTGTCAGCAAAACCTCGCCTTGATGAAGGTAAGTTATTCTAGGCCGAGTGCAGTTTTCCAACGGGCTTCATTAAATCCTACAAGTGCAAAACCATCACCTATGAGAATCGGACGCTTCACAATCATACCATCCGATGCCAGTATCTCATATTGCTCTTCCTCGCTCATGTTAGGAAGCTTTTCCTTCAGTTTCAGTTCCCTGTATAGGAGCCCACTGGTATTAAAGAACTTCTTTAGCGGCAGACCGCTCCTTTTATGCCAATCCTTTATTTCCTCTATAGAAGGATTTTTCTCTTTGATATGCCTCTCTTCAAAGGTTACGCCTTTTTCCTCCAGCCACTTCTTGGCCTTCTGGCAAGTTGTGCATTTCGGATAACATACGAATAGCATAATATGCCTCCTTCCCCTTTCCCATCAGCGTCAAAACGGCAGCTTTATGTTCTTTCTCAAAACAAATAGAGGGGCGCCCAAATCTTTGGCCAGATGCTCCATTCCCTCCATGACACAGACAGCGGCGATGGGAACACCGGTTTTTTCAGACACCTGGCGGCTCAGGTCAAGACCATATGCCACATCCTCCGGGGATGTTTGGTCTAAATAGTGGGTATTACTGATGAGCCTTGTCACCTTCAGCCGGGATGCTTCCTGAATGGCTTCCATATATTGCAGGGTGTCCTCAAGATCTCCTGTCAGGGGTCTTGCCCTGTTTATGACAAAGAACAGGTCATATTCGCCGTCTAAAATATCCTTGTGGTAGCGCCCCAAAACCCTTGCGCCGTCATCATCACCGCCCACGTCCAGAATAACGTTGTTCTCCCGGTTCTTTATAGCCGCTGCTATCTCAGGAATAAGAGCGGGAACATCCACGTTGGTATTGGCAAAGAGCGGAGCCAGAACGCCAATCCCCATGGATTCCAGCATCTTTTTGGCGTCAAGGCTTCTGAAGAAGGGGTTTACGATATCCATATCAGCCAGTACAACATTTTCCCTTTCCTGCCTTATGTTAAAGGCTGCATTGACAGCTATCTCGGATTTTCCGCTGCCATAATGGCCCACAAATATGTTAATCCTCTTTTCAAACATGGCCTTAAACCCGCCCCTTTCTTTCATACCTGGCTCTTCCAGTTATGTACACATCATTGCCCTTGGTGTCTATTATGACCGTACAGGGTATGTTTTCAACTTCCAGTTTCCTGATGGCTTCGGTGCCAAGATCCTCAAAGGCGATAACCTCAGCTTTTTTGATACAGGAAGCTATAAGGGCAGCCGCTCCGCCCGTGGCGCCAAAGTACACCGCACCGTATTGTTTGATAGCAGCTATAACCTCTTTACTGCGCGCTCCTTTTCCTATCATTCCCTTAAGCCCCATTTCAATGAGCCTGGGGGTATAGGCATCCATGCGGCCACTGGTAGTGGGCCCGGCAGAGCCTATGATCTTTCCCGGAGGAGCAGGACACGGTCCCACATAATAGATGATCTGCCCCCTGATGTTAAAAGGAAGTGGTTCTCCTCTTTCAATCATCTCCATCATCCTTTTATGGGCGGCGTCCCTTCCGGTATAGATGGTGCCGCTTATTAGCACCTCATCTCCTGCTTTCAGAGTGTTTAACAGCTCCTGATCCACGGGAGCCTTCAAATGTATAGCCATGGTCTCACCTCGTATCGCGCGGCGTGGAAGACTTCTCCGACAAGCCGTATATGGATCGTACCTCGCTGGTATAATTTCCATCGGCATCGTATATATAAAGGGGAGCAAGCAACTTCATGCCGGAATTTCCCCTGCGGATTCCCTTGATGAGCAATAGTGAAGGCGCGTCCCCAGCTCTTGGGCATACCATTCTGAGCTCCTTAGGCTCCAGATGGTTTTTTCTCATCTCCACCATGATATCACAGAGCCGGTCGGGTCTGTGAACCATATAGAACTCACCATGGTACCTTAAAAGGGATGAGGCAGTCTTGACCACATCCTCCAATGTGCATAGAATCTCGTGCCTGGATATGGCTCTGGATTCATCAGGATTGACAAGGCCTCCTCCCCACTTTGTATAGGGTGGATTGGTAACTACCACATCGATTCCACCAGCGGGAAGATGGCGTGCTGCATCTTTGATATCCATAACCTCGATACTGACCCTGGAAGACAGTCCATTTCCTTCAACAGACCGCCTTGCCATATCGGCGATATCCGGCTGGATCTCAAGACCTATGATCTTATCAGCCATGGTTTTGGCAGACATTAAAATGGCCACAATACCGGTTCCCGTCCCAAGATCCACGACGGTGTCCCCGGGTCTGGCCTTTGCAAAACCGGCAAGAAGCACAGCGTCCATGCCGAACCTAAAGGACTCCTTCTTTTGGATAATATAAAGGTTGTTTATCTGTAAGTCTTCCAGCGTCTCATCATCGTAAACCAAGAATCCCAAAAAGCTCACTCCTGCAAAACCTGGCCGGGGATATATATCCAGCCCCCGGTTCTTTATAACAAAAAAGCGGGTTTAGCCCGCCTGTGCAGTTAAATAACTGAGATTAAAGAGCCAGGACTTTTTAGCCTGGCTCCCCATAATAATCCTTATTTAGGCTGCGGAGCTCCTGTCGGGCAAACATCCGCACATGAACCGCAATCGATGCATGCATCCTCATCTATCACATATGTACCGTCTCCTTCGGAGATACAGGTAACGGGACACTCAGGTTCACACGCACCACAGCTAATGCATTCTTCGTTGATAAAATAAGCCATCTATAACACCTCCACGTGATTGTTGGTTGTTCACCACAGAAATATCCTATACTAATAATATTCTTATGTCAATCAGCCAATTTTTCAATTTCTTGCTGACTCTTTATCAGTCTTCAAGCTCCTTCAGTTCCTCAAGGAGGTTTTCTTCCTGGTCATTCTTCTTTTCGGCATCCCGCACGATCTTCACATCGTCGATATGGTATTCCTCAATATCGGTTCCCTGCTCATTGTCAAGCTTCACCTTGACCATTTCTTTGAGAAGGGATACGAACACCACTGTTCCGGGTCCTTTGGGAGTTTGAACCACCGCATCTACCTTGGGCATCTTCTTCAGAAGGTACTCGTAATTCTCCTGCTCATACTTTAAGCAGCACATCAGCCGGCCGCAGGTTCCGGATATCTTGGACGGATTGAGAGAGAGAGCCTGTTCTTTGGCCATCTTGATGGATACGGGATGAAATTCAGACAAATGAGTACTGCAACAAAGGGGCCTTCCACATGTGCCCAGTGCGCCCATCATTTTTGCCTCATCCCTGACTCCGATCTGTCTTAATTCAATTCTTGTCCTGAATACTGAAGCAAGGTCCTTGACCAGTTCCCTGAAGTCCACACGGCCGTCCGCCGTGAAATAGAAAAGAATCTTGTTATTATCAAAGGTGTACTCCACATCTATAAGCTTCATCTCAAGGCCGTGCTTTTTTATCTTTTCAAGGCAAATACTGAATGCTTCAACCTCTTTTTGCTTGTTTTCTTCAACATGCTTCAGGTCTTCCTCATCGGCCTTGCGGATCACGCTTTTGAGGGGGAGCACTACCTCTTCTTCCGAAACCTCATGGCTGGCGACCACCACTTTTCCGCATTCAACGCCTCTGGCTGTTTCAACAATGACCATGTCGCCAACTTTTATATCAAGATCGCCTGGATCAAAATAATATATCTTTCCGGCAGTCCTGAAACGGACTCCTACAACATTTATCATAAATGCACCTCTTATAATGTCATACCTCATGGGGCACCAGTGTTACAAGATCCACCGCAAGCTGGTGGTTGATATAGCGCTTAAGCTGGCTGCGAACCCCATTCAGTTCCTCTATTTTAGCTATCAGAGCCTGTATGCTGCTCTTTTTTGCATACTCCATAAGTTTATCTCTTTTATCCCAATTAATCAAGCTGCTGGTTTTACCGCAGAGTATCAGCATCGCATCACGATAGGCCGATTCCAGGATATTCAGGCAATCGGTCAGGGCATCCTTATTTCCTGACAAATACTGGTTGAGCTCACAATCGTCCGGATTTCCGTCGCCGTTCCCAAAGAGATAAGAAAATACAAGTTCCCTGGTTTCCACAAAGCTCTTGCTCCCTGTTATGGCAAGTGCCCTAGCCGGGATACCTTCACTATATGCTATGGCAGAATCAATATCAGATGAGTCCTTTCCGTGCATTCTCAGGATCATCCTCATCTCTTCATCCGAATAGCGTCCAAGCTTTAAATGAACCACCCTGGAACGTATGGTGATAAGAAGGGATTCAAAATTGCTTGCAGTCATAAGGATTACTGCATAAGGCGGCGGCTCTTCAAGGGTCTTGAGAAGACAGTTCTGAGCCTGGGGCGTCATCCGGTCGGCCTCCTGGATGAGGTAGACCTTTTTTCCATTCGCCGGACGGACCGTGATATCGTCAAGAATCACCCGGATCTGTTCAATTAATATATTGCGTGTTTTTGGTGCGATTTCGAAAAAGTTCGGATTTGAACCGGCGTCAAAGCTCTTGCAACCCCGGCATCTCCCGCAGGGAGCTCTGGAAGGCTCCTCGGTGCAAAGAAGCGTTTTGGCCATTTCACGAGCCAATGTTTTCTTTCCGATGCCGGAAGGCCCCGATAAAACATATGCATGGCTTGTCATACCGGATCTGAACTGCCCTATGAAACGGTCTATAACTTGTTTTTGTCCAATAAAATCATGAATGCTCAAACTGATATCCCTCGCTCAAAGGATCAAATCAAGAATCAGGCCGCGGATGTCTTCAATCCGGCCCAGTATTTCAATGCGGTTGCGTTCGGACTTCAAAACCTCCTGGGTGAGCTTGTCAAGGTTTTCATTGATGGACTTTATGATGGCATATACCCTGTGCCTTCCCCGCCTGTCCAGAAAGCTCTCTTTTATAAACCTTGAGGAGCTTCTTACGGCCTGGTTTAGAAATTCCGATACCAGTCGCTTGTAAACCTTAAGTTCACTGATGTCGATATGCTCCGCCAGCCGTTCCCCCTGCTCTTCAATATCCTTGGCCATCTGCCTCAGGATTTCTTCCTGGGCATTGCCAAAATGCCTGTCCATGTGTGAACTGAACTGGGCGGTGCTCCTTTCCTGAACCTTATCGGTTTGTTTGCTCACCCGGGAGGGCAGGCGCTGGGGCCTCCTGTCCGAACTGCCCCTGTCAATCTTCAGACCCATATCCCTTTACCCTTTGGCTTTCTCCAAAAATTCGTCCACATATCCCCGGATCTCGGCAAAGACTTCCTGAGGGCTTCGGTTGACATTGATCCGCTTGATGCGGCGGGGATCCTGCCTTGAGAGTTCCAGATACCCCGAGTAGACTCGCCTGTGGAAATCCATTTTTTCGCTTTCAATACGGTCTGCCTCCTCACCCTTGGCCTCACGTCTTGCCATCGCCGTGTCGGCGTCCACATCCATAAAGAATGTTATATCGGGAAGACAGTCGTCTACAGCCAGTTTGTTCACAGCCCAGACATTTTCGGTTCCGAGGCCTCTTGCTATGCCCTGATAGGCCAGCGATGAATCAATGAACCTGTCACAGATCACAGCCTTGTTTCTGGCCAGTTCCGGCTTTATGACAGTTGACACCAACTGAGCCCGGGATGCGGCGTAGAGCAGCATCTCTGCAACAGGGCTCATTCCCTTGTTCCGGTTATCCAAAAGAATATCCCGAATCTTTTCGCCCATGTCGGTTCCGCCCGGCTCCCGCAGGGTGATGACATCAATCCCTTTTTGCTTCAGGTACTCTAAAAGAAGCATGATCTGAGTGGTCTTCCCGGAACCGTCATTTCCCTCAAAGGTAATAAAAATGCCTTTATTCATCTGTTTAACTCCATTATGCCTTAACTATCACTTGTATTCTACCATCCATTATACCATGAACCCGTCCGCCTGAACCTTGGATTTCGGAAAGCATGCGGACAAGTTCCCCGGAGATTACCTCTCCCGGGTAAACCAGAGGGATTCCGGGAGGATATGGTGTGATGGTGGCTGCGCTGATCCTGCCTGAGGCAGAATTCAAATCGATGTATTCAGCAGGCATTTCAATGGCATCGCCGGGATTCATTGCTCTCTCCGGCAGGCTGTCCGGTATCCCTACAAAAGAAAATTTATCATCAAAAGTACCCTTCCCATGCCTTGCCACCTCCTGTATGCCTTTGAGCAGGGCTTCAAAGTCCTCATCGGTATGAAAGGGCGTGGCTATAAGAACCAAATGATAATAGTCCGCCATTTCTGCCACGATGCCCGAAGACTCACGAAATATTCTTTCTGCCTCAAACCCGGTAAGACCGCTACTTTCAAAGCTCAGCACAATCCTTGAAAAGTCGGTGTCAACACTTGGGTTATCAGGCTTTATGCGCCTGACACCATCAATCTTTGAGAGCTCCCTGCCGAAGACCTCAATCCTTTTATATAGTGCATCGTATAACTCTTCTCCCCTCTGTTCCATGATCTCGCGGGCGATATCGATGGATGCCATCAGAACATAGGAGGGGCTTGTGGTCTGGAGCATGGACATATACTTAAAAAGCCTACCTTTATCCAACAATGAAGATGAACCTTCATGAACCAGGGCTGTCTGGGTCATGGCCGGCAGGGTCTTATGAAGGCTTTGTACACAGGCATCGGCACCCAGCTCCAGCACAGGTTGGGGAAAGAGACCGGAGAACGAGAAATGAGCTCCATGGGCTTCGTCCACCAAAAATGGAATCCCGCGGGATCTGGCAGCCTCAATCATGGAACCGATATGGGATGCAACGCCGTAATAGTTGGGCCTTGTCATGAAGACCGCCTCAATGTCCCGATACTGTGAAAGGACGCTTATCAGGTCATCTTGCCGGCAGCCAAGATTCAGATGCGTATTCTTGTCATAATCAGGAAGTATGTATACCGGTTCAGCCCTAAGAATCGAGATGGCGTTTATCACCGATGTGTGGGCGTCACGGTTTACGAGGATCTTCCCGCCCGGCCTTATGGCCGCATGGATCATGGCGTGTATCCCTAAAGAGGATCCATTGACCGAAAAATATGTATTTGCTGCCCCAAAGGCTCGGGCAGCAAGGTTCTGAGCTTCTTTTATCACGCCATCTGGATCGTGAAGGGAATCCGATCCCGGGATTTCGGTGATATCCAAAGAACCTGCATCTTTTAAAAGACCGGCAAGTCCCCTCCCCATCACATGGCCGGGCATATGAAAGGGAAGGGGCCTTTTGCCGGAATATTTCAGTAACATGTTATATATTGGCGTGTTCATGTTCACACTAATAATCCCTCTAATCCAGGTATTACCTGACAGCAAGACACTTAACGCATGGGACGGTTTTTGCAGCGGCACTCAACAGCGGGACGCTACTTCTACCTAATAGGTTTAAACAGTCTAGTCTACAAGCACCTCGGTCCAGAGCTGGTTGTAGATGCTCTTGTATTCTCCCAGATCTACATAGACATCGCTTTTCTCAATGATTTCATCATCAGGCCAGAAGCCGTCCAGTTCAAAGGCCTCCGGTTCTTCCTGGCGCATCCTCTCAAGGGCTACGGTATTAGGTGATGGATAACCAATGGTCATGGCGTTCTGATATGCCACATCAGGGTCAAGCAGGAAGTTTATGAACATCTCGGCTTCCTTCTTATACCTGCATCCCTTTGGGATGACCACGGTATCAAACCACAGATTGGTACCCTCCCTGGGCACACCAAAACTGATATGGCTGAAATCAGCATCTTCGTCCCAATAAAGTTCCATGAAATCGCCGGAATAGGTAAGCCCCATGGCCGCATCGCCATTGGCGATCAGATCCTTTATCTCATCCCCGTAATATCCGGCTACAAGCTTTCTCTGCTCTATAAGAGCCTCCTGAGCCTGCCGGAGTTCTTCGTCGTTGGTGGAGTTCATCGAATAACCAAGCCTCTTCAGGGAAGCTCCCATGGCATCCCGGACATCCTTCTTCATCAGTATCTGTCCGGCATACTTGGGATTCCAGAGGATATCCCAGTTGTCCACAGGGTCATCCACCATATTCTCGTTATACAGAATGCCTATGGTGCCCCAAAAATAGGGAACCGAATACTTGTTTTCAGGATCATACTCCAGGTTCTTGAATCTGTCGTCCACATATTTGAAATTGGGTATATTTTCAAAGTCGAGGGGCAACAGCATATCTTTTCTGATCATTTCCGAAACGGCATAGTCCGACGGAAAGACCACATCGTAGCTGCTCCCGCCCGCTTCCAGCTTGGCTAGCATGGTTTCATTGGTATCATAGGTCTTGTAATTGATGGTAATTCCCGTTTGCTCCTCAAACAGGTCCAACAGGCTCTTATCCATGTATTCTCCCCAGTTGAAAACATTGAGAACAACCTTGTTGCCGCAGCCTGACATGGTAAACGCCATGGTAAGCAATACCACCACTGCAAAGACAGATACCAGGATCCTTTTCATAGCAGTAACTCCTCTCCTTTTTCACTTTTTTTATTGATTATCAACAGCAGAATAACTACCGTGACAAACATAAGGGTGCTCAGGGCGTTAATGGTGGGTTTTACACCCCTCTTTGCCATGGAATAGATCAGGATTGAAAGATTGCTGACCTCGTTTCCCGTTGTGAAAAAACTTATCACAAAATCGTCTATGGACATTGTAAAGGCCATCAGGGCTCCGCTGACAATACCCGGTTTTATCTCCGGCAGAATGACCTTCCTCAATGCATAGGAAGGGGTAGCGCCAAGATCCATGGCTGCCTCGGCGGTATGTTTGTTAAGCTGCCTTAGCTTTGGAAGCACCGCCAGTATCACATACGGAATACAGAACAGCACATGGGAGATGAGCATGGTCACAAAGCCCAGCCTCAGCCCGGCTGATAAAAACAGGGTCATCAGTGCCACACCGGTGACAATGTCGGGATTGAGCACGGGAATATTATTGACATTAAGCAGCATGTTTTTACTGAAGCCCCTCATATAGTGGATGCCTATGGCCGAGATGGTTCCGACAATTGTGGATATCACTGTTGCCAAAATAGCAATGATAACGGTGTAGTACAGAGCCTCGGTTATCAGGCGATCCTTGAACAGTTCAGCATACCATTCCAGCGTAAAGCCAGCCCACTGTCCCCGGGACTTGGTTTTATTGAATGAAAAAACGATCAGCACGATTATAGGTGCATAAAGAAACAGAAAGATCAAACCCATATAGATTCTGACAGCCGTTTTCTTCATAGTATCGCTCCTTTACTGCCAGATTCAAACCTTTGACTGGCCATTTTTCTCCTGCTGACCATTCCTGTCTATGCGGGACATGATGGCCATGGATATCAGTATCATCACCATCAGGATAATGGAAAGGGATGACCCGAAATGCCAGTTACCCTCCCACATAAACTGGTGCTCTATCAAATCCCCTATGAGGGGTGTCTTGCCTCCTCCTAAAAGCCCGGAAATTACGAAGGTGCTGACGGCCGGCAGAAACACCATGGTAATGCCCGACACCACCCCGGGTATGGACAGAGGCAGTATAATCTTGAAAAAGGTTCTCGCATTGTTAGCTCCAAGGTCGTTGGCAGCCTCAAGATATTGTTTGTCTATCTTGCTTAAAACCGTGTATATGGGAAGGATCATAAAGGGAAGGAAGTTATAGATCATTCCCAGAAGAACAGCGGTTTTCCCGGGCATAATTTCCAGTCTGGGCAGCCCCAAAAGATCCATGAGCCGGTTCAGAAAGCCATTGGGCGACAGGATGGACATCCAGGCATAGGTTCTTAAGAGGAAGTTCATCCACATGGGCACGATCAAAAACATCAGAAGCATGCCCCTCACCTTTGGATTGGATCTGGCTACAATCATTGCCACAGGGTAGCCCAGCAACAGGCAGAAAAGGGTGGAAAGAGTAGCCAGTATAAAGGAGTTTACGATCACCTTGAGATAGATCGGCTCCAATACACGTTCATAGCTCCGTGTGGAAAACCTGAGCTCTGCGAGGTTCCTTATATCCCCCTCGGTAAAGCTGTATAAAAGTACGAGAAGGATGGGAACGACAATGAAGATGGCCATCCACACCGAATAAGGATAGGCAAGAATCTTCATTCTTTTCATGACTTATGGCCCTCCCTCTTCATGACATGAATATCCACAGGCTGAACATTCATTCCAACCCTGCTGCCTTCAGGGAACATCAGGGTGCTGTGTACCATGTATTCTCTGTATTCATTCTCGATGAGCATCTCATAATGTACTCCCTTGAAGACCACAGATATCACGGTACCCTGAAGCATCCCCTTCTCGGGATCGGTTACTATCTGGAGGTCCTCTGGTCTTATGACCACATCCACCGGCTCGTTTTGTCCAAAACCGACATCCACGCAATCGAAGGTGTGGTCATCAAATCTGACCTTTTTATCCTCCAGCATAATGGCTTCAATTATATTGCTTTCACCAATAAAATCAGCTACAAAGCGGTTGTTGGGCTCATTGTAAATGTCCTCGGGGGTTCCTACCTGCTGAATGTGACCCTGATTCATTACAACAACGGTGTCCGACATGGTCAGGGCCTCCTCCTGGTCATGGGTGACATATATGAAAGTAATCCCGACACTCCGCTGCATATCCAAAAGCTCAATCTGCATTTCCTTGCGCAACTTCAGGTCCAGAGCTCCCAAAGGCTCATCCAGAAGAAGCACCTTCGGCTCGTTTACCAGGGCGCGGGCAATGGCCACACGCTGCTGCTGGCCGCCGCTCAAAGAATCCACATGGCGTTTTCCGAAGTTCTCAAGATCCATCATCTTGAGCATTCTCTCCACTCTTTCCACTATCTCGTCCTTGGGCAGTTTCTTTATCCTGAGCCCAAAGGCCACGTTTTCAAACACATTCATATGGGGAAAAAGTGCATATCTTTGGAAAACCGTGTTTATATTTCTCTTGTAGGGAGGCACCGGGTTTAAGAGCTTGCCTTCAAAAAGGATCTCGCCTTCGTCCGGATCTTCAAAGCCCCCAATCATGCGCAGCGTTGTAGTCTTGCCGCATCCGCTGGGGCCAAGCAGTGTAACGAATTCGTTTTCCCTTATCTTAAGATCAATTGAGTTAACGACCTTCACGCCGTTATATGACTTACTCAGATTCTTCAGTTCAATAATATACTTTTCCATCACAATCCCCCGATCCACTGTGTAATCCGGACTAGAAGCTTGGTGGCGATGATATCCACAATACCTTGGCTACAGATCTGCCGGTGTTTTTAATACAATGGTTTCTGTCTGGCTTGAAATAAAAGCAGTCTCCCTTTCTCATGCGCATCCGCTCTTTACCCAGAAGAAGCTGTATGCTCCCGCTGAGCACCATGCCAAACTCTTCACCCTGATGGGGGGTGTCTTCCCAAACCGAGCATCCGGGCTGAATCTCAACAATGATGGGTTCCATTGCCCGCCTGTTGGAATTGGGTACGACCCAGTGGATGGCATATCCCTCCTCGGGCATTTCCTTCACGAAAAAGTCGTTCCCTTTGAATACAACCGGCTCATCCTCTTCATCACTGAAGAAATCCTGAAGGCTTGAACCCAGGCATTCCAGAATATCCTGTAGGGTTGAGATGGATGGCGAGGTCAGGTCACGCTCCAATTGGGATATGTAACCCTTTGTGAGCTCGCATCTGTCTGCCAGTTCCTCCTGAGTCATATCATTAGCCAGTCTGAGTCTTTTTATTTTTTCCCCTATTGACATGGCATCTTCCTCCGGCAAAAACATTCAATGTACTTGTGTTCAGCGTTTGCCCTGCAGCCGTAATCCTTAATTTTCTGGAGTTTAATAAAACTAAACAATGTCAAGCTATTGCATGACAAGTTGTTTACTTTTACTAAACAGCAAGAATCATTATTGCACTGTTTCTTCTCATTGTCAACTACTAAAATAAATTTTTTTGCGACAGAAAAAAGGTAAAAAAAACCGGGGAAAATCCCCGGCAATTTTTTGTGAGGGTCATTATTCGATCTTTCCAAATTTATCAAAGGGAAGAATCCTGAATATGGCCTTTCCCTCAACCCATTCCATATCAATAACACCAAAATTCCTGCTGTCCATACTTTGTCCCCTGTTGTCACCCAGGACGAACAACTGGCCCTTTTGGACTACAACCGGATCCATGCTGCCATTTGGCACGATCCCCAGTCCCGGATCAATGCGGGCATAATCCTCGGTCACGGGTTCATCGTTGATATACAGCACATTATTCCGTATTTCAACCTTATCGCCTGGAATACCGATAACCCGCTTTATCAGCCTGTTCCTCCTGAAATCGCCTTTCAGCTTTAAGGCCACATCGGATATGTATATGCCCATCCTCCCTATAACCCCGTTCACGGACTCATCCCTTAAAAATATGATGATATCGCCCCTTTGGGGTTCATTGGATGCATAGGCCAGCTTGCTCATAATCAGTTTGTCTCCCTGCACCAGGGTATCCATCATGGAGGTCATGTTAACCTCGGTAAGGGCAAACAACTGGCTTTGGATGATGGAAGCGATCAGGAACGCCGCAATAATGAGTATGACCCACTCGAGTATCTCTCTGCCAATGCTTTTCTTTTTTTGTTGCTCCAAACAAAACAACTCCTTCAGCTCAAATTCAAATGCGGTCTGCGGCCTGTTCCCGTTGAGAACCACTGCAGGCCGGCCGGTTTTGCCAGTTTTTGGCCAGCCGGTATTTATAATGATACACGGATAACCCCGTTGATATTCATTAACCGTTTCACTATTGCCTCCACATCTATATTCCCTTCTTTAACAGTCTTGCAGATTATTTTGTGGAGGAGTTTCCCGTTGCTTCTTGATATGTCCATGCTTTCAAGCTTCAGCCCCAGATCCTTAAGTTCCTTATCCCAGGAAACTTCACGGATATCAGCCTCAATGGCCTCAATGATCAGAGCCAGGGTTAATTTCCTAACAGGCATTCTCTTCTTGAAAATCTTCAAATATGTCAATACCGCCCATATCAAAAAGGTAGCCAGAAGGGCGGCGGTGTAAAACCCCATACCACAGGCAATCCCGACACATGCCACAGTCCAGATGCTGGCGGCGGTTGTAATACCCCGCACAGAAATCCCATGCCGGATGATGGCTCCCGCTCCCAGAAAACCGATGCCGCTTACCACTTGGGCGCCGATTCTGGTAGGGTCAACGTTAACAACATCACTGAAAGCCATAAAAGCAAACTCGGAAATCATGGTAACCAGGCTGGCTCCCATACAAACCAGGATATGTGTCCTGAAGCCTGCCGGTTTATGACGGGTGTGTTCGCGCTCGAACCCCACTATCCCTCCCAGTACACATGCCACCAGAAGCCGGGCGGCTATTACTAATATATACTGTGGGTCAAATTGAAACAGATGCCAGCTCAAAGTCATCACCACACCTTTTTTAAGCCATGTTTGAAGCCTTTAAGGCTAACAGGCTGTGGTTTCTTGTTTCAACAGTCCTTGGATGCAACAGGTATCCATTGTCGGTAATATAGCGTATGGTGCTGTCGGCACATAATACAATACACCGGTCAAGGTTCCGGAAAGCCTCTTTTCTCATGGACTCTATACCCATAAAGTTGCGGTCAGGTTCTATATAGTCGGCAATATAGATAATTTTCTCAAATACAGACATACCCGGCCTTCCGGTGGTATGCCATTTGATGGACTCAAGTATCTCCGGATCTGTAATACCATATTCCCGCCGCGCTATATGCTCCCCTATAATACCATGGAGCAAACCTGGCTGCAGCAATTCTATCTTATCAGGCTCGTAGCCAATTCTTTGGGCGAACTCACGTGCCATGTCCCCTTTGCAAAACTTACCGCAATCGTGCAGCAGGCCTGCTATATATATCTTTTTGCCGTCCACACCATAATGCTCTGCCATTTTTACGGCTATTTCGGCCACACTGAGGGAGTGGATATACCTTTTTTCTGTCAGCGAGGATGATAGTTTTTCAAGGATTTGTTCCAGCTGCATTTCACCCACCGTCATTTCACCGCATAAAGTTCGTGTTCATAGATGTAGCTTTCCACACACTCCGGAACCATGTACCTGATGGACAAACCTTCCTTGATGCGGTTCCTGATCCTGGTGGATGAAAAGTCCAGGGCAGTGGCTCCGGAAAGGAAAATCCTCGCGTTGTGATCGGCCTTCATCCTGGCAACGGTCAGATCCAACAGTCGGTTCTTTGTATCCGGTCTTCTTGCCACAATGATATCAGCCATACCGAGTATTTCCTCATACCGCTTCCATCCAGTGAACTGAACCAATGAATCGGCTCCAATAATCAGGCATAACCTGTTCTCCTCACCGTACTCCTCTGCCAGAACCTTGAGGGTTTCAACGGTATAGGAAGGCCCTTCCATCCTCATTTCCACATCACAGAGCTCAAAACAGGGATTGTCCTGTATGGCCATCCCCACCATTTCCATCCTGTGCTCCGTTTCTGCGATCTCTGCAGAACCCTTGTGGGGCGGGCTTTTTGCAGGTACAAATAGAATTTTCTCCAGGTTGAATTCCTCCCTGATATGCTCACACATCAACAGGTGTCCGTAATGGATGGGATTGAAGGTTCCCCCCATGATACCAATCAATCGGTAAACCCCCTTAGATCCAGTTTTTTGTATATATTCTGGCCCCAAAAGGCACCAAAGCAAGCTTGGCAAACTTGAAATGCTGCTTGCCGAACGGAATTCCGATTATTGTAATGCAGAAAACAAGACCGATCACCAAATGGGTCACGCTCAGACCCCAGCCGAGAACCATGATCCAGATCAGGTTCCCAACAAAACCGCCTATCCCGAACCTGCCGATTTCAACATCCTTGCCGAAGGGCCACAGGATGAAAAAGGCTATTTTCAGGCATTGGATGCCAAAGGGTATTCCCACAATGGTCAGGCAGCAAATAAGGCCTGCCACTGCCCATAATGCGAAGGATACAATCCCGCCAAAAATCATCCAGATCAGGTTTCCAAGAAGATACATTATGAAACCTCCAGGCCAGAATTATATTAGCGCTGCATGCCTATTAATAATTTACCATAAAAACCGATAAATATCATCCATGACAGTCAGGCAGGAATGAGACCCGTGAAGCCGTCATCCCCGCACTCAGCATAAATGCCCGTCCATGCAGTGACAGGCATTTTCTCTTTTGCTATTTAACCGTATATCCCGCGTCCTCGATGGTACCCTTGATAGTCTCTGCATCCAATCTCTCGGTATCATATTCCACAACTACCCGTTTTCCTTCAAGATCCACCAATACTTCATAAACACCGTTGAGCCTGGAGACCCTTTCCTTAATTGTTTTTACACAGTGTTCACAGGACATTTCCTCAACAATAAACGCTATATGTTCGCTTTGCATTTGTGTATCACCTCACAGTAGTCAAAGAAATTATACCTTATGGAAATGAACCTGTCCAATAATAAATTTCAAGTTTTCTCACTCAATAACAGGGCATGAAACCCTTTTCAACCCCTGGATTTCCATCCTTCCAGCAAGTCTGTCAATTCTTTGAAGTACTCGGGAAGCTGCGCCTCAAAGCACATGGGCTGCCCGGTGATGGGATGCAAGAACTCAAGATATCGGGCATGGAGCACCTGCCCGCCTGTATCCATGAGGCTGCATTTTCTTCCGTAGAGGGGATCCCCTGTTACAGGATGCCCGATATATGCCATGTGAACACGGATTTGATGAGTCCTTCCTGTCTCGAGTCTGAGCCTTACCCAGGTGTGGGATGGATAGCGCTTCAGCACAGAGTAATGGGTAATGGCTTCCTTTGCATTTTTAAAGGTCACAGCCATCTTCAGCCGGTTAACGGGATGCCGGCCAATGGGGGCATCTATTTTGCCGGAATCCTCTTTTAGAACTCCGTCCACTATGGCCTCATAGGTGCGTACAATCTCATGCCTTTTCAGCATCTCAGAAAGCCTGAGGTGGGAGGTATTGTTCTTTGCCACCACCAAAAGTCCCGATGTGTCCTTGTCGATCCGGTGCACAATGCCCGGCCTTATTACACCATTAATATCGGATAGTGAATCCCCGCAATGATTCAGAAGGGCGTTTACAAGAGTTCCGTCCCAATTGCCGGCAGCAGGGTGAACCACCATGTCCTTCTGTTTGTTGATCACTATGATGTCAGCATCTTCGTAGACCACGTCTAGAGGTATATCCTGAGCTTTAACTTCACCGGAAACGGGCTCGGGAATCTGTACATTTACAGTCATGCCTTTTTTCAGCTTAAAACCACTCTTTACAACTGAGTCGTCAACAAGCACATGGCCTTCATTAATGAGCTTCTGGGCATAGCTTCTTGTAACATCCTCAAGCCTTGCTGTCAGCCAGACATCAAGCCTGAGCCCGGCATCTTCCTCCCCTGTATAAAATTGCAACTTGCGGCTTTCCATCTCCAAAACCTCTGTTTTCAGTCCTCCGATCCCGGAAAATCCGCTTCTGCTTCTTCAGCAACAGGAGTTTTCCTTTCTGACGGTTCTTTATAGATGAAGAGGATATAGATGATCAACAGCGTAACACCGATGGTGATGCTTATATCGGCAACATTGAATATGGCAAAGTCGTAGCCAAAGGGGTAGAAATTCAAAAAGTCCACCACATATCCCATAAACAACCGGTCAATCATGTTCCCAAGAGCCCCTCCTATGAGCAGGGACAGGGATAGCCTTGCCAGAACGTGTTTTTGTGAGATCATAACCCAGATCATTGCGGCAACAGCTATGACGGTGATGACTATGAACCCCCACCGGAAGTTTTGGAGGATGCTGAAGGCAGCTCCCCTGTTTTCGCAATATGTGATATAGAAGAACCCTTTGATGATCTCGATATCGATTCCCACAGGGATCAGGTGCTTTGTCACCTGATCCAGGCCGATTATCGTTATGATCAGCAAGACCCAAATCATGACTGTCTCCTTGTTTATTCAATAGTGATTCCTGTAAAGTAGTGCTTCAGAATCTGGTCGTAGGTATAGCCCTGACGGGCAAAGCCCTTGGCTCCCTCCTGGCTCATACCAACCCCATGACCCCAGCCCCTGCCGGTGAATACATAGACGCCATCCTTCACCTGCGTCGATGAACCGCCCGATATGACCGATACACCGCTGGAGCCTACCGCAGAGAAAGCACCAGAACCGCTGAGAACCTTGGTACCTGAGCCTGTTACAACCATGCTCCCCGGAAGATCAACACTCTCCAAACCCCTTGATGTTACAACGTAACTGGTTCTGGAGGCGGTGGTGGAGCCGCTCCCGGAGTTGATGGTGTAAAGATTACTGGGCAATCCGAGCACTGTTCTTCCATCCTGCCTGTAATATGTAATCTGGCCTTTGGTTCCCGTAAACTTCAGCTTAATCGGCCTTCCGGCTTCGGAAACCTCTTCGATGGACACAGATAATATATCACCGATATCCACATCGCTCAAGAACAAAATCTGCTTGAGTTCTTCAGCAGTAAAGGTCCGGCTCCAGCTGTAGTTATAGGAATCGCCCGACTCGTAAGGATCGGGAACGCTCTTGAGATAGGGTATTGGTGTTCCCCACACGTTTACGTTATCTTCAGTCATGCCCCCGCTTGAGCTGAAGTAGAACAGGGAGGCCAGGCTGCCATTGTAGAGCGCCTTCTTTCCCCTGGTCTGATCAACAGCCGTGTTGGTGGCGGCCTTCTCGCCGTCATAACCAGCATATACCTGGTCGCCGGCCGAATTCACCATATCAAAACCCCACTTGGAGTATTTGCCAATATTTCTGTAGGCATAGGTTCTTGCCGCAACCGCCTGGGCCTTTAAGGCCTCCAGGGGCGCAGTTGCCTCAAGCTCCTGGGGAACTACTCCATATAGGTATTCCTCAATATCTAAAATATTAATCACTGTAAGATCGCTGTCCAGATATCTTCTGATCTCAAACTCGCCCCTGTACTGTCTGCCGTTCACCGAGAGAACATAGGGATTGTTGGCTTTATGAGGCCGCACCCGGAGTCTTGACTGGCCATCGGAGAAGACCAGCAGCGGATCTGCATGGCTGTTTTGAACAACGAGTCTGGCACTGGAGGGTGATATCAGTTTGAGGTTAGACGTGCCCAGCTTGTCGGCCAGATCCACCAATTCCTGGCTTGCCGTTTCAGAATCAGCATAGAACCCGGTCCAGACATACCAGCCATTTTCAAAAGCAGGATAGGCGATGATCCCATTGCTTAATAAAGCATCTGCCATGCCCCTCGCCTCGTCGTAATTCCGGACACTGTCCCCTATCTGGATATGATAGGGGCCCAGGGTTTCTCCTTCAAAGGGTTTTCCCTCGGAGGGGTCATAGGCACTGGTGATACCGCTGGGGGATTTGATGAAAAAAGCGTCCTTTCTGACTATAACCGAGGATCCTCCCTGCATTGTCAGTATAGTATCAAAGCTGTTGCTGCTGAAAGATCCCACTTCAAGGCCTGATTTGGAACTGAAGGAAACACTTGCTACTGAGCTTCCGCCATAATAAAGGCCAATTCTCACCGTTTCGGGCCAGGAGGAAGCAAGAGCGTAATTGTTTCCTAAAACAAGAAAGACAGCCATCAAAACAATTAAGAACATCAATGACCTTCTCTTCATGATGCACCCCTTTTTCTTCAGTACGCCAATGAAATTCTTTAACCCGAATAATACCATTATACCTGACTTCAGGAGCTCTGTATATAAAACAATGGTTACGATTTGGCTACAATTCCCGGTTAAGAATCCATTCCCCGCTATAAACTATATCGACCTTCAAAAGGCATTATATGAGGTGGTTTGGGGCTTGTCATTTTCTCTTCCTGTGATATGATTGTAAAGACCTGAAAAGCAAAGCATCAGTTGAAGGAGTGCTCATATCCATGAGGGTTACCGCAGTAAAAACAAGAATTGTTGAGGCCGGCTCAATAGACATAACCGAACTTCTGGCAGAGTCCCTGAAAGAGGTTCCGGAAAGGTCGGTTATTGCCATCACATCCAAGGTGGTTTCACTTTGTGAAGGAAACGCATTGCCGGTATCGGAGTATAACAAGGATGAGCTCATCGAAAAAGAGGCAGATCTGTTCATACCCCGGTCAGATAGTAAATACAGCGTGTACCTGACAATTAAGAATAATATGCTGGTGCCCACAGCGGGCATAGACGAATCCAACACCAACGGCTATTACGTCTTATGGCCAAAAGACCCTCAGGAGTCTGCCAACAGATGCTGGGAATTCGTAAGGAAACATTTCGGCATTAAGCATGTGGGCATCATCATTACCGACAGCACCTCGAACCCCATGAGACTGGGTGTGACAGGCAGGAGCATTGCCTCTTGCGGTTTTAGCCCCGTTACTTTCAAAATCGGCCATACCGATCTATTTGGAAGACCCCTCAGACAAACCCGTATAAATGTTGCTGATGCACTGGCAGCATCGGCGGTTCTTGTGATGGGTGAATCCGACGAGCAGACTCCCGTAGCTCTTATCGAGGATCTTCCTTTTGCAGAGTTCAGTGACCATGTGCCGACAGCCGAACAGCTTAAGGCCTGGAGCGTCGAGATGGAGGACGATTTATACGCCCACCTTCTTACCCGAATGGAATGGAAGAAGAAAAAGGATTGATCGTATTATTGCATGGAAAGCCCGCGCGCGCCCATCTTGGCCAATTCGTCCGCCCTGTCATTTAAGGCGATCCCGGTGTGGCTTTCCACCTTGTACCAGGTAATCTTTATCCCGCAGGAATCTATGTATTGCTTATAGGCCTGGGTCATGGGAGTGTTGGTTTTAAAGCTTCCCACAGCCCATTTTTCAATATTCTGAAAATCGTAGAATATGGTTATCTCGTCTATCGAGTGCCTTTTACACCATTCCAGGGTTTCAATGACAGCCCGTATCTCCCCTCCCACCTGCCTTGAGGCGAAAGCATCAGGATCATCAACCCTTCCGTACAGTTCAGCAACTATCTCGCCGCGATCCAGAATAACAGCTCCATATCCGATCTGGCTCTCGATGAAGGATCCGTCCACAAAGGCCTGATACTGGGTGGGAAGGGTGTTAAAGTCTATTTCCATAACTGTTTTTTGCTTCTGTGGCTGCAGGCGGTTCTCTTTTTCCCCGGGGCTGGAAAAGCCCAAGCTCATGCTTATCTGGCCGGTCAGGAAGCTTACCACCCGGTCATACTGCTCCTGGGACAGATCGGAATCCTTCCTGAAGGAAAAGCTGTTTTTCTTAGGGCTATAGTCCACAATGAGCTTACCCAGCCTTTCGCCACCCTCATCAATCCAGATCTTCAGCATATAATCCCTGATCATGGCAATTTCGCATGCAAAGCCATGCTGGGTAAGAACCGGAGCCAGCATATTGTAGATATCCCGTAATTCGTTTTCGCATATATAAGCCATTTAAATATTCCCTTTCATCATTCCTCATTCATGTACTTACAAGTCACATCCTGGTTCAAGCAATAGAGCAGGGCATCCTCTTTTGTTACCAGGCCCTTTTTATAAAGCTGGACAATGCTGTAGTCCATGCTCATCATGCCTTCATTCCTGCTCATATGTATGGTGGAGTCGATCTGGTATGTTTTTGACTCCCTGATAAGGTTCCGTATGGCGTTATTAACTGTCATAACTTCAAAGGCCGCCACCCTTCCCCTTTCCGGTGAAGGCAGGAGCTGCTGTGAAACCACAGCCTGGAGCACGGTTGATAGCTGAATACGTATCTGATGCTGCTGGTTTGGCGGAAACACATCGATAATCCTGTCGATGGTCTTTGCCGCACCCAATGTATGGAGAGTGGACAAAACCAAATGCCCGGTTTCAGCAGCCGTCATGGCTATGGATATGGTCTCCAGATCACGCATCTCGCCAACCAGTATAACATCGGGCGACTCTCTTAAGGCGGATCTTAAAGCTCTGGCATAACTTTTGGTATCCTGCCCTATCTCCCGTTGATTCACGATGCTCTTCTTATGCCTGTGAAGGTACTCTATAGGTTCTTCCAGGGTCAGGATGTGGCATTTGCGATTGCTGTTTATAAGATCTATTATACAGGAAAGGGTTGTGGATTTCCCACTGCCGGTGGGGCCTGTAACAAGGATCAGCCCTTTATTACACCTGTGAAGATTCAATACCGGCTGAGGGATCAAAAGTTCCTCCGGATCGGGCAGCTCAGTGAAAACAATCCGTATTGAAGCGGCGAAAGACCCTCTCTGCTTGAAGGTGTTGACTCTGAACCTTCCCAATCCCGGTATGGAAACTGAAAAATCCTGATCGCCGCTGGACAGGAAATCATGATATGCCATCTCGTTGGGAAATAACTCATGCACCAGGCGCTCAGCGTCCCTCACTCCCAGGCGCTGGCTTCCAATATACATAAGCTCGCCTTTTACCTTCATCACCGGGGGCACACCAACAGTAATCTGAAGATCTGATGCCTTATAATCCATGGCGATTTTCAGGAGTTTTTGCACAGATGTTCTTTCAATATTAATATTCTTCATTTTCATCACGGTACCCCTTCCCACAAATCGATTTCGTTTTTGTATTCAAAGGGTTCCTGCCACACGCGCCATTCAAGGATGTCGCACACCTCGTCCAGGTCTGTTCCATCCTCCGGGTCTGAAATGTCAACATCTACATTGAGGTACCGGAGGGTATGTTCGTATTCGAGTATGAATGTCTTTCTGACACTGAAGCCCAAATCCACCGGCACATTGCTGTATATGTGGAAATTTCGCATATAGTCGGCATCCTTACTATACACACATCCCGGATAGGCATCCATTATAGAAGCCATGGCAAAGTATGTGACAAGCTTCGGATAAAGGTTGTCCAGATATTTCTTTCTTGCATTGGTACCCGAAAGGCCCCTCATGGTTGCTTCTATCATCTCGTTAATTGATTTGGGAAGACCGGCTGCAGCATAATCCCCCGCCGTGATGGATTGAACTGCAAAAGAGGTCTTATCCCTTGCAAGCATGATGCTGTTGTAGATAACGTTTACAAACCTTTCCCCTTCCGAGTCAAGGTTATAAAAGGACTTAACGGTTTCTGCATTCTTCCTTGCCAGGCGGAGGTTGGCCATTGAAGTGGTCACCGCCAGAACCGAGAATACCACAAGAACTATCAGAACCAGGGCAACGAGAACTGAAGAACTGCCTCTGTTTGAACCCAGCCATTTCATGGGGTCATCACCCCCATGGGGACATTGACCATGGCTGATAGCGTGTAGATCTCCTGGTAAGGCTCCTTGCTCAGGGGATAGGGCTCGATCTTATATGCTCCCAGTTCGATAGCCCAGAGCCCCTCGTTGCCGTTTATCTTGTATAAATCGATATGCATGGCGTATTCTGCTTCCTGTATCCTGTTTTGACCATCAGGAAGGGGAATCCAGCCATCATCGTAATAAATTATGTAGGAACAGGATTCTGATACAGTAACGACAGGATCCGATTCAGAAGGATCTTCGCAAATCCAATCCTCGGGGGACGATTTAATCTTTTCAATCCAGGCGCTGCCATAGAACACAGATCGGTCGATATCCGCCGCCAGCTGGTTATTAACATGGGCATGAACAAAAAGGCGCACTACCACCGTCCCGGCAACGGCCAGCAGTGCCACGGCTATAATCAGTTCTATTAATGTGAATCCTCTTCTTCTCTTTACGTAGCCCATTCTATTCACCAAAACTTTTTGATTCAGTAAATATCCTTTAAGACAATTGCATTTATCCGGATCTTATCATGACAGAGCTCTCCAGTTTAAGCTGTTCTTCGTTCTGATCAATCCATACTGAAATACTCAGCAGGCTCTGATCTATTTTAACTGTGAGCCCGTCCACATCAGCTATTTCAAAGCTCAACTCATTGGAAGGCGCCATACCTTCAGGCATAAGAGCCTCCCAAAGTTTTCCGTCATCCTGGTATATCCAGATCTCATAAACCTCGTCCTCATACTCTTCCCGGATGACAATGGCAGGATCCCCATTGACAGGGTTCTCTTCAATTCTGATGGCATCCTTCAAGTCGTTTTGCCTGATCTTCATATGGATGAAGGAAAGAGCAACCCTCAGCTCGGAATTAAGGCTCTTGCCCTCATAGACTCTGGAATAGGCAGAAGTCGAGGAAACAGCAAGAGCAAAAATGCCAATGCCAAGAATAAGCAGCAGCAACAAAGTTGCAATGGTTTCTGCGCTGACGCTCCCACGGATTGCAGATCGCCCATTCCCTGCGCTTTCTCTATTGCTTTTTGTAAACTTCCACAGTGGGCATGACATTTGATGCAAACACCTCGTAATAGAAGTAATACTCTTCCCAGTCAAGAATCAATCCGTAGTGTTTTTCAAGATACTCCAGACTGGGCGGGTAACTGCCTTCCAGTGCATAGCACTGAACACAGGCATCAAGCACGGCCTTTCTGATATCCTCAGGTTGTGAGCTGTTCCGGCTATCCCTAAAACTTTCAAGTCCGGCCAGGCTGGCCAGGGTGATGATCAGAACCAGAACCAGCATGATAAATTTGATATATATCGTATATCGTCCGCTCAATCTCATTCACCCTATCCTATTGAAGCCATAATGCTGATCAACGGAAGTATGACCGATAATAACACACCCGCAAGAATCAGGGACAGTACGGTGACACAGGCAGGCTCTATGAAACTGACCACACGACCCAACGATGCATCAACCTCTTCCTGCCAGGTATGCGATACTTTCTCCATCATGGCATCCAGGCTTCCGGTTTTCTCCCCGGTCTTGATAAGCCGTACAAACAGTGCAGGAAACAGTCCGGTATCCCTAATGGCTTCCCAGAAAGGCTTGCCTGAGGACACCTCATTTACAGCCTCCCTGATCTTCCTTATAACATAATCGTTGTCAAGAACACCTGAAACCAGACCAAAACCCTCGGTGATGGTCATTCCGCTCTTAAGGGTCAGGGACAATGCACCGCTGAACCGGGCTGTTACAACCTTTTTGTAGATACCTCCCGTAAACGGATTTACAACCTTTATTTTATCCATGATAAAGCGGATTTTTTTAAGCCGTGTGAGCAGCCAGACCACAATAACCAGGAGCACCAGTGCTGCCACTACATACAGGACGCCGTTTTTGAGAGTGTTTCCCAATATGATGAACAGACCCACCTGATCTGGCACCCTTCCCCCCAGGGATGTGAGCATCTCTATAAAAAGAGGGATAACCTCAAGAGAAATCAGAGCAATCACACCAAGCATGAATATGGCCAAAACCAGCGGATAGGTCACAGCGCTTCTTATCCTCCTCCTGATGTTGGCCTGAGTCTCATAGAACCTGCTCAAGCCTTCCAGCACAGGTTCCAGCATTCCAGTCTGCTCGCCTACCTTTATCATGGTGGTCATATAGGACGGAAAACATTTTGCAGCCTCGAAAGCCAAATACAGGGAGGATCCGTGAACAACCTCATTCGATATGAACTCAAGAGCCTTCTTGAGCTTAGGATTAACGGTGTCCTCGTATAGCAGTGGAATGCCTTCCACCGGATGTATGCCAGATTTCAGAATCAGCGAGAATTGATGGCACAGCATGGACAGATCCATTTCATAGCCTTTGGTCTTCCTACCCAATTCTATCAACCCCAGCCTGTTAATCTTTTCTATATCATACCATTATAAGCGCAAATAAAACAGGATCATGGCAAATAACCCCGGATTCATATATATTTTAGCCCATATTGTCGTTATGAACTGAGAAGATCATATATTCAAAATGAGTATGGGTTCCGTGATTGAATGTGCCTGTTGCCCCATAAAGAAATGGGTTATAATAGTAAAGCAGATTTTAAAAGCAGGCAGATTTCTCGCGTCATGCCTGTGAAAGGATGGTTTCATGCGATTTTCCCAGATGCCCTATGAGCGGCCCGATATAGAGGAACTTAAGAAGAAGGCCGGAGAGATAATAAGGGCGGTAGAAGAAGCCCAAAACCCACAGCAGCAGCTTGATGCCCATAAGGCCTTTACTGCATTGAAAAAGAGGTTCCTGGATATGTCCACCCTAGCCAGTATCCGGAACTCCATGAATACAGAGGACCCCTTCTATGAACAGGAAAAGGCCTTTATGGACGAAAATGAACCCTTGCTTGAAGAAATCCAATCCAGGTTCTACAAGGCTCTCGTTTCCTCACCCTTCAGGGCTGAACTTGAAAAAAGCCTAGGGAGCCTTTTGTTTCTCAATGCGGAAATGGAACTGAAGGCTTTTGATCCCATCATAATACCGGAGCTTCAGGAAGAAAACAAACTGACTACCCGGTACCAAAAGCTCATGGCATCAGCCCTGCTGGAATACGACGGCAAGATTCTTAACCTTTCCCAGCTCACCCCATACATGGAATCCACCAGCCGAGATATCAGAAAAGGTGCCTTTATTAAAAGAACCGAGTTTTTCATAACCCATAGAAATGAACTGGACGATATCTATGACAGGCTTGTAAAGGTACGCACGTCCATGGCTAAAAAACTGGGATTCAAGGATTTTGTTGAGCTTGGTTATATAAGAATGGGACGCAACAGTTATGGGCCTGAAGAAGTGGCACGGTTCAGAAACCAGGTCAAGGAGCATCTGGTTCCAATAACCGTCAAGCTTCGTGAGGAACAGCGAAAGAGACTCGGTCTGGAAAGGCTCACCTATATAGACACCCCACTCTATTTTAAAGACGGAAATCCAAGGCCTGAGGGTACCCCGGAGGAGATCTTTGCTGCAGGCCGTAAGATGTATGATATGCTCTCCCCGGAAGCCAGCGAGTTTTTCCGGTTCATGCTGGATAACGAGCTTCTGGATGTCCTGAGCCGCAAGGGAAAGGCTCCGGGTGGATACATGACATATATCTACTCTTATGAGTCACCCTTTATCTTTGCCAATTTTAACGGTACCAGCGGTGACGTGGATGTATTGACCCATGAATGCGGTCATGCCTTCAACGGCTATCTATCAAGGGGAATGGAGCTTCTGGAATATAAATTCCCCACCATGGAGGCCTGCGAGGTTCACTCCATGTCCATGGAATTCTTCACCATGCCCTGGATGAAACTCTTCTTCGGCGACAGAACCGAGGAATACAAGTATATGCACCTTTCCAGCGCCCTGCTTTTCATTCCCTACGGATGCCTGGTGGATGAGTTTCAGCATGTGATTTACTCAAATCCCGATATGACACCAAAGCAGCGTAAGGAAGCCTGGCTCAGGCTGGAACGGGAATACCAGCCCTATCTGGATTACGAGGGTGACCCCTTCTTCAGTAAGGGCGGTACCTGGCAGAGACAGATCCATATCTACACCTCGCCCTTCTACTATATTGACTACTGCCTTGCTCAGATCTGCGCCCTCCAGTTCAGAACCCTCATGACCCGGGACTATAAGACTGCATGGGATAAATACATCAGTTTTAGCAAGAAGGCCGGAACCATGACCTTTGTGGATCTTTTGAAATCCTCAGGCCTGAAATCCCCATTTGATGAAGGGTTTGTGGAGGAAGTAGCTTCAAGCTCCCTGAAAGCCCTTACCGAAATGAGGCCTTGAACAGGTGCCGAAAAAGCACTGGATATAAAAAAAGCGGCTGAAACAATGCTAAATAAACGCTCTTGACAAATAAAAAACGCGTTTGTATAATATATAAGTCTGATTGCGGTGCTATGGCATCGCAAACATGTGCCAGTAGCTCAGCTGGATAGAGCAACGGACTTCTAATCCGTCGGTCGGGTGTTCGAATCATCTCTGGCACGCCATGAAAAACCCCCAAGCTCGGTGCTTGGGGGTTTTAGTATTTCGTAATCTCTATTTACCGATCAATCCTTAAGATAATCAACTGCAGCTCTCTCAATAGCCAGCCCCTTGGTGTAGCGCTTCATGAACTCATTGAAACCGGCCACTTCGGCAGGATCGGGATCAACTGTGGTCTTGGGCTGCTTTGCGAAGACCTTCTTATTGAGGAAGTCATCCAGAGTCTGGCCTTCCTCACGATTTACCAAATAGGAAGCCAACAGAGCGATTCCCCATGCTCCGCCTTCCGCAGCAGTTTCCATTACAGATACGGGAACATTGATGGCAGCTGCCATTATCCTCTGTCCCACTTCCTTGGTCTTGAAGAAACCGCCATGACCCAGCATCTCATCTATCTTCACATTTTCCTTCTCGGAAAGGATTCTCATACCGGTATTCAGGGCACCCAATGCAGACATCAAATGAACCCTCATGAAATTGGCCAGATTGAAGCGGCTGTCAGGCAAACGGGTAAACAAAGGCCGTCCTTCCTCAAAACCGGTGATATGTTCACCAGAGAGGTAACCATAGGCCAAAAGCCCACCGCAGTCCGGATCGCCCTTAAGCGCCATGCCCAGCAGTGTGTCGTAGAGCTTTGGTTTTTCAACACTCATGCCAAGAGACTTGATAACTTCTGAGAACAGACCCATCCATGCGTCATAGTCCGATGTGCAGTTATTGGAATGCACCATTGCCACAAGTTTTCCATCAGGAGTAGTTACAAGATCCAGTTCGGGATAAACCGCAGACAGTTCCTTCTCCAAAACGATCATGGCAAAAACCGATGTTCCTGCCGATACATTTCCGGTACGAACCGCTACGCTGTTGGTAGCCACCATCCCGGTACCGCCATCACCTTCAGGAGGACAGAACGGGATTCCTGGCTTTAACTGGCCTGTTACGTCCAGAAGCCTTGCCCCTTCTTCAGTGAGGGTTCCAGCATTTTCGCCCGCCACCAGAACCTTCGGCATGATATTCTCCAGGCGCCATGGGTAATTCTTTGGCTTCACCAATTCATTGAACTGTTCAATCATCCTCTCATTCCAGTCGCTTTTCTGAATATCGATGGGAAATACACCCGACGCCTCATCGATACCCAATACCCGCTGGCCTGTCAGCTTCCAGTGAATATAGCCTGCCAAAGTGGTCATGTAGTCGATGTCCGCAATATGATCTTCCCCATTAAGGATTGCCTGATAAAGGTGGGCGATGCTCCATCTTTGAGGAATGGGATAGTTGAAAAGCTTGGTCAGGAACTCGGATGCCTGGCCAGTTATGGTGTTTCGCCATGTGCGGAAGTTGGCTAATTGCTTTCCTGATTTGTCAAAGGGCAAATAACCGTGCATCATACCGCTGATGCCTATGGCTCCCGTGGTCTGGAGCTTAACTCCATACTTTTCTTCCACGTCCTTTACCATATTGCCGTAACTGTCCTGCAAGCCCTTCCAGACATCGTCCAAAGCATATGTCCAAATATTGTCCACATATTGGTTCTCCCAGTTATGGTTGCCTGCGGCAATAGGCTCATTATTGGAATCGATGAGAACGGTCTTGATCCGTGAAGAACCAAGTTCAATTCCTATTGCAGTTTTGCCATTAATAATGTCATTTCTGGCATCATTAATACTCATAATTATAACTCCCCCTAAAAGACTATTTCTGATATATGCCTTAACCGATTCCCACAACCGGGGAACACGGCAGACTGCTCTTACTGGCCATAATAGGCGTTTTTACCGTGTTTTCGCAGAAAATGCTTGTCCAAAAGTACCTGATCCATCGGTCCTATTCCGGGTGAAAGCATCAGTGTATTGAAGGCCATCATCGCTACTTCTTCCAGGATAACGGCATTCTGGACAGCATCCATGGGATCCTTCCCCCATGCGAATGGTCCGTGCATATTCACCAGAACACCGGGAATATACAAGGGGTTTATACCCTTAAATGTCTCTACAATAACATTTCCCGTTTCTTCCTCATAAGCACCCTGGATCTCTTTTTCTGTCATTTTTCTGGTGCAGGGTATTTCTCCGTAAAAGGTGTCTCCATGGGTGGTGCCCAGAGCCGGAATGCCTTTGCCTGCCTGAGCAAAACTGGTTGCCCAGCTTGAATGGGTATGGACAACTCCGCCAATGTCTTCGAAATTCTTGTATAGAACCAGGTGAGTCGCCGTATCAGATGAAGGCTTTAAGTCTCCCTCTACAACCTTCCCGTCAAGATCGGTCACAACCATATGCTCAGGCTTCATCTCATGGTATGCCACGCCGCTGGGTTTTATTACCACCAAGCCTCTGCTCCTGTCTATACCGCTCACATTGCCCCATGTCAGTTTTACAAGTCCATTTTCCACAAGGGCAATATTTGCTCTGAACACCTTCTCTTTTAAATTCTCCAACATTGAAAATCCCTCCCATGCTGCTTGTTACCGCACTTCACCTTTTACCTGTCTGTAACCCGTCTGCCGGATATAGCTTAGCCTGAACCAGGCTATCAAATCATATCCATAAAATGGTCACAATTATCCCAAAGATTTTATGAAAACCCTGTATAGTTTTAGCTTATCATATGTAGATCGGACTTGTACATAGACTAATGCCCTCTGCCACTGCAAAAAAGCTGATCTTAAGCTCTCGAGCCCGTATCCTTTGCAAAAAAGTTTCGTCATTTGGAGAAAATAGGATAGAATAGTGATTAAGAAATAACAGGGAGGTAATAAAGTGAATAATTTTATATTTCAAAATCCAACTAAGATTATTTTTGGCAAGGGCACAGAAAAACTTGCGGGTGCTGAAACAAAGAAATACGCAGATAAGATACTGTTACACTATGGCGGTGGCAGCATAAAGAAAACCGGGCTTTACGACACTGTGGTTAAGTCGCTGAAAGAAGCCGGTGTTGAATTTTTAGAGCTGTCCGGAGTCCAGCCTAATCCAAGATTATCCCTTGTGCAGCAGGGCATCGAGATATGCAGGAAGGAAGGCATCCGCTTTATTCTGGCAGTTGGCGGAGGAAGTGTTATCGACTCGGCCAAGGCCATAGCCGTAGGCGTTCCCTATGAAGGGAATGTCTGGGATTTCTATACCGGAAAAGCCGAAGTTAAGGAAGCCTTGCCGGTGGGTGTGGTTCTCACCATTCCGGCAGCCGGCAGCGAATCCAGTCCAAGCTCGGTTATAACCAATGAAGATGGCTGGTATAAGAGGGGGCTCACCACCGATCACATTTTCCCCAAATTCGGCATACTCAACCCTGAACTCACCTATACCCTTCCCAATTATCAGACCGCCTGCGGTGTCGCCGACATCATGGCACATATCATGGAAAGGTACTTTACCAACACAAACGATGTGGAACTCACCGACAGGCTGTGTGAGGCCGGCATGAAGACCCTGATCAACAATGCGCCCAAGGCTTTGGCAAATCCTCAAGATTATTCTGCCCGTGCAGAAATCATGTGGACTTCTACCGTGGCTCATAATAATCTTTTTGGAACAGGAAGAGAAGAAGACTGGGCATCCCATGATATTGAACATGAGATCAGCGGCATTTATGATATCGCCCATGGAGCCGGTCTTGCAATTGTGTTCCCGGCCTGGATGAAGTATGTATACAAGCAGGATGTTCAGCGCTTCGCTCAGTTTGCGGTGCGGGTGTGGGATGTGGACTACAATTTCTTCAACCCCGAAGAAACCGCCCTTAAAGGAATTGAAAAGCTGAAGGAATTCTTCTCCTCTTTAGGGCTTCCCGTCTCCCTCAAGGATGCAGAAATAGACGACAGCAGGCTTGAGGAGATGGCAGATAAGTGCACCGCCTCGGACACCAAAACCGTAGGATCTTTCGTAAAGCTTAACAAGCAGGCTGTTTACGATATTCTGACCCTCGCCAAATAGCAAATCATATAAAAACTTCGTTTAGCAAAGCCTTAGCCACAAGCCCCCAGTATCCCTACCAATCCTGCAGGATCTGGGGGCTTTTGGGTATCTTTATGATAATTTCTTTCAAGCCCAGTTTTAACACGAAAAATTTACGAATAAGCCTATTGCCTACCTCTTAAGATGATGCTATAATAATTAATGCTTGCTTAAGGGAATGTTCTCTTAAGACATATATGGGGGTGTAGCTCACTTGGGAGAGCGCTTGAATGGCATTCAAGAGGTAAGGGGTTCGATCCCCCTCATCTCCACCAGAACGGAATCGCTGAAATGGTCTAAAAAAGATTGTTTCAGCGATTTTTTATGTCTTGGAGAATGACTTACGAATTGGTAATATGTGGTGTATATTCCCTTCTATTACCGGTTTTTTTTGCCTAATTCCTTCGTAACTGTTGTCAAACTGTTGTCAACTTTTCGTACTCTCTAATGCAGTAATAATGCGTATTTCAAGGCTTATTAATGTAATTCGTGGTCTTGAACAAATTGTTGTCAGAACGAAAACGCTTAAGCTCAATATTCATGCGGTTTACATGGCTGTATTGTTGTTAAATCGACTCCAAAAGCCTTATCGTATCCTTCATCTGCTGTGGTTCAACATGGGTATAAATGTCTAAGGTTATTCCTACATTCGCATGACCTAGCAGAGTTGATACTATCTTGGGATTAGCACCTTTTTCAAATAATCTAGTTGCGAATGTATGTCGTAAAACATGAAGCCCCATTTTTTCTAGTCCTGCTTTCTTCAAGATGCTTTGAAATGCGTTTCTGAAGTTTTTAGGGTAATAGTAGGTATAGTTTTTGGTGCAAAAAACAATATTTATTTTGCTCTGTTGCTTTGTTTTTAGTTCCTTAAGCAAAACTAATGCTCTGTTAGTTAATGGAATGGTTCTTATACTCTTTGAAGTTTTAGTCGTATCCTGTACTACTAACCCTTGCTTTCCAGTTTTCCTGTCCTTAACTGCAACAAGTTCTTTGAAACATGGATAGTACATTTTTCAAATCAATGTCATCCCATGTTGATAAATCTTCTGCCTAAAGTTATCTTTCTTGAATCATCATTATCTTGAAGCAATACAATAACCTTACCTGTCTGCAAGTTTATAAATGCGTTTGATTCTAAATCAAAGACTTTTGATTCAATTGTTAAAGCTGCCTCATGGTGTCCAGCAGTAGATGTCGTTAATTGTCCGTATATTGACGGAACTAGTGTCCAGACGTGACTGAAAGGCCCTGCCCCGTCTATAGCTTGCCAGTACAATTTCACACTTTACTAATAAAAGTGTCTGTAATCAATTAATGTCAATTCTTAGAAACCAGTATTAAATGACCTCTTGATTATGTAGCAAGAACAATCGCTCCACGAAAACCGCCTATTTCATCCGTTTCAGCAATTCTTAAGCTATCAGTACATCATTTCTTGACAACAATTGATTTATGCACACACTTGAAAAGTGGCTTATAATCATGTTTTTGAGAATTTGGGGAATGTAGAATAATAACATTGTATGGCATTCCTTATGAAGTTTTGGTTTCATTGGGTTCTCTACTTGCTTTTAGGGATTTATTGAGAATTATTTAAGAAAAAAAACAAGTCATTAATCCCCTTTTCCAAACGTAATGGAGCTTACTCCAGTTGGGTTCATTTCTATGAATCGGACAGTAAGTTTATATGTCTCTTGAACCAACCAAGAAAATACGTTTCGTCATTAAAGAAATTTGCCGGTATCATCTCTCCTGATTTCAGCATTTGTGCTGATTTTCCTTTTCCGCTGCAGATCAAGAATAAATATTGGAATCATGCACTTGCTTACTGGCTATCCACCCAAGGAATTCCTGTTATACCAAACGTACGATGGGGGGACGCAAGAAGCTTTAGCTTTTGCTTCAGAGGCATTGAGAAAAATAGCGTCGTTGCCATTAGTACCCATGGTCAATTACGAAGGATTGATAATAAGAAACTATTCTTGGCTGGACTTCCTGTCATGATTGAAACATTATTACCGCATACAATTATTGTGCATGGGAAAGCACCCGATACTATTTTTGGACAGTACAAGAAAGATGGCATTAAAATAATTAATTTCCCTAGTGAAAAAGAAATGTATCATAGAAAGGGGGGTGAGTAATATGGGCGGAGGATATAGTATAAAGTTTTTTGGAACACAAGGTTCAACTGGAGAATACCAACATTATCAGTTTAGTTTGTTTGAAACGTTGCCAGTTAGAACAAAAACGAATGAATCAGAGGTTGATACTCCAGAATACAAAAATAGTCTCCTAAAAGCAAAAATGAAGCCATGCGCTTGTTGTGGGGAATACACAATTCCTGTGGAATCCCAAGACGCAATTTGCCCCATTTGCGGATGGTTTGATGACGACTTCCAAAATACACATCCTAATAGTAGCAACGGACTAAACCCAATTACATTGAATGAAGCACGAAAAAAATATCGAAGTGAAAAAAATAAATAAGTGAACCTCATAACATTATAAAAAATGACCCAGGCCTAAATCCTAAATACTTTAGCTAAAGGTCATTTTTTTCTTGTTCCGTTAAATCTGTTGTTATATATACAAACAATGCATCAACGCCTTTCTTTACCGAACCTGCGACATGGGACAAGACCTAACCATCCCGCATATTTATGATAATAGGACTATGTAGGATTATGGAGGTATCATGAAACACAAACTTATTTTTCTTTTTATACTGACATTATGCCTGGGCATGCTGCCGGTTCTATCCTTTGCGGACTCTCCTCCCGCAACGCTTACAATAGATGGTGTGTTCTTTAGTGAATTCCCATCGGTGCAGGAAGCGGTGGATGCAATTGGAGCAAACTCGGGAACCGATTTCGTGATTGAAATAGCAGCGGGAACGGTTACTGATGAGCTACAAATAATACAACAGCCATTAAAGAATGTGGTCATACGGCCCCAGGCCGGTGCAACAGTCACATTCACAAATGCCATCAAAATTGACGGAAATGGTAACTATTACCACCCTGAAACACTGCTGTTGGAAGGTCTCAATTTCGATCTGACCTCAGGAGCACCCCAGGAATGTATTTATTTCATTAAAATACCGCCAGATCGGCCAGGAAACTGCTATCCTCATAATATCACCATCAACGGCTGCACCTTCAAGGGTGTCTATGGTTATACCGTAGCCGTTCAGAGCGTGGGAGGCGGGTCAAGGAACATTGCCATCATGAACTGCACCGCAAATGATATGCACAGCCTGGCGCAGCTCAAGGCCGTGGGTGGCTATGCCCTTATTCAGAACTGCGTCCTCAGCAATTCTGCTGGCGGTGTGAACTACTATGGCGAAGAGGGGAATTTGGTGGTCGACAGTTGCAAGTTGGACGTGACGAATTATGCTGTCCGCAGTGGTCAGGATAATAGTGATCCCGTTGTAGATACGGGCTCTGTCACCATCAACAACAGCATACTGAACTCTACCTCGCCAACAATTGGTTCTGTAGTTTTAAGGGGAGGCAGCACGAGTAACATCTATATCCTGCATTCCAATATCACAAACGCGGATCCGGCCGGTTCGGTCCTGCAAAACCTGAATGAGGGCTATGAAGACGATTACAATATTAAACTTGTGGAGTCGAACCTCGCGTCGGAGCAAATCACCGGGATCGATCTTCAAGCCATTGATACCATTGATGATCCTAATGTGCCCAATGGTCCGGTTAACATAACAGGCAATGGTCCGGATACAACCCAAATCTTCCTAATCGCATTCCTGGCCGTTGTAATAGTCGTCCTGCTGATTATCATCTTCGCCATCTTAGGAGGCCAGGAAGCTTAGAAACACTTCAGCCATAGCTGCTGCAAACCACGGGGACTGTCCCCGTGGTTTGCTATTTACCAATCTCAGTTTTTCGAAAATACTGCATCCGGTATCTTAGCGGCGTCATGCCGGTGCGGTTGCGAAACACTTCGGTGAAATAGCTCTGGCTGGGGAAGGACAGAATTGAGGCGATCTGTGACGGACTGTGGTCGGAGTAAGCGAGCATGTTTTTAGCCGTGTCAATTTTTCTTGCCTGGATATATTCACTTATTGTGTAACCGGTTTCATTTTTGAACAGCCGGGAGAGATACGACGGGTTCAAGCCCGCAAATTTTGCAAGGGACGCAGCTGTAATGCGCGTATGAAGATGGTCGTAGATATAGTCAATACAGTTTGCCACATGCCTGGAGCACACCTTTTTCTTTCGCAGGTTTCTCATTCTCCTTGCGTAATCCAGACACATTACGGGATGCAGATCCGCCACCTCTTGCGGCGTCTTGCACTTATCTGCCTTCTGGATGTAAAAATCGCTTAAACCATAGGAAACAGACAGCTCCATGCCGCCCTCGATGCAATACCTTGCCACCAGCGCGGCCGTGATAACAAAATGATATTTAATATTCTGAAGGTAATCCTCCGATAATGTCCCAAGACCGGGCTTATCAAGCAGGGACTCTTTGCATAACTCGCGCGTTTTGGCGACATTCCCCGATTTGATTACCGAGTAGAATTCCAGTTCCGGGTCGTAAGGCGCACGAAAAGTATTGCTCTCACGCCGGACAAATTCCTTGTAAAACAACTCCCGGTCAATGTTCATGCAAACCTCCCCTTTATATACGGCATGCACTGGCAGGCCAACAGTTTCAACCGCATGTCCACAGATCAGATAATATCATAAAAACGATAATTATGAAATAAAAACGATATACTCTTTATCAGGTTCATGTCAAGCTTAAATTAACATTATGAAAAGGGGTTTACCAACGCCTATGATTATTCTTCCATGTCCGCCTCCCCATTGATTACGAAGTACTGGAGACGATGGGCTTTGGCCTGACCGGTCCTCACTATGACAGGATAAGAGAAGATTTGATATCATTATGGAAAGGGAGAAGCTGAATACATTCAGGGAGGTATGTTTTATGAAAAGGCATATGAGATTTTTAGCGCTGATTTGCTGTATTCTGCTTGTTTTCAGCAGCCTGGCCGGATGCGGGAACAATGCCGCTGACCCTGCTGTTGAACCTGCCGATCCTACTCCTGCGGAGAAAACCGATGTTGAGCCAGC